>Ga0194126_10013227_pt1 | contig 10362 bp, 12 predicted proteins | sample TA2KigC150mmetaG_FD_148641 | JGI IMG/M metagenome (GOLD analysis project Ga0194126, IMG submission 148641) | Freshwater microbial communities from Lake Tanganyika, Tanzania - TA2015035 Kigoma Deep Cast 150m | ecosystem: Environmental > Aquatic > Freshwater > Lake | place: Tanzania: Lake...
TGTCTTGAACGTGCCTCGATTTCGGCACCATTCATTTCGGATTCAAATTTTGATAGTTGATCTACTAGAGCTCTAGCCTGCTCATCCAAAATTGCGATATTACCTGCTTCTTGATATCGTTTAAGACTATCTTCAGATGATGCAAGCTTACCTTGTTTTTCTTTTCTTTGATCTTCAAGGAAATTCCTTGCCAAAGTTAATTGAGTTCTATTTGTTTCAAGATTAAATTTTAAGTATGCATCGATGTAGCTGTTGACAATTAATGCTGCTTCAAAAGGAGAGGGAGACTCTGATTTAAGGTTTATAATGTCCAATCCTCTTTTCTGTTCAATATCTACTAACGAACTTAAAGATTTTACCAGACTTGAGTAACTGATTGTTCCATCTTGTTTTCTCTTAGGATCCGCAAAAAGAACATAGAAACTATCATTATTACTTACAGACTTGAATAAATCGAGAATTGACTTTGCAGCGATTTCACGAAGTGTGATGCTTTTTAATACTTCAATTTCGTTTGCAATGAATCTATCTGTTCCAATATCTTGAAATTCTGGTAAAAGGGGGCCAGATAGAACATTCGATTTTGGAATTGTGACTCTTAAACTACCTGTTGCGGAGTAAATATCAATTGCAGTATAAGCATAGACTCCTGCAAGAATCGAACAAATTAAAAAAATTGAAACTACTAAAAATTTATTTTGAAGAAATAATATTAAATAATCTCTTAATTCGGATGTTTTCTGTACATTTGGATTTTCAACTGCCATTACATTACCATTATTTTTGTATAATATTCAAAACTAATATTGCTAGTGATATGAGAGTGGAAGTTATGGACAAGACCAAACTTGTGTAATCTCTAAAATACAATTTTGGCTCACCAGGAATCAATATAATATCACCTGCATTTAATCTTGGGATTTTATTTAGTTCAACCTTTGGACCATCATTCTCCATGAGCTGACGTAGATCAAATTTCGTTATTGATCCTGATTCCCTTAATGAAGTGTGGCTTTCTGAAGAAACATTTTTCAAAAGCCGTACGTCGTCTAAAAAGGCATCGGGGGAGGGACCACCAGCATAGGAAATTAAATCGATTAATTTGGTTTGCTCAGGAACAAAATATTTTCCTGGAAATCTTACATATCCCCATATGCTAACACTAATATTAACGTAACGTGGATCGCTGTAGTCATAGAAAGCACCTGAAGGATTATAACGAAACTCAGATGCGCCAAGTTTTATATCTTGGGCATTTAAAATTAATGGAAACAATAAAATAAATATCAAAAAAAAGTTTTTCATAAATACATCTTTTCTAATTAAGATTAAAATTTATTTAGGTCAAAATAATCGACCAAAATTTTATTTACAACATAGTAAATAACGATCAATAAAATCAGTGAATAAATTATATTTTTAATTTTGATCCTCTTAAGAATTGGGCGGTAACGTATACCCCTCCAATTACAATTATGGCACCTATAATATGAAAATAACTTTGAATGATTAATTATCTTTTCAAAGATATTTCGTGAATGTGATCTGAAAAAGTAGCCTGACGCTCCACATATTGGACAAGCTCTGCTGCTAGGTTGATTATGAAATTTTTTGTTCAAAATAAAAACTCTTTAAAGATATAGATATTCTTCATCCACTGTGAATAAAACAAGAAGTTAGTTATTAACTGAAGTTACGCAGAACCGGCTTTTTGTTCTGTTGAGCGGAGTGAAACATCTCAAAATTGCTTGAAACAAGTGTAAAAGATTCTTCATCCGCCTGTGGCGGATTCAGAATGACCATTCTGCGTAACATCAGTTATTAATTTATAAATTGAAATTGTAAACAAATATAATTATAAAAATTTTAATTCAGTGATAATTTTTTTTACAGCTCTGCTCCTTCAGTCACAGAGAATAACCGACATAGAATTTGATACAATATATCTTAACTTAAATCTATTTGAACTTGAAAATCAATTTGAAATTATTAGGAAAGAATTTAGGAATGTCATTCTCAACTCATTTGAAATACTATAATAATGAGCTTCTGCAATTTCAAATTCATTTATTATAATATCGATACATTTTCATCACGTTGCAGAAAAAAATAAAAATCATTTTTCACCACTCATTAATCTATTAAAGAATTTTGTCTAATTCAGTAAAACTTAGGTGGTTGTTTCTTATCCTCATTTTTCCCAATAAATAATCCTACAGTGATTCTCGATGTAAAATAAAAATTTTAGGGGGAAGATTCAAAGAAATAATTTAAATTTTTTAGCAACTGTTAATTTAAGAAAACTAAATTTCCATTAAAGTTTCTCTACTTTGGCTTTCATTCTTTTTTTTCTAATTAGTCAACTGAAGTTACGCAGAACCAGCTTTTTGTCATGTTGAGCGGAGTGAGACATCTCAAAATTGCTTGAAATAAGCGTAAAAGATTCTTCATCCGCCTGTGGCGGATTCAGAATGACCATTTTGCGTAACATCAGTTAGTTTAACCAAAATTTCGAAAATATGATCTAACCTGTGAATAAAATTCACATGGAACGAAAATTATACACAGTAACTTAATGAGTGCCAATCTCATTAAATTCTAAAAGTATTTACGAAAGACCGATTAAAAAGTAATGGACAATTATAAAATCGGTTGAGATTAATTCAAATCTGAGACATTGGTATAATATTATTCAAAAAACAACTACTTTATAGTCACTAACTAAGTCTACCGTAACTATATTTGGATTTTTTTTCAGGACAGAGTGGGATTAAATCGGAGCAAAGAGGATTTTTAATTTATCTTTTTCCTTTTTATGTGTTCGTTCAGCTTTCGGCAGATTCATGTCCGGTAGTTCGGGTGCAACTATTACTTTTGCTTTTGTTCCATACTCGCGTTTTATATCCACCGCCTCACTTTCGTTGGAGGCATGCCAGGTTATAGCACTGTACAAATTTAGAATTCTAGAAAGCAAAAGATAGACCCTTTTTTTAAATTTTTTAACGGAAAGCGCACCACGCATCAGCTCACCGTGGGGAGCGAGGAGCAAGGGTTTGCGGGGTATTAGTCCTAATTTGCGCATTAAAACAATTTTAATTGAGAAGTTATAGTCAAACAAGCTGTTTATGTAATACATATCAAGTGAGGTAGCGTTGATAACTTTTCTTAAACTTGTCTTCAAATCATAATAAAACACTTCACCGTTGGGGAGTGAGTTCCAGTCGTTAACCTTAATACCCGTATATGGTTTATCATCCAAAAGGTCGCGGTCTCTTGTAATTATTTTAAAGTTATGCTTATCAACCAAGAACTGCAGTAAGTTGGAGATAGCTCTAACCGTTCCACCGGATTTGTAACCGGGGAGATAGTGGCCGATGAAAGTTAGAACAGTTTTTTTGTCAGTTTCTGGCATAATGAATTAATTAGTTCAGAAAACTATACACTGGATTCTGGATACAGGATGCAAGATACTAGATACCATCCCTAGCGGGCGCTGAACTGGATGCAGCCTGCCACTTTGTTGGATAACCGATGCCGGATACTGGATACAGGATGCAAGAGAGGTGATTTGATTATGATTATAGATTTCACCGTTATGGATAAACGTATACCTTCCATCATCTGTAGTCATCGGCTGGTGCCCAAGCGGAGAAAGATCAATCATAGATAAGCGGCGATGAGCGAGAGCAGCGGATTTATTTTCGCTGATAAAAACACCTGAGTCATCGGGACCGCGGTGAGCCATGCAATCGCGCGCCTGAATCAGTCTGGCTTGATCAACTGGTTTGCCGTTAAAGTTTATAATGCCTAAAATGCCGCACATCTAGTATGAGTTAGTTAGTAGTTAGTAGTGAGTAGTTAGTAGTTAGAAAAAATAAGAATTAAGAATTAAACTTTACTAAAGCCCACACGTCATTAAGTCCTAAATCAACAATATTCATCTTTAAAAAATCAAACTTCATCAAGTCCTCTGAGTTAATCAGAATATTTTTAATGTCGTCGATGTGTTTTTGGCTGCTGCCTTCTTTAAAAAATTGTAATTTTTTAATTATAACATATTCCACTGGTGCAAGAAAAATATCACTTCCGGCAAATTTAATTTTAATTTTATTTTCCAAAGCCCATTTTTGTAATTTTTCGTCACCTAGCAGATAAACGTCGGTTTTACCCCGTCAAATAATATTTGAGCCTTTTGTGTAAATACATTTTCCCATAGTATGTTTTGAGATATTTCTCTCTACGCAAAGCATCTACTTTACTAAGACTCGCTTCATAATAAATAAGTATTAAAGGTCTTCGATTCTTTGTTGAATCAACTAATCCTTTATTGTGTTGCTCAAATCTTAGTTTTATATTATTTGAGTACCCAGTATAGAATTTTCCGTCAGCCAAACTTTTTAATACATATGTATAAAAGAAATCGTTCATAATAATATAAAACTATTTGACTGGGTGAATTTGTAGTGAATTAAATTAAAATGTCCTCTCGATGTTCGTTTAATTTCATTTTTTATTATTTCTTCCGGCGGACAATAGAATAAATTAGACGGGAAAGAATTAATAAATTTATTTATATCATCTTCATGAAGAGATATTATTATGTCAATGTCATGCGTTAATCTTGGTTCGCCATACACAATTGCTGCAACGGAACCAAAGATGAAATATTCAACATTAATCCTTGCTAGCACGTCAGTATATATCGCGAAGAGGTTAGGTTCTTGCATACAAAAAGATGTCCTTAACTTTTTTATTAATCTCCGTCTCTGTCAACTCCGGATAAAATTTGCGAAGTGCGGCTGCCTTGAGTTCCTTTGCTGCAGAATATAATTTTAATGACTGGATAAGTTTTTGTTCGGGGGTCAACTTTATTTTTTTTTGATACATAGTAAAACTATTGCCTCTTCAGCTGGTAAATTAATCTAAAAATAGCAAAAACATAAATTTTTAATTTTTCATTTTTAATTGAAGAAACAATTCCTTTCTCTTTTTCATCTTCGCCTTGCCATTCGGGTTAATTTGATTGATTGAATGACCCTCCTCCGCTGAAGCTGCGGCGGGCAGGTTGGATGATTGAATGATTGAGTAACTGATTGAACTTCGCTTTTTAGATTTTCTACTATAATTTTTAACCCTCCTAGTCGGCGGGCAAGTTTTTCATTTTTAATTGTTTTAACGATTCCACGTTAATTTTCGTTTTCGCCAACTTGAATCTTGTTATCGTATTTTTCTTTAATGATCATTCTCGTCCTGATTTTTTTTTCAGGTAATCTAGTACTGAAGTTCTGTATTCAATAAAATCTTTGTAATCATTCTTCATTATTTCTAATACGAGCTTATCGTCTACATCCCAATATAGATGAACTAACCGGTTACGGAACCTGGTCATTAAAATTAATTTTTCAAGAAGATTTTCGGTTATGATATTATTACTCTGCATTATTCTAAAAGTATCGGCATAATCTTTAGGTATTCCAAAAGATTCTCTTGAAATAATATGATTACCTATATTGAGGCAGGTTTCAATAGAAATCTGTAATAAATACCTTCCGCTGTATATATTCCTGGGATTATTTAAATATTCTTCCTCAGATAAGTGGCTTAATTCTCTTACCTCCTTTAAATACGTATCCAGCTCTTTAAATAAATTTTCTATTTTTTGCTTATCTATCATTTAGTAGCTTTTCATATCTTTCATTAAAGATCGGGTCGTAAACAATTGAATAATCCATATATTGCAGTCTCATATTCACAAGGTAATCATAATAGAACTTCTCATCATTATAGAATAACAACCTGCCTTCATTAAGTATTTTGCCAATTACAACAATAGGGGCATCATTAAAACTTCTTACATCAAATTTATATCCAGGCAATAACTGTGTTAAATCGCTTTCTATTTTAAATTCAGTCATTCGCAAGCCATATGCCGGTTTATTTGTCTTTTGATAGACTGCAATATCTAAATCGCTTAATGGTGTTACTTTATCAAATGCATAAGAACCGTATAAGTAGGCAAATTCTATATCATTTATCTCTAAAAGAAATCTTTTAATTGCTTGGATTAAATTATTTTTGTTCATAAAACTTCTTATTATTTATTCCTCTATTTGAGTTTTCAAACTATAAGAAAATGAATTTTTGAGATCTTTTAAAACCTTAATTTTCACTAATTCTTCAAATTTCTTTAATGTTTTCCACCCTAACAGTTTTTCAGCTTTTGCGGGATTTCCCACAAGAATATCAACTTCGGTTCCACCAAAGGCGGACTGGTGGGCGGTAGTATGAGGGGTCGACTGCGATAACTGTATCACCAAGTTTCAAATTAGAAATTACAAACCTGTCCGCCGCTAGGCAAGATCGGGATAAGAATGCCCTCCGACAAGCTCAGGGTGACAGTCTTCGTCAAGCTCAGACTGACAGATTGAAAGTTCTGCAACAGCCTGCAGAGGCGGATTTCGCCGAGATAATCCGGCTTCGTCTAATCGACTGCGCCGAGATAAAATGAATGAATGATTGATTGATTGAATGTCCGTCCGAAGGACTTTAATAAAGAATGCTTAGGGCAGAAATTAAAACTTAAAATTACTCCCATAGTCTAAATAGTCTTCCAGTTTATGACATAGATAAAAAGGTAAGTTAATTAATGTAAAGCAGTAGCCTTCAATTGTTTTTTCTTTTGATATAGATAATTTGCCAGAGTAGAATCTTACAGCAGCTTTAACATTTGATAAGTTCATAAAAATATTAAGCGAGCGCATTTTACCGCTAGCCCCCGATTTAACCTCGACAGGGGTAACTTTTCCTTCGTAGTTTATCAGATAATCTAACTCGGCAGAAGATTGTCTTTTTTCCCTCGTCCAGAAAGTAAGCCCGGCTTCCGGTGAATGATTTTTACTAAGGAGTTCTTGCCCGATAATGTGTTCGGCAATTTTTCCCTTATAAACATCGGTTAAATCAAGGTCTGTAAAAAAATCTTTTTCTATTCCGCTTTTAAAGTTCACTAACCCGGTATCAAGCAGATGCAATTTAGGGGGCATTTTTCGATTAGAAATCAAAGGCATTTTCACAGCAGTTGTGGGATAAACCAAGCGCAGCAGCATTGTTTTTTCCAGAACTTTGAAAGCTTCAGAAACTTCGCGTGAACGGTAATTTGAACCTGCAAAATTATTGAAGGTAATTCTTTCAGCGGCAAAGCTCCATGCATTTTCAATAATATGCCTTAGCACTTTGCTTGCGCTTTCATTGCGCGCATACTTTTCAACATCTTCTTTATAGCCAATAAGCAAATTGTTTATAGTGTTTTTGATTTCAGCTAAATCGCCGGTTTCAAAAAATAATTTAACAATCTCCGGCATTCCCCCTACTAAAGTGTATTTTCGAAACAACTCTAACAGCTTGTCATGTGCATAATCCGGAAAAGGAACTTTATTTAACACTTCAAGCTCATTATTAAAATTCCCTGCTGTAAGAAATTCACGAAAAGAAAATGGGCGAACAGCTAAATATTCTACCCTTCCAACGGGGAAGGAAATTTCTTTCTCAATTAAAGTTTCCAAAAGCGAGCCGGCTGCTATGACCGATAGCTCTTTTTGCATCTCAAAAAAATATCTTAAGTATTTTATCGCATCAGATGAATTCTGTATCTCATCAATGAATATAAGCGTGTCTTTTTCACGTCTATGAGCATTTTTTGTAAAGTAAATTGCATCGAGAAGGTCATCAAAAGATCTGGCATTTTCAAAAATCCTACGGTCATTCAGTAAATCTAAGTTAAGATAAATGTACTGCTTGAAATTTTTAGAGAATAGATGAACTAAAGTTGTTTTGCCAACCTGCCTTGCACCCCTGAGAATAAGAGGTTTACGGTTCTCTTTTTGTCTCCATTGGTTTAAATAATATAGTGCCTCGCGATCAAACACAGTTTTTGTAATATTGTAAGGGTAAAATTAGGGAATTATTGTAATGATATCAATCATAATTTTTATATTTCTGGCACAAAGTTGAGGATTAAAAAATAAATGTTGAGTGTTAAATGATAAATAAAGAATGTTAAAGGTTAAGTGTTTGATATTTCATTTAGTGTTTAGAACTTAAAACTTAAAATTTATTGTTTGCAAATACTTGTCCGAGGAGAATAAAAAAACAATGGCAGATGTACTGAACCAACACCCGACCACCATCCTTCAAATTGTGCATGAATAGACAAGGCCGCAATAACTGAGAGCAGGAATTTGCTTTGAAGGTTGATTGTATGAATGTGCTGCGTTAAGCTTAGTATGACTGTTTTGCTTGAATGAATGTTGAATGTTTTCGATAAAGACCAAAGAATATATCCAATCATGGAAAGGAACAAGCCGAAACCAACCAATCCAACTTCTTCAACTAATGCCAAAATGGAATTTCCTTTTTCTCTAACATACCTGCCTTCTTCAAACCGGCTACCAGCTGCATTATTCATTATATTCGGTTCGCTCATTCCATATCCTATTCCTATAATTCCTCCTTTTAATGCAGCTCTGTAACTATCTTCAAACAAAAACCAGCGGTTAGAACCAAGATAAGTTTCGTTTTTAAAATTATTTTTTTAATTACATCATAACCTTTAGGTATGAAAAGCAAGGTTGATGCAACTGTTAAAAGTGATGCAGTCAAAATAACAATTGTTTTGAGTTTAATAAGTTTAATACTGAGAACAAGCAGCATTACTGCTAGTGATAGAATCGATGCCCTAGAATGAGTCAGTATAAGAAGTATAAAGTTTAAAGTGCAAAGTAAAAAGTATATGCTTATAATTATAAAGTTGTCTCTCCCTCTTATTCTTTGAAACAGCAAATAGATTGGCGCTGGTACTGTGAACAAAATCAACGCTCCTAATGTATTTTGGTGCCCGGCAAAACCCATAAATCCCAGCCCATTTCCTCCGCTCCAGGCATCTCCTGGGAAACCCAAAAGCAAACTCGCCAGAGAAGAAAGAACAATTATAATATTTAATGGAATAACAGCTTTAAAAATATTTCCGAATAATTTTTTTGCAAGCATTGCGATAGCTGCTGCGGCTGCTGACATCAGCAAAAAATATATTCCACGAGTCAAAGATATCATTTGATACGGAGACCATAAACTCGTTAAAACAGCCCAAACACCGAAGGGAAGAAAAAGTAAATAAACTCTAATAAATGTATCTCTATCATTTTTATCAGTCCAAATTGCTGCTATTATATATAAATAAAACAATGGAACTAAATAAAAAAAGCTTCCTATATACTTGAATGAATTTGCTGCGGCAAATATTATTGTAAGTGGAAGTATAGCTTTGACGATGGAAGGAGTAAACACCATCGCTGATAACGAATTAGAATTAAGTTTCACTCACTGAACCTTCCGTAAAAGAACGAATGTTTCTGCTGACCCGCCTTACAACTGAATATTTTACACCCATCAGACTTAACAGAAAAAAGTGAACAAACAGCAGCAAAATCAGCCAATCATGGTTTCTTAAAACAAAAAGGTAATAACCGCAGCTCATGAATGCAATCAGAATTATAAAATAGTACATAGATAATTCTTTTTGAACTTTTACATTAAGTTCTTTGAATAAAATACCATGCAACGGGTAATGAAAAGCGCTGAAAAGTGCACTTCCCAGCATCATTATAGGAACAATTTTTAATAGAGAGTTCTGATGAACCGCATCGGGCAGCAAATTTGGAAAGAAATTTACACCGGCAATAACGAAATCCGAATAAAGAAAAAACAACAAAGCCATGGCTGTTATCATTATACCCCTTTTGTTGATAAGCTCTTTTTTAATAGTATATATTAACTTCTCAATTAGTTGTCCAAAGTAAAAAATCGGCGTAACAAGGATCGTACTAAATATATAACTATTTGAGATCTCGACACTAAAACTATTTGCCGCAATATATTTTCCAAACACGAGAATACCTACTGCCGAGCTGTTTAATACAAAAGCTGCGATTCCCGCGGCATAAAAATTTCTGACACTTTCAAATCCTTTTTCACCTTTTTTATTGCTCGTTAAAACTGTAATAGTAAAAAGAATGAATGTAAAAAGCGTGAGAATTTTAAATAGTTCAAACTGATAGTACTTACTAACCATCAAAGATGCCATGCTTAACAGAAACAACCCGCTGACAATAAATGTGTATCTTTTTAATTCCGAATTAAAAAGCATTTCATACAGCAATACTGAGATTACAATATGTAAAGCAGCATAAAAAAATGGAAAAATAGGAAAAGTTCCATTTACAAAGAAAATCCATATAATAATTGATGCTGCCAGACTATTAAAAAGAACAACTAATAATATTAAACTATTGCTTAGTCTAATATTTTTAA
>Ga0194126_10013235_pt1 | contig 10358 bp, 14 predicted proteins | sample TA2KigC150mmetaG_FD_148641 | JGI IMG/M metagenome (GOLD analysis project Ga0194126, IMG submission 148641) | Freshwater microbial communities from Lake Tanganyika, Tanzania - TA2015035 Kigoma Deep Cast 150m | ecosystem: Environmental > Aquatic > Freshwater > Lake | place: Tanzania: Lake...
TGATACTATTTACAGCAATGATATCATATTATTAAAGCATCATTTAGCCCTGAATAATACAATAGCATAGATTGGAAGAATTGTCTAATTATGTTTCGCTGCAGTGTTAAAATAAAACTTTAATGGTTAAGGATGATTATTTCAAAAACACGCAATATTTTCCCCAGCGAGGAAAATCTTGCTCGGTATCATTCCTCGCTCTCCTCCTCTGGAGGAACCATGCCCGCTCGTCTTTCGAACGGTTTTTTCAATAATCATCCTTAACCTAATAATTTTGTTTTTATAATGAAAATGGGGATGCTTTCTAAATCAGATATTCTATAAAAAGAAAAGGTAAATAATGGAAAGAGAAAAAACAGAGCAGGCTTATGATCTCGCTTATAAATATGAAAAGGAATGGAGGGTATGCTCCCAATGCACTATTAAATCTCTTTTTGATGTCTACGAAATCGATAATAAAGATATTTTTAGAGCATTAAGTGGTTTTGGAGGTGGAGGAGCTACTCAGGGTGATGGTATGTGTGGAGCATATGTAGCAGGAATGATTTTTCTCGGTCTCAAACTTGGAAGAGATATTTCAGATATAGGGGCAGATTCCAATGACCCAAGAGGTTTTAAAAAGAATAAAGCTTTAACAATATTGCTAAAAAAATTGCGTGATAAATTCATAAATGAATATACTTCAATCATATGCCATCAAATCCACAGAAAATTATATGGCAGGCCATTTTATCTTTTAGACAGTCAGGAACTGGAGAAATTTGATTTAGCTGGTGGTCATGATTGGGGATGCACTTCTGTTTGTGGAAATGCTGCAAAATGGACAGTCGAAATATATGAAGAATTCTTGAAAAATGAATAAATATTATTACTAGTATAAATAATTTTATAATATTTTCTAATTGACCTTCTCCCTAAAAGCCGGATTACTAACATTATAGATAGACTAGATTTTAAGAACCCTCGTTGTTTCAACTCTATTTGGCCTTTTAATCGCAGTTTCTGCAAAAGAAGTTTGTAAAGCACAGACATTTTCCAATTTTTTCAGGTTTCCAATGATATTTTTATGCGGAATGTTTATTACACTTGCATCTCTGCCTTTTTATATTCGTCCATTATCATATATTCTCCTGTAATTTAAGTAGTTGGTATTTTAAAATATTCAATTTCAAAATTATATTAACCTTGTGTGCTTGGGTGATTTAATTTCTTTCTTATTAATGATTTTAATTATCACTCTCCAAAATCATGACGGTACTGGTCCAGATCGTCCAATACTCGCACTAATCAGGAAAACCCACTATTTTTGGAGAAGAACCACAAATTTTAATTTCTAAAGCTATTGTTTTTTGATTAAAACAAGAAAATTAAAAAGGAATATAAAAAAACACTTTAAATTTAACATTTTAAATTTAATCTTGACAAATGAACCAAAGTTCATTAATATAATTATTGCACAATGGTTCATTAATTGATTGGGGTGATTTTATGCCTGGTTTCGATGGAACAGGTCCTTTAGGGCAAGGACCTTTTACTGGAGGTGGAAGAGGTTTTTGTGTAATGACAGTAGATAATTTTAACAGACCCATTAGAGGATTTGCAGGTTTGCAAAAATATCCGGTAAATATAAGTTATCCAAATCTTCAAGCCAGTAATAACTTCATGAACCCTTTATATTCATACTATCCTTACCAGTTAAACCCAACTGGATATGAAGTAAGTTTAGGAAGTTATTTCCGGGGAAGAAGAGCCACGGGTGTTAGAGGAAGAGGTAGGAGATTTTAGTTTTTTAAGTGAAAAATTATTTTAAAAGGAGGTAATCAATATGCCAAGAGGAGATGGAACTGGACCAGCAGGTCGGGGTCCAGGTACTGGAAGAGGTATGGGTGCCGGAAGAGGTCAAGGTAGAGGTGCTGGATTAGGCAGAATGGGTGGACAAAGAGCTGCAGGCCCAGGCGGAAACTGTGTTTGTCCAAGCTGTGGCGCAAAAGTTGCCCATCAGGCAGGCAGTCCCTGCTATAATATTAAATGCCCAAAATGCGGCACTAATATGGTACGGGAATAAAAAGTGGCAAGACCAACTATAAAAAAAATAGTCAATACAGTTCCTCTTTATGCTTATTTTAAGCCTCAGGGAATTCCAATGACAAATCTTGAAATTGAAACATTGACCCTGGAAGAAATTGAAGCCCTGAATTTAAAGGATGTACAAAGCTTAGATCAGGATGAAGCTGCAAAAAAAATGGGAATATCGAGATCTACCTTTCAGCGGATAATAAAAAAAGCAAGATTTAAGCTTGTAAAATCGGTAATAGAAGGAAGAGCTTTAAAAGTTGAGGGTGGTCATTATATACCATCTGATAATATTATTGAAAAGCAGTGTTTAAAAGGCAAGCACCACTATTATATAAAGAAAGGTGATCTGGACCTACAACAAAAAGGTTCTGATAGAATCAGCAAAATAAAATGCCCTGAATGTGGAGAAAGAATTATCGATTATGAGAAAGATTATAAGAAAAAAAATAAGAAAGGAAATAAAATGAAGATATGAATCACATCAACAGGAACATCTCTTGATTCTAATGTTGATCCACGATTTGGAAGGTGCCCGTATTTTATAATATACGATATGGATAGTGACACTTTTGAAGCCATTGAAAATGCAAGCCGTCAGGCAATGGGCGGAGCAGGAATCCAGGCAGGCCAATTAATAACATCCAAAGGTGTAGGAGCTGTTCTATCTGGTAATTTTGGGCCAAATGCTTTCAGGGTCTTGCAAGCTGCAAACATAAAAACTTATTCAGGGATTTCAGGTAAAGTAAGAGAAGCAATAGAAAAATACAAAAGCGGCCTGTTAAAAGATACATCTGCTCCTGATGTGCAGTCTCATTATGGGATGGGCAGAAATAGCTAAAAATTTTTAGAATACCTAATAAATACCCGATAGATTCTAAAATTAGCAAGTTTTATATGTTGTTTATTTATAAATTACAGCAGTGCTTGTACTTTGTTATATATACTGGTGAGATTAATAAATAGGTATTTTAAAGGATCGGTGTAAAGGAGGCATATTAGAGTTGATAATTTCAGCGGCAAGCGGTAAAGGTGGAACAGGGAAAACTACAGTTGCAGTGGCTCTGGCTCTCTCGTCCCAGTACTGTCAGTTTATTGATTATGATGTGGAGGCCCCTAACGCAGATATATTTTTAAAGCCAGAGATAAGAAATATAAAGAAAGTAACAATTAAGCAGCCCTTTTTTTTTAACAGGTACAGGCAAGGATTTTTCCAAATGTGCTCAGTTCTGTCATTATAATGCTATTGCAGCAATTGGCAGCGAGGTAGTGTTTTTCCCGGAGCTTTGCCATGGTTGTGGCGGTTGTATTCTGGTTGGCCCTGAAGGCGCTGTACGTGAAAAAGATGTCATAGTTGGTGAAATTTCAAAGGGCTTTTGCCCTCCAGGAATTGATTTTTTAAAAGGTGATTTATTACCAGGATCTATGCGTACAACCACAATACAGGGCGAGCTTGAAAAAATGACAAATAAAAAAGATACTGTAATAATTGATTCTCCACCGGGCAATTCCTGTAGTATGGTGATGTCAGTTAAAAACAGCGATTACTGCATTCTTGTAACTGAGCCTACCCCCTATGGCTTTAATGATCTATTAATTTCTATGGAAGTACTTGATGGTCTAAAGATACCTTATGGAGTAATTATAAACCGTGATGGCATTGGAGACTTAAGTGTTTCTGACTACTGCAGGGATAAAAATATAAAAATACATTTAAAAATACCCAATGATGTCCAAATTGCAAAATGTTATTCAAACGGAGGAACTTTAATTGACTATAATCCATCCTACAGGTCAAATTTTGAAAATATATTAAAAGAAATAAAAAATTTAACATATTAAAATCCATAAGGATTTAGCAATGAAGCAGATTACAATAATAAGCGGTAAAGGTGGGACTGGAAAAACTACTGTTGCATCAAATTTTATAAAAATGGCACATGACCATGTAGCGGTGGATGCAGATGTGGATGCAGCAAATCTCCATATACTTCTGGAGCCTAAAGTTGAAAAAAAAGAGGATTTTATTGGTGGAGAAGTTGCAGTGGTTAATGAGAGCTGCATAAACTGCGGCAAATGTGAAGAGCTTTGCAGATTTGATGCAATATTAAACTCAACAACTGATATAAAAATTGACAGCCTTAAATGTGAGGGTTGCGGTGTTTGTGAATATATCTGCCCTGCCAGTGCGATTGGTCTGGTTAAAGACAAACAGGGAGAGTTTTATGTCTCCAGCACAAATTATTGTAGTTTAGTTCATGCAAGACTTGATCCTGGAGCTGAAAACTCAGGGCTTTTAGTAACCAGGGTGCGTAATGCTGCAGAAGATATTGCATATAGCCAAAATAAAAAATTAATCATAATAGATGGAGCCCCAGGAATAGGATGTCCAGTAATTGCTTCACTAAATGGAGTTGACTATGCCCTAATAGTAACTGAGCCCACGTTAAGTGGTATAAGTGATTTTAAAAAGATCTACGGTGTAGCAATGTTTTTTAATATAAAAACCTTCGTTATTATAAACAAGTTTGATATAAACACTGAAAATACTGCTGAGATTGAAAAATTCTGCCATTCAAATGATATTGAGATAATAGGCAGGATATCTTACGATGAAATGGTCCCAAAAGTTCTCCCTCAAAAAAAGTTTATCATAGATTTTCCAGACAGTCCTGCCGGAATAGAGATCAGGCAACTGTATGAAAAATTTGAAAACGCTCTTTACAATTAATTTACTGAAAATTCTGCTGAAAGAAATTATTTATCACTTATATTAATTTCACCTGTATTTAATTTTCTTATTATTTAAGAATAATCAAACATCAATTTTTAGTTAATATGTATAAGTTCATACTAAAAGAACATAAAAAACACTCACCTTTTACTGCTATTGGAACAGTTACTGGAATTATAGTCATGCTTATTTCATATAATATTTCCAGTAATCTCTCTTATAACATTTTTTATACAAATGCCCATAAGGAAGTTGGTGGTGGATACCCATGGAAATGGGACCAGAACACAGAATCAATAACCCAGGGCTCTGATCAAATTTTCTACTTCATTATTGAAGATGGGCAATCTAACTCAAAATACCTATTTTGAAATTAAGACCTCATAGAAATATGGGGACTTAATTTACTGTAGGTAAATTGGTCTGGACAGAGAGTATTCGCACAAGTATCAATATTCTCAGGCTAATCTTCCGTGCTTAAAGGAAAACAATAATTTATTATTCAAAATTGCCATAAAAGCAATTTAGTGTTCTATTTTAAAGTCCTGGACTTTTGACCAATAAAATTATTAAATTGTTGAAGCCATTCAGGATAACCTTTAGGTTCTGTCTCTACATACTCCATGAGGTTAATTATCTTTCCAAGCGTTTCTTTGCTAATGTAGTGCTCCATACCGCAGGCATCTTTTTCTGATATGTCCTCATCCATCCCGAGAAATTGATTTAAAAATTTATATATTTCCTCGTGTTTTTTATAAATCTGCTTTGCAGAATCCTGACCTTTTTTCGTAAGATTAAGATAGCCATACTTTTCATGAAGAACTAATCCTTTATCCTGAAGCTTTGACACTGCATCAACTACTGAAGGTGTTTTTACATTTAAAAAATCAGCTATTTCTTTAATCCTGACAACTTTTCTTCTTAGGCTTATTATATATACTGCCTCTAAATAATCTTCAAGGCAGTGACTCAGTTGTTTCATATTAATTTTCCTTTTTTATAATTTTTAATTCTTATCTGATTGTTCTTTTGCTTCCATTTACCATGGAGCCTGATTCTGCTTAAATCACTAAAATTGCAAAAAGCACAGCAGCTGCATTTTCTTTGTCTCCTGTCAACAGCAAAAAAATACCAGCTTATAAACCCTGCAGAGACAAAACCTAATAAGCTTATTATTATAATTTCTATTATCCTGTACATAATTTAATCCTAAATAAAAAGCCTCCCAATCTGAAATACTATAAGTGATACAGTCCATGCAAAACCAAGAGTAAAACCAGCTTGAAAAAACATTTCCTTTGTTCCGGCTTCTCTCTGAAAAACTGCAAGACTTGCGATACACGGAAAATAAAGCAGTGAAAAAAGCATAAAATTAAACCCGGTTAATGGATTATACTGATTTCTCATAGCAGCTCTTAATTCTTCAGATTCTTTTTCTGTTCCAGATAAACTAAATACCGTTCCAAGTGTAGAAACAACGACTTCTTTACCTGCAATTCCTGAAATTGATGCAATGGCCAATCTCCAGTCAAATCCAAGAGGCTTAAAAACAGGCTCAATAAAATGACCTATTCTTCCTGCTGCAGAAAACTCCAATTTTTCAGAAGCCATTTCTGCTTTTATTTCAGAAATTTTACTTTTATGCAATTCCTCGGAAATAACTCCATCCGCATAAGACTGCTCAACAGACTGTATTTGAGAATTGTAATCCCTTGTGCTTGCCTCACCTATTCTCGGAAAAGTAAAAAGTATCCATACTATAATTGAAATAGCGAGAATTACAGTTCCAGCCTTTTTTAAATACTGCCAGGTTCTCTCCCATGTATGAATGAATATTCCCTTCACTGTAGGGGCTCTGTAAACAGGCAGCTCCATTACAAACGGTTCTGACTCACCCTTATACCTTGTAGCTCTTAAAACTCTTGCAAACAGAACTGCTATTAGTATACCAATTAAATATATTGAGAAAATAACATTTCCTGCATTCTTTGCAAAAAAGGTACCTGCAAATAATATATATATGGGAAGCCTCCCACCACAGCTCATGAAAGTATTGATATGCATTGTAATCATTCTGTCATTTCTATTTTCCAGAGTTCTTCCACACATATATGCAGGTATTGTGCAGCCAAACCCAATAAGCATCGGTACAAAGGATTTGCCATGCAGCCCAATTTTATGCATGATTCTATCCATTATAAATGCAGCTCTTGCCATATAGCCGCTATCCTCTATAAGTGCAATGCATGAGAATAAAAGAATTATCTTAGGAGTGAAAACAAATACCCCTCCAACGCCACTAATAATCCCGTCAATAAAAAGAGATTTTAAAAGCCCTTCAGGCATAATATTTATCAGAAGTTCAGTTAATCTGTTAAAACCTATTCCTAACCACCTTGTTGGATAATCACCAATTTTAAATACAATCTGGAAAACAAGCCACATAATCAATGCAAAAATTGGAAGACCAAAAAATCTATTTAAAAGTACTCGGTCAATTTTATCACTAAGGGAAAACTCGCTCCCCTTTTTAACAAGCATTGACTCCTTTAAAGCTCCATTAATAAATCCATAGCGGGCTTCTGCAATTATTGTTTCTGGTTCATCCCTGACTATGCTTTTTATATGATTTACAGATTTCGATAATAATTTTACAGCTTTTTCATAAAAAGTTTTACCAAGAAAAGTCTTTAGCTCTTTTAATATAATAGTATCCTTCTCAAGAAATTTCAGGGAAATCCACCTGATGTCATACTTTAAAAGAACTTTTTCTTTTTTCTTTAGCAAATTTGTAATTCTTGCAATTTCATTTTCAATTTCTTCCCCATAGTTTATGTTAACCTTTTTCTTTATTTGAGTATCTGTAAAGGCTTCAATTGTTTTTTCCAAAAGTTTAACTGTCCCAATGTTTTTATTTCCTACAGTTTTTACAATTGGAGCTCCAAGCAACTGTGATAAAAGCCCCTCATTAATTTCCACCCCTTTTCTTTCCAGAAGATCTGACATATTAAAAACAATAATAAGGTTTACGCCGAGCTCAATAAGTTGTGTTGTAAGATAGAGATTTCGCTCCAGGCTTGAAGCATCAACAACATTTATTACAACATCAGGTTTTTCATTAATAATAAAATTTCTTGTTATAACCTCTTCTTCTGAATAAGCTGTAAGATTATAGATACCGGGAAGATCTATTACCCTGAATTTAAAATCTTTATATTCTCTCTCTCCAATTTTATGTTCTACAGTCACTCCTGGATAATTTCCAACATGCTGTCTTAAACCAGTAATATTATTAAAAATAGTTGTCTTGCCAGAATTGGGACTTCCTACAAGTGCAACAGTTAACTCATTTAGTTTTTTTACCGACACTTTTTCTGTCTTTCTAATTGCCTCTTTTACTTTTAAAATCTTTTCATTCATTATTTAAAAAATTTTTCACCTATTACTGTTATTGTTATTTATATCTTTACTCTGAAACTTCACTTACTTCAATTTTTTGTGCCATCCCTCTCCCAAGAGCAATTCTTACACCCTTTACAGCAAGTGTCATTGGGCCACCCCATGTCTGATAAATTACAGTCACTGTTCCATTTGGTATAATCCCCATTGCATGCAATCTGGAATTTAAACCATATCCACCATAGATTGTCACTATCCGGTATTTTCTACCCGGCAGTGCACAGGCTAAAAGTATTTTATTGCTATCTTTTCCAGGATTTTTATTCTGGTTTTTAATATTTTTCATATCTTTACAATTAAAAAATTTAACCCAAATTAATATTTTAAAACTAAACCGGTCCAGTAATATAAATTAGTTATATATACCAATAAAAGTTAGACATGTCTAACTTTAATAGAATTTTTTTTAAATGTCAATATGTGTTGAATAAATTATGGTTAAAAATTCGAGGTTAGCATCTAAAATTTCGGGATATAATATATTTTTTAATAATTCTGATCAATTAAAAATTAAACAAATAATACATTTAGAGCAACTAATGCTAAACAAACACAATATATAGTTTTTGTCAGTAAATTAATATAAAATTATGTTTAAAAAAGTTTTAATATTTTTTAGTTATCCCGAAATTTTAGATGCTTCTAAATTCGGGTGATTTTTATTTCTTAGAAAAAAGAATTATAATTCTTATGTTAAAACCTGAACCTGAGTTTGTTAAAATTAAAAAACCTGGATTTATTAAAATTAAGACAACATTTTTAAAAAACTTCTTTTCATTTTTCGATCAATTAAAAATTAAAAGCTGATAAATCTTCTACAAAACAAAAATGAAAAAAAGCAAAAGAATTAATAAGAATATTTTATTTACAGCCTTGAGGATATTTATAAGTGTTTCCCTCTTTACTTTTTTAATTATTAGAAACTGGACAAATCTAAAAAATATTCTTACATTAATAAAAAGTTATAATCCAGTTTTTTTAATTATTGCTGTCGCTTTATTTGCCCTGGGCATTTCGGTGCAAATGCTTCGATGGGATATACTGCTAAAGGCACAGGAAATTAATATTTCCAAGAGTTTCTTAATACAGTCATATTACATTGGTTATTTTTACAGCAATATATTTCCTACCAATGTTGGTGGAGATATATACCGCTGCTATGATATTTATAAAAATAAAAATATACGGTTGGAAAATAGCATATCAGCAGTAATTGTTGAAAGACTTATCGGTCTGTTTTCAGCCACTCTGTTTGTGGCAATATCATTTTTTTCTATTTACAAATACCTTAACCCTGCAACAGTTTTAAGCCTTTCATTACTTCCAATTAGTGGAATAATTCTAATTCTTGCCTTCATCAAACCTGAAACTTTTAAGCTCAACAGATTATTTTTAAAAATAAGATTCTTAAAAAGGTTTGAACTAGGATTTAATTCCCTTCAAAAGCACTTTGCCGGGTTTAAAAACAAAACAAGATATTTAACTTTAAGTTTTTCCTACAGTTTCATTTCGCAGCTTATCTTCTTTGCCAGCTTTTATTTTGCAAATCTATACTCAAGAGTGAACCTGGATTTTTTTTCTTTTTTCTTTATAAATCCGATAATTACATTATCGGCAAATATTCCAATATCAATAGGCGGGATTGGGATAAGAGAAAATATTACAGTTTTTCTGTTGAAAAAATTTAATATTGCCGAAGCTCATGGTGTTATTTTTGCCCTTGTAATCCTTTTTATAATAATGCTCAATACATTTGTGGGAGGCATAACTTATGTGGTTAAAAATATTTTCTATAAATCAAAGGGGTTTCTATAATATTTCTATAATTATAAAGCTAATTTATTAACATGAAAGAAGCCAATAAAAACTTAAAAAAAATTATCTGGGATGCTCGAACAGCAGGAATTTTAGTTTCAGTCTTCTGGACAGGTGCAGTTATTGTGAGTTTTATTCAGGAATATGGTTCCAGTATACCAGTTGAGGGTATTACTTTAACAGCTTTTGTTATTGTAAAAAGCAATTAATCATCTTGGCCTAATTTTACCTGAAATTAGCCTAAATTAGCCATTATTTTTAAAATAATTTTATACAG
>Ga0194126_10013237_pt1 | contig 10356 bp, 6 predicted proteins | sample TA2KigC150mmetaG_FD_148641 | JGI IMG/M metagenome (GOLD analysis project Ga0194126, IMG submission 148641) | Freshwater microbial communities from Lake Tanganyika, Tanzania - TA2015035 Kigoma Deep Cast 150m | ecosystem: Environmental > Aquatic > Freshwater > Lake | place: Tanzania: Lake...
GAACCAACTCGGCCAGCCAGGCCGGCTCGGCCCAGGCGTCGTTGTTCAGCGTGGCCACGAACTCACTGCTGGTGGCCTGAATGCCGGCGTTGCTCCCCGCGGCGAAGCCCAGGTTGGTGGCCTGGCGAATCAGGCGCACGGCCGGGAATCGCTGCGCCACCAGCTCCGGCGAGCCGTCCGTGGAGCCATTGTCCACCACCACGACCTCGAAGTCCGGGCAGGTCTGCGCCTGTAGCGACTCCAGGCAGCGTTCCAGGTGCGCCCGGCCATTCCAGTTGGGGACGATGATTGATACAGTAGCGTTCATAACCATCTAAACCGGATTGAATGCCTGGATCAAGGTGTAGAGGCAGACTTGTAAGGGATAAGCTTTATGTGCTCGATCTGAATTTCAGCTGGAATTATTGTCGGATCAAGCCTCAGTTGGGTTACCGTACCCCCCGTGAGCCAGGTTAAATTGTTAGATAAATCTAGCTTATAAACATGGAATTGACCGTCTACCTCGATAGAGAAGACTGCATGCTTCACCTCATCAAATACGCCGTCAGCCTCTGCCGCCCAAAAGAGCTCGCCATAGCTCGGTCCTTGGTAGCTGCTGCTCACACGCATTTTGATTTCGACCGCTCCTACTGCTAAGGTTGAGAAAGTTATCCTGGGGCTACGCATATGAGGATCGCTACCAGTGGCAGTGAATGTAGGCATTGTGTCAACGCTAGCAGGGGATTTTCTAAGCTGGTGAATCAATTCCCACTGATTTGCCACGATTTGGTCAGTAAACTGCCAGACAGGTAAAGTATCTCCTTGTTGGGTGGCCAGAGATTCTCGTTCTTGTAATAGAGCTTTTAACTCTTGCGAAAAGTCTATTAGGTGGCCTTCTTTTATCCACTCGAAAACCAAGTCCGATCTACCCAGGTCTAAAGTGCTAAGATCTGGCCACCTTTCCCAACCATAATCTCTGCTACTTATCAAGGTTCCCCTGACACTCGTAGGCGCGTTGTACAACAGCTGGATTGTGGCATTGATGTGAGAGTCCCCTAGATATACATAGGCTCCATTAATGTTGTTAGGAATACCCCAGAAATAGAGGTGCGTCCCTTCCGGCAACTGGGGATACAAGGCAGTAAGCTGATGGGTAATCTTGAGGGTGGTCTTTCCGGCTTCGCTCCAAGCAAGGTTATGACTCATGGTGGCCAGAGCGTAGAAAATAATGAGGAATATTATCAGAGCCTGCCGCAGAGTTTTCAGAGTACTGCTTGATAGATCCAAGCAGAGAACATAGGCAAGCCCGATACAAAAGCCCACAGAAGGCAAATATAGATATCTTGAATTCCGGAGATCTGTCGATATAAATAAGTACATGGCGACGGGAATTATAGTAACCAGAACCCAGATAAGTCCCCAAAATGTAATAGACTTGAACACAAGAACCGCTTTTCTGGATATTAGCCCTAGCAAAACGGTCGTTAGGAACCCGAAGAGGATACAACTTATTATATCGGGGACAACTACCTTAAGGGGAATGAACAATGCAGTTGAAACTCGAAGCAATAGGAGCAATAGATTCTTGCTGAGTGAAACCCACTGCACTTTAAGGAGCAAAGGGTTCCCTGCAGAATCAACATACCCTCCTATTCCCCCCAGGAGATATATGCGCCAAAGGAGATACACGGCCGCTGCCCCGAAGAAAAGCCAATATAGCTTTACTTTGCTGACAAGGTAGGTTTTGCTGAAGTGGATTCTTTCACCAAAGCAGAGGTCATAAAGAACAATGATAAGTGGTAATGTAATTGCCATCTCCTTGGTCAAAAAGGCGAGAAGCCCCAGTATAGAGGAGAAGAAATAGTATCGAATTGGCAGTCTATCTCTCTGGCGGTAATAGATGAAAACGATGAGAGATAGGAGATATAGAGACGTGCAGAACACGTCATAGCGGCCGGCTAACCATGCAACAGCCTCGGGGTGCAGAGGATGAACAGCGAATAGCAAGCCAGCAATCGTGCCTAGCTTCCGGTTCTTGGAGAGATTCTCAGCGACCACCCCGACCAAAATCGAATTGAGTGCATGGAGCGCCACATTTGTTAGGTGATATCCAAGAGGATTCAACCCCCACTGCAGATAATCAAGCACCCATAGGATATAACCACCTGTTCGAATAAAGGCCCGATCATGAAATGGGGTAAGAAGAGCTGCGAGAGATTCCGGCAATGAGTGGCTGGATAGAACACCTTTAGCAAACAGCAGCATATCGAAGTCATCAGCCAAAAAGTAGCTATTCAATATGCTGAGATAGACATATAAAGCAACCGCAGCGATCAATAAGCCCCGTGTTCGGATGAATGATAGGTCGATCTTTGATCTGTCCTCCAGATCCCACCGCGCACTCAACTCATTTACCTCGCTATAGTTTCTCATTCCTTCCTGGAATGACGTCAGCATAGCTGTGGCTTTTAGAGCACCTGCGCCATTCTGACGATCGCTATGGAAGAGACCGCAATTCCTAGGATCCGGTCATCCCTGGCGCCAAAATCCCGCCGAGGATTAAGAGCCCTGTCCAGCAGCAGGGTCACCTTGACCACGCCCGGCTTGGCGTCGGTCTCCGCCTGCAGCGTCTCCCACTGATCGAAAGTACCGGAAAAGCGGCAGAGCGGGCGGTCGTTGATGAGCACCTGACCGCTGGCGTTTAGAGGTGCAAAGTAGCGGATGGTCAGATAGCCTGGCCCCTCCCAGGTCTTGGGCAAGAAGGCGATGGCATAACGGCTGGTCCAGCGCACCGGCAAGCCTTCCCAGTCTTCCATGCCGTGCCAGCCTAAACCAAGCTGTGCCTCTGCCTCCTGCTGCCCCGGCTCGATAGACGATTGCAATGTGGCTGGCTCCAGCGCGGCGGCGAAGGCCGGCTGAAACGACGGCAGCGGGGCATTGATTTGTGGATAGCCGCGGCCTTTGTCCAGCAGACGCAGGAAGACATCGTCGGGGGCGGCGCGCCGCCGCTGCGCGCCGGCCCGCCAGGCCAGGGTGTCGGGCAGCAGCACCAGGTTCCAGAGCAGCGCCTGGACTCGCCAGCGAGCCGCATTCCACCTCCCCTGCCGCAAGTGACCGGCGAGGCCCGCCAGGTCAAAAGCCAGGCTCTGAGGCAGGGCGTGGCGCAGGCTGGCCAGAGAGAGGTTTTTCAGCATCGTCCGCAGGCGGTTGCGGTGATCCACGTACTCGTTCAGGCGTTCGCTGCGCCCGTAGGCGCGCATGCGGTGGTAGACCACAGCCTGAGGCACGGTAAGCACCCGGTATCCGGCTACCCAGGTGCGCAGGCAGAAGTCCAGGTCTTCGTAGTACATGAAGTAGCGGGTGTCAAAGAGGCCAATGCGCTCGCTGACTGCTCGCCGCAGGAACATGGCCCCGCCGCAGGCGCCGATGACGTCGGCTTCCGCGTCGTACTGTCCCTGATCGTACTCCAGAAAACCCCGGTCACAGCTATAGAGGATGCGGTTGGACTGGAGACCAATGCTATTGATAACGGTAGGCTCCTGCAGGAAGAGCATCTTGGGCGCCAGCACGCCGATCTGCGGGTCGCTGGCCATACGGCTTGCCAGGATAGCAATAGCCTCAGGAGCCACCACCGCATCGGCGTTGAGCAGGAGCACAAAATCGCCCTGGGCCAGACGCACGGCACGATTGTTGGCCGCGGCGAAGCCCAGGTTGACCGCCTGCTCCACCAATCGGACGGCGGGGAACGCCTGGCGCACCAGCTCCGGTGTACCATCCGTGGAGGCGTTGTCGGCCACGATGACCTCCAGGGACACGTCCCCGGAGCGGAGTGCCGCTTCCAGGCACGCCTGGATGTCCTGGCGATTGTTGTGCGTCACGACGATGATGCTGACCCGTGGTGCACCCACAAACGCTCCCCCCTGCTCTCTCACACGATCACACCCGCACTGGTGGGGTGTGAGTCCCCACCAGCGAGCGATATACCTCTTCTACCCTGGAGACAATCTGTGGCCAGGTGTACTGCCGCAATACCTTCTCGCCACCGGCCTGGCCCAGGCGGTGGCGCAGGTCGGCGTCACCCAGCAAGTAGAGGATGGCCCCAGCCAGGGCTGTCTCCTCGCCGTAAGGCACCAGCAGACCATCCACGCCGTCACTGACCACGGAGGCCACGGGCCCGGTCCGGCAGCCGATCACCGCCTTGCCGCAGGCCCACGCCTCCAGGAACACGATGCCGAACGATTCCACCCGCGAGGGCAGGACCAACACGTCACAGTCGGTGTAAAGAGCATCCTTCTCTGCCTCTGGAAAGTCGTTCAGGTTAACCAGCCGGCGGCGCATCTCCTCTGGCAGCCGGGCTATCTCTGGTTCGATGTGCTGGCGAAAGAAGTCGCTGCTGCTACCGGCGAGCACCAGCCAGGCCGCTGGCTCCGCCTGCCACACCTGGCGCATAGCGCCCAGCAATAGCTCCAGACCTTTGCCTTCCGCCTTGCGCCCCACGAAGAGCACAACCGGCTCCTTCAAGCCGATGCCGTGGCGGACCCGGAAGTCGCCTGGCACCGCTCGATTGAACTGCTGCTGGTCAATCCCCTCGCCCACCACGTGGATCTGCTCGCCGGGCACGCCCTTCGCCACCAAAAAATCCTTCTCGTAGCTGGTGTTGGTGATGACAGCCTGGGCCTGGCGCAGCACCTGGTAGTGCCTGGGGTTGTCGAAAGCCCAGGCGTCCAGGGGGTGCGTACACGGCACCACGACGAAGGGCAGGCGACGTCTACGGGCCACTCGGGCAGCCTGGTAAACGTGGAGGAAGGGGAAGGGGATGGCTGTCAGCAGGTCGGCGGGAGTCAGCAGCATCTGCCGGCGCAGGCTGGGGATGTAGGGCCCAGTCCAGAGGACACGTAGCAGGTCGTTACCGGGGAAGCGGGTGCGCCAGGCGGCGAGCATGAGAGCACTGAAGGCGGTGCGCAGGGGCGTGGGAAGCTGAAATATCGGCAGTCGCCGGACGAGCACCCCATTGATCGTCTCCTCCCCAGCGGGCAGCGGCTTGATCGCCGCGTTGACGTAGGCCTCATTCGAGGGGGCATTGGACGTGAGCACGGTGACCACGTGGCCACGTTGGGCCAGTCCCTCCGAGAGGTGCTGGATCATCACTTCTGCTCCGCCCACCACCGGGAAGTAATTGTGGCTCACATGCAGGATCTTCATGCCTGCCCTTGCAGGGAACTGGCCCGGTTGGTTATGAGGTGCCTCGCCGCCACAAGTTGCTCGTAAATCACCTCCAGCTCTTGGGCGTTCTCCTCGATACTCTTCACCGGCGGCATCTGGCGACGGAATTGCTCCACCAGGCTACGATCTTCGATGAACCGGCGCATTTTGGCCGCCAGGTCGCCCGCATCCCCTACCTGAAACTGCAGCCCGGCGACGCCGTCGGGCACCAGCTCCGCCATGCCACCGATGTTGGAGGCGATCACCGGCACGCCTACCAGGTTGGCCTCGTGGATGTTGATGGGGGAGTTCTCGTACCAGATGGAAGGCACCACCAGCACGTCCAGACCAGAGAGGGTACGGCCGACGGTGGCGTTGTCAATCTCGCCCAGGAAGCGAATGCCGGGATGCCGCGCCAGGGCCGGCAATTGGGCGCTGTACGCCGGATCGTAGGTAGGATTGCCGTAGATCAGGAGCTCAGCCTCGGCGGAGTCCAGGCGATTAAAAGCTTCGATCAGGACGTGCACGCCTTTATGCCGCGTCAGCGTGCCAATGTAGCCAAAGCGCACCCGCGACGAGGGCGTGGGGTGATAGTCCTGCCGGATATGCGTGGACAGTCCATAATCCGATACCTGGATGCGCTCGGCTCGGTAGCCATTCTCCACCAGCTTCTGCTTGACGAAGGCCGAAGGTGAGATGACCACGTCGGCCTGCTCCAGGCAGCGCTTCAGGTAGGCATTGCGGTAAACGAAGAGGGGCGCCAGCGCCGGCCAGAGCAGGGTGCGTACAAGCGGTGAGACGTTCAAATCGGCGCAAGCCGGGCACTTGAGGCCGCCCCCAGGCCCGATGCACCGCGCCAGGCTGGGCCGCAGTAACTGGGCGTTGTGGCAGATGAACCAGAAGTCGGCCAGGGTGACCACCACAGGTACACCCCGGCGCTTGGCCACCGGGATCAACCCTGCCGAGAGCTTGAAGAGGTGCTGCACGTGGACTAAGTCAGCCTTGGTCTCGGTCAGAAAGCGCGCAAAGAATGCCTCTATGGTCTTGTTCTGCGTGCGGTTCAGGAAGAGGCCCAGCAGCCCCGATACATTGCCGGAGAATGTAATGTATCGGGGCAGCAGGTCGCCTTGCAGGCCAGGCGGATTGAAGTAAACGCGACGCACCGGCAGGCCGTCATAGACCTCGTCGGTTTCGTGTGGTTCTTCCGGGATGGGGCTATCTTCCCGGGTGTAGATCCACACCTGATGGCGCTGGCTGAGTTCCTGGGCCAGGTTGTAGGTGTACACCTCTGTACCGGCAAGGTGGCGGGGCAGGAACTGGTGTACCACCTGGATGATTCTCATCGCCCTAACCTGCCTCGCCACGCACGGAGTCGGGCATATAGCTTGTAGAAAATCGTCTGCTGGTAGGCAGCCCGCTCCGCCTCCAGATTGGCGATGTGCTGCCCCAGGTCATGGCGGATCTCCTCCAGGTTGCGGGCGTGTTGTTGCAGGCCGGCGATGTGCTCGTCCCGGGCCTGGATCACCGCCTCCAGGTTGCGGGCGTGTTGCTCCAGACCGGCGATGTGCCCCGCCTGCTGCGCCCGCAAGGCGCGCTCGGCCTCTTGCACCCGCTGCTCTGGGGTGGTCCGCCCCCAGGCGGCCTTGTCCGGGGCCAGGTGCGGCCGGCGGCAGAAGCGGGCCAGGGGTTCAATAACGGCCTCCCAGGTCAAACTGGCGGTCACCTGCTGGCAACGGGCCCGATAAATCGCACGCCGATTGGGGGTGTCCAGCAAAAGCCGCAGGGCCGCCGTGAGCTGCTCGACGTTCTCCGCCTCCACCAGGAGGCCCAGATCGTGGGCGGCGATCAAGTCGCTCAAGGCGTCGCCTCTGGTAGCCACGATGGGCAGGCCCGCCCAGATGTAGTCCAGCAGCCGTGTGCGGAAGGCGAAGCGGGTCTCCACCGTGGCGAAGTGCAGCGAGACGCCCACGTCCGCCTCCAGCAGGTAGTTGGGCCAATCCTCGTAAGGCACCCACTGGCCGAAGAAGACGTGCCGCTCCAGCAGGCCCAGCTCCTGGGCCAGAGCCAGGGCGCGGTGGCGCATGGGCATGTCCGGCACCTGCTCGGCGTAGGGGTGCCGGGTGCCCGGAAAAACCAGCTTGACCTGCGGCCGCTGCGGGACGATCTGCGCCACCGCTCGTAGCAGAGTCAGCGGGTCCAGCCACTCCCAGATGCCGCCGCCCCAGAGGACGACCTGATCGTCCGGGGCGATGCCGGGCAGCACACCCTTGAGCACGTTTTTGGTGTGGCGCGGAGGCTCCGCCGGCAGGCCGAAGGGCACGACGTCAATCAGGCGGCGCAGGGTGGGGTCGGCGTCGTAGGTAAGGTGGTTGAGGCGTCCCTGGGCCATAAGCAGGCCCAGCCAGAGGTCGCGCTGCTCCTCGCTGGCGCAGAGGAAGAAGTCACCGGCCTGTAAGGCGGTCTGGAGCACGGCCACGCCCTCATCGCCCAGGTGCAGGCGATCGTCGGGGGGCAGGTTGCGGTTCATCTCCAGCCCCTCCAGCGGGTAAGGCACGTAGGTGTCAATCACCAGCGGCTTCTCTATTTCCGCCAGCCAGGGACAATCGGCCAGGAGGTAGCTGAAGGCCACCACCACGTCAGCGGCGGCGATCAGGTCGCGCAGGCTCTCAGCGTGGGCGCGCTGGAAGGCCTGCACCGCAAAGCCTGAGCTGGCCAGGTTGGTGGCCGCTGCCTGACCGCCCTCGGCCTCCCGCGCCGGGACGGCCAGGGTCACGGCGAACTCGCCGCTGAGCGCCCGGGCGAACTCCCAGCAGCGAATGCCCGGCCCGGCCATCTTGCTGTCCACCACATCGTGGCTGATGATGAGGACTTTGGTAATTGAGTGGTTCATTGTTGGCAACGTTCCACGTTTCAAGCCTGTTCCATGTTCCAAGTTCCACGTTTCACGTTAGGGACCCCACAACGTGAAACTTAGAACCTGGAACGTGGAACGTGGTACATGGAACCTAGCCTTGCTTCACCGCCTGCACGTAGCACTCGAAGGAACGATCCAGGGAGGCGAGCAGAGCCGCCTGGCGATCCAGCCGTTGGTTCACCTGCGCCACGATCTGATCCAGGTACGGGCGAACGATGAGGGTGGCCAGGTAGTTCTTGGCGCGGCGCACCAGGCGATGCAGCGGCGTGTCCCGGCTGGCCCCGATACATTTTGTTCTTTGTGATGTATCGGGGCTGGCGGGGAGCAGCGGGTCGTAGACTATGGGCTGAGGCGGCTGCTGGCCCCACAGCGGGGCGGCCAGGCGGGGGTTCTCGCCTTCCGTGGGCTGGACAAAGCCCGCCTGCTGCAAGAGAAAGCTCAGCAGGTGCGGATGGTAGAAAGTGACGTGCCCGAAGTGCTGGTAAAACATCTCCAGGTGGGCAAACAGCCCGCGCACGTTGGGCGTAGCCACCACGATGCGCCCGTCGGCGGACAGGACGCGGTAGCACAGGCGAAAGAGCTCCAGCACCTGCTCGTAGGGCAGGTGCTCCACCAGGTGGGCGCAGAAGATGCCATCCACGCTCGCCTCTGGCAACGATTGCAGGTAGGCAAAGACGTCGGCACAGACCACGTCCAGGCCACGCGCCTGCGCCGCAGCGCAACACTGCTCGTCGGCGTCCACGCCGGTGGCCGGGATGCCGTTCTCCGCCAGGAGTTCCACAAAGTCGCCATCGCCACAGCCCAGGTCCAGCACGCGGCGGCAGCCGGCGAAGAAGGGCAAGTAAAAGTCCTGGATGCGCTTTTGTCCCTCTGGCGTCACGCCAATGTAGCGCAGAAAGGCGTAGTCCAGGCCCTGCACCTGCTTCCCGCCTCCTGCCTCCTGCTCCCTGCCTCCTGCTTCCTGCTCCCTGCCTCCTGCTTCCTGCCTCATGCCTCCTGCCTCTTGCTCCCTGCTTCTTGCCTCATGCTTCTTGCCTCCCGCCTCCTGCTCCCTGCCTCCTGCTTCCTGCCTCATGCCTCCTGCCTCTTGCTCCCTGCTTCCCGCCTCCTGCCTCCTGCTCCCTGCCTCCTGCTTCCTGCCTCATGCCTCCTGCCTCTTGCTCCCTGCTTCTTGCCTCATGCTTCTTGCCTCCCGCCTCCTGTGGGCCTGTGCTCCCAACGGGCCGGGACGTACACCAGCCCGTAGCCTTCCGGCACCGCCCCCTCCTCCACGACGAAAGGGTAGCGACGGTGATGATGATCGTAGGCGTGCAGACAGGTGTGGTCGTAGATGGCGACGGAGAGCTGATAGCTCCCCGGCAATAGAGGCAGGGCGTCCACCACGTAATCCACGCAGCCCTGGCCGGCGATGGCGGCGATGTCGTAGCCGGCGAGCCTGGTGTTGGGACCGTTGACGTGCACGTTATCCTGGCGATAAATGGCCAGGCCGAAGACGGGCCGGGCGATGCGGCTGTGCGCCTGGTAGTGGATGCGCACCACCAGCGGCTCGCCGGTGCGCAAAGTGTCCACGATACGGCCCTGGGCGTCCAGAAACTCCACCTTGACGATCTCCGCCCCATAGGAGCCCCAGCGGCCGGGAGACGTGCTCTCGATAGACCCCACACCGGCTGCCTCGGCGACGGCCTCTGGCTCTGCCGGCTGTGGCCGATGCGCCTCCGCCACCCTGGCCATGTGCCGCCGGTAGCGACTGGTGATGCTCGTCGCACCCTGCCCCCGCACCGCACCCTCGTCCAGCCACAGAACGCGGTCGCACAGGGCATCCACGGCGTCCAGATCGTGCGTCACCAGGATGATGGTCTTGCCCTGCGCTTTAATCGTGGCGATGCGCTCCAGGCACTTCTTCTGGAAGGCCTCGTCGCCGACGGCCAGCACCTCGTCAATGAGCAGCACGTCCGGGTGCACGTGGATGGCCACGGCAAAGCCCAGCCGGGCGTACATCCCGGACGAGTAGTGCTTCACCGGCGTGTCAATGAAACGCTCCAGCTCGGCAAAGTCTACGATGGCGGCGAACTGCCGGTCCATCTCTCGCTTGCTCAGGCCCAGAATCGAGCCGTTGAGGTAGATGTTCTCCCGCCCGGTCAGGTCGGGGTGGAAGCCGGCGCCCAGCTCGATGAGGGCGGAGACCCGCCCCTGCACCGTTACGCGACCCGTAGTGGGCTCCAGGATGCGACTGATGAGCTTGAGCACCGTGCTCTTGCCCG
>Ga0194126_10013238_pt1 | contig 10356 bp, 9 predicted proteins | sample TA2KigC150mmetaG_FD_148641 | JGI IMG/M metagenome (GOLD analysis project Ga0194126, IMG submission 148641) | Freshwater microbial communities from Lake Tanganyika, Tanzania - TA2015035 Kigoma Deep Cast 150m | ecosystem: Environmental > Aquatic > Freshwater > Lake | place: Tanzania: Lake...
ATACCTTAACATTCTTTCAGTTGTATCAAAATCAGCAATAACACCATCCTTTAAAGGTCTTATTGCAACAATATTGCCGGGCGTTCTTCCAACCATCCTTTTTGCCTCAAGTCCAACTGCCAGAATTCTTTTATTTTCCTTATCAATGGCTACAATTGATGGCTCGTTTAATACAATTCCCTTATTTTTTACAAAAACAAGTGTGTTTGCAGTTCCAAGGTCAATCCCCATATCCCTGCCTATGACATTTAATAAAAAATCAAACATTAACAGTCTCCTTGCTATTTCCTTGCTTTTTTTCTTATTATTTTATTACGTTTATATCTGTCATTATAGCCCTATATTATATAAAACTTTATCTATAGAAAATTATCTATAGCAGCTTATATTATCATTATCCATTATTATCTATGACAGCTTATATATAAAACTTTATCTATATCACTTTATATATATAAATATCAATATCGCCGTATCTACAGCAACTTATAATCAAATTTTTCAAGTAAATTTACAAATTTAAAAACAGGCAAGCCTGCAACATTGTAAAAACAGCCTTTTATTTTCTCAACCAACAAACTGCCAAATCCTGAAATGTCATAAGCTCCTGCTTTGTCAGCCACTTTCTCCACTTTTAAGTAACGCTCTATCTCTTCAGGATGAAGAACCTTAAATTTAACAACTGTTTTTTCACTGTCAGTAAAAGTTTTACCCGAGCTTCCATCAATTATTGATATACCGCTTATTACAAGATGGTTCTTCCCTGATAAAATTCTCAAAAACTCTCCTGCCTGGACAGTATCATCAGGTTTGCCCAGATACCTTCCCCTGAAATATACTACTGTATCAAAACCTGCAATTAAAGAGTTATTATAATTTAAATCATCAATTATAACACGATTGTAAACATTTTGTGCTTTCAGGCTGCTATTGTAAAAAACTGTTTTAAAAGGGTCTTTGAAAATCTTTTCTTCTGTATTTAGGGGTTCAATAACCTCAAAATCTACCTTTAACAGCTCCAGTATATGCCTGCGCCTTGGGGATTTTGATGCAAGAATAATTTTTTTATTGCTTTTATTGTCTTCTTCTTCTGCCAAGATCCGCTATTAAAAATGCTATTAATATTCCAATTACCGCACAAATTGTAATATTAACATGTATTGAAAAACTCACATCTATAAGATAAAGGTTAAGGCTTAACTGGTCAGTCCCGACTTTCAAACCCTTATCCAGTATAGGCACAATATCTTCCAATACATGACCAACTATTGCACCAATAATGCCACCTGCAAGCACTATAAAAAAAGTTACAACCCCTCTTCTTTTATTCATATAAAACCCGTTTTAATATAACCGCTTTTTTAATTTTTATTGTTCTGAATAACAGCCATCTGTTAAAAATTATAAAAATAATTTGTACTGTTAAAAAGATTAAGAATAATTGTTAAAGAACAGTTTTATTTCACGAACAGCGTTTTTATTTGAATCTGAGCCGTGCACAACATTTACAGTGATATCTGTTCCAAAGTCTCCCCTTATAGTTCCCGGTTTTGCTCTCTGGGGGTCTGTGTTACCCATAATATTTCTTACTTTATTTAATGCATCCTCACCTTCAACCACCATAACGATTGATCTGTCTGCAGTTATATAATTCATAAGCCTCTCAAAATAAGGCTTATCTATGTGTGCATGATAATGCCTGGTTGCCAGTTCTCTGTCAATCTTTATCATCTTAATTTTACTGATATACAATCCATCATCCTCAAACCTTGAAATTATTTCACCTATAATTTTTTTACCCACTCCATCAGGTTTTATAATTACGAGACTTTTTTCCATACACTTCCTTAACAACTAAAGTAATTTACCAATATAGATCTATTTTAAACACCTAAAGGTTTAATTTATTCACATATCTACTGTTCAGCCTTGCAGTAAGGGCAAACTTTCCAGTCAAGATTTAAAGGCTTTTCACACTGCAGACACTGCTTTTTTAATTTTTTCCTGCAGTTAGGACATATTATAAAATCATCTCTTACTTCTTTTTGGCATGTCGGACATTTAATAACATTTGATGCAAGAAGCATTTCCATTCTCTTAATTTCAAGGTCACGCTCAACAACATCTTCTATAAATTCCGGCGGTCGTAAAATGAGGTATATTATAAGACCCAGATAGTTGAGAATCAGAACCATAAAAGCCCAGAAAATTGCGCTGGTATTCCTAAGTCTTGCATCCCTGTATGTCCAGTATACAAAAGCAAGCCATATAACAACAAGGATAAATACAGTACCATATATTAAATATTTCCATAAAGGAAGTTTAAAAAAATTCATTATATCTTCAAAATATTTTACAAAATCCATAAGTCCTCCAAAATTTTAAATCAGATAACTTAAACTATGTTCTCTAAATTTGTAATTGAACCAGTAATGCATATAATATCACTACTTTTAGAAATATTTAAAGCAAAATTTAAAGAATTTGTAATATTATCAATTTTATATACTTCTTTTAAGGGCAGACTCTTTTTGCTGCAGCTCAAATTATTTTTCTTATTTTTATCTGTTTCTTCAATTTTATTTCGGGTCCGGTCAATATCGACAGCATATGCACCTTTCTTATTTTTCATATTGCTGTCATTAACCTTCTTTTTTAATTTTATTGTCTTCTTAAGCTCGCATTCGAGCTCGCCGGGACTCAAGCTTCTTTCCGTATTGCTTGAAGTTAAAATCAGAATATCGCTGATTTTAAGAATCATTGATATCATCTTCTTATAATCCTTGTCTTTCAGGACAGAAAAAATCACTATCTTCCTGCAGTCATTAAAGCATTCCATAATATTTTTAACAAAATTTCTTATCCCTTCCGGGTTATGGGATGCATCTGCTATAACAGGCGTTACCTTTTTTATGAACTGAAATCGACCCGAAATTTTTAAATCCTTAAGGCTTTCTTTTAGAATATTTCCATCAACCTTTCTACCGAGTGTGCTCAGGTAAAGTTCTGACAGCACCACTGAAAGAGCCAGGTTGTAAGGCTGATAATTGCCAGTAAGGGGAATCACAATGTCCCTGTAGGTGGCAGCAGTTCCCTTAATATCTGTACTCCAGCCTTTAAAGCAATCCCTGATTTTATTAATAATACAGAAATCTTTTCCATAAAGATAAAGCTTTGAACCTGTGCTTACTGTCTTATTTTGCAGCACTTCTAAAACTTTTTTATCCCTGCTTAAAGTTGCAACAGTTGCACCCTTTTTTATAACTTCAACCTTTTCTGCAGCAATTTTTCCTATTGTTTTACCTAAAATACTTGTGTGCTCAAGACTTACTCCTGTTAAGCCAGCAACCCTGGAATCTGCAGCATTGGTTGCATCCCACCTGCCTCCCATACCTGCCTCAAGAACCATCACATCAAGTTTTTTATCGGCTGCTGCAGTAAAAGCCATTGCTGCTATAATCTCAAATTGTGTCATTGGCCCACCAAGATTGAAGCTGTTTATCTTTTCAATATAGGGATAGATAAAATTAAAAATATCTTCAAAATCCTGCCTGGATATGTCGCTGCCATCAATCCAGATTCTTTCTGTGTAATAGTTTATATGGGGAGATATATGATAGCCGCATCTTAATCCATGTCCCTTTAAGATATTTGCAGTCATTATTGTTGTTGAGGTTTTACCGTTTGTTCCAACTACATGGATAAAATCACATTTTTTTTGAGGCTCGCCTGTTATTTCAAGTATTTTTTTTATCCTTGCAAGGTCAGGTTTAATGCCAAAAACAAGGCAGTCATCCAGATATTCAGTTACCTGTTTGAAATTAAATTTTTTCACCCTAATTTTTCTTTGCCATAATCAGAATACATTACCTGCAAAATTGTATTTAGCCACCAGATTCTAAGCAATCATATTTATATTAAGAATACTTTGTTTTTAAAAAATTACTTTATAGCACTACATTGCCCTGCATTTGTTTTTTAATCAAATTATACTTTTTAATTTTTCGAGCTGCCCGCTCAATACTTTTAATGATTTATCAGCCTGCTTGAGTTTTGCTTCTTCTTTTTGAATAATTTTTTTAGGAGCTTTCTCAAGAAACTGTGGATTGGTTAATTTTTTGTAACTTTTTTCCCTGTCAGTATTTATTTTAGCAATTTCATTGTTTATTCTTTCCAGTTCACGTTGCAGATCAATAACATCCTTAAGTAAAATATATATCTCATTATTATTTTTAACAGAACTTATAAATCCCTTTTTATCAGGAGGTTCAAATATGTTTAATTTATCAAGTCTTGCAAGTTCAATAATATATTTTGAATTTTCTTCTATTAACTTTCCAATATCAGAGCTTGAAGGTTTTAAATATACTTCTATTCTTAAAGCAGGGTTTATCCTAAGCTCTGACCTTATCTTTCTTATCTCTCCTATGATACTGCAGATTTTACTGATTTTAGCTTCTGCATCCGGATCGAACCTGCCGGGTAAAACATCCTTTAACGCCGGAAAAGGCTCAATCATTATGCTGCAGCCGGTATGCGGAATAATCTGCCATATTTTTTCAGTAATGAAAGGCATAAAAGGGTGCAGCAGCCTGAGATATTGCTCAAGGATATACCACAGCACATATACTGCAGTTATACCATTATCTGTACCTCCAATCCTGGTCGAAGTTTTATGGCTTTTGACTTTATTTTCTTTTTCCTTTAAAAGCATATCTTTGCCATCATTTTTTGAATACAGCCTCACCTTTGAAGATTCGATATACCAGTCACAGAAGTCATTCCAGAAAAAATCTGTGAGCATCCTGCAGGCAAAAGAGAAACTGTATTTTTCAAGGTAATTATTGACTGACTTTACTGCTCCTGTAAACCTTGAGAGTATCCATTTATCCCATAAATTAAATGAGAGGCTGTCCGGCTTTATATTTTTAATAATTTCAGGTTTTTTTAAAAATTCAGAATTTTCTAAACTAAAAATAACAAACTTTGAAGCATTCCAGAGCTTATTAGCAAAATTTCTGCTCCCCTCTATTTTTTCCTCACCTAAAAGAAGATTTTTACCAGGTGTTGTAAGGGATGCAAGGGTGTACCGAAGTGCATCTGCACCGCTTTTTTCTATTATTTCAATCGGGTCTATTACATTTCCTTTTGACTTGCTCATTTTCTGCCCATACACATCATTTACAAGCGGATTTATAAAAATCTCACCAAACGGCACATCCTTCATAAAATAAAGACTCACCATTATCATTCTTGCAACCCAGAAAAATATAATGTCATGACCTGTAATTAAAACACTTGTTGGAAAATAATACTTAAGCTCTGCAGTTTTATCAGGCCAGCCGAGGGAAGCAAAGGGCCAGAGACATGAAGAAAACCACGTATCGAGAACATCGCTGTCCTGCTCAATCTTTTTACTGCCGCATTTACATGCCGAAGGCTGCTTTGCAGAAACTATCATCTTACTGCAGTCCCTGCAGTACCAGACAGGAATTCTATGACCCCACCACAGCTGTCTTGATATACACCAGTCTTTTATATTTTCCATCCAGCTGTAATAAATTTTTTCCCATTTTTTAGGGATAAATTTAACCCTTCCTTCACGAACAGCTTCAATTGCAGGTTCTGCAAGTTTTTTCATTGAAACAAACCACTGCATTGAAATTCTTGGCTCTATGACTGTATCGCATCTTGAGCAGAATCCTATTGATGATATATGCTCTTTTTTGCCTATCAGATAACCGCCCTTTTCCAGATCATCAAGAACCTTCTTCCTTGCTTCATACCTGTCAAGTCCATTATATATGCCTGCATTTTTATTCATAACGGCAGAATCATCCATGATATTTATTTCCTCAAGCTTATGGCGCCTGCCAATCTCAAAATCATTTGGGTCATGTGCGGGTGTTACCTTTACAGCACCAGTACCAAATTCCATATCCACAAAACTGTCTTCAATGACAGGTATTTTTCTTTCCATCAAAGGAAGCAAAACAAACCTGCCCTTATATTTTTTATATCTTCTGTCAGCGGGATGCACTGCCACTGCAGTGTCTCCCACCATTGTCTCGGGGCGGGTTGTTGAAACAACTATAAATTCGGTACTGCCTGGCAGCCCTGTTTTTTCATCAATAAGCGGATATTTTATATCCCAGAGGTTTGCTTTTTTCTGCCTGTGTTCAACCTCTATATCGGATATTGCAGTAAGACACCTCGGACACCAGTTAATCATGTAATTTCCGCGGTACAGCAGTCCTGCATTATACAAACTAACAAATTCAGAATAAACTGCTTTTACATAATTTTCATCAAGGGTAAACCTGAGTCTTTCCCAGTCACAGGAACAGCCCAGGGACTCAAGCTGCGATATTATTTTTAATCCGTATTTATCCCTCCATTCCCACACACGCTTTATAAATTCATCACGCCCAAGGACAAATCTTGAAATTCCATCTCTGGCAAGCTCCTTTTCGACTACGTTCTGGGTGGCAATACCTGCATGGTCAGTTCCAGGTATCCAGCTTGTTGAACAGCCCTTCATTCTTTTATATCTAATTATTATATCCTGGAGTGTATTGTTCAATGCGTGACCAATATGAAGATGTCCTGTAATGTTTGGAGGGGGTATAACTATACAGAAGGGTTTTTTTGTTCTGTCAATTATTCCATGAAAATAACTCTTATCATTCCAGAAATTATATATTTTGCTTTCAAATTCAGAGGGGTTATATTTTTGGGGTAATTTTTCCATTTATAATTCTGCTGCAATAATTCTTTTAAAGATTACTAAAGTTGAATTATCCTGCTTGAAATCTACATGAATATTGATTGAAATCTGCTTGAATTCTGCTTGCACTTTTGCTCTGATTAATTCAGGCAAGCTTTTCCTCCTCTTCCTGCAGGTCTAAATTTTCAGTGTCAGTTACTAAAAGAGGATTCAGCTTTCTCTCAACAACTTCCCTGGTTATAACACATTTTTTAATATCTTTTCTTGCAGGTATTTCAAACATGACCTCAAGCATAATATCTTCCATTATAGAGCGAAGACCCCTGGCTCCTGTTTTATGTTTTAAAGCCATCTCAGAAACTGCTTTCAGTGCATCACTCTTAAAAACAAGTTCAACATTGTCCATGCTGAATATTTTTTTGTACTGCTTTACAATAGAATTTTTTGGTTCTGTTGCAATCCTTATAAGGTCTTCTCCACTAAGGTTCGAAATCGTCGCTATAACAGGAAGCCTGCCTATAAACTCGGGTATCAATCCATATTTTAATAAATCCTCAGGCAGGACCTGGGAGAAAAGAGAGTCAATTTTTTCACTTTTTTTACTTATTTTTTCGGGTACGAAACCAACAGTATTTTTATTAAGCCTTTTTTCAATAATTTTTTCAAGACCATTAAAAGTGCCGCCGCAGATAAAAAGAATATTTGAAGTGTTTATCTGTATAAAATCCTGATGCGGATGTTTCCTTCCACCATGGGGCGGTACATTTGCTTCAGTTCCCTCAAGTATTTTAAGCAGTGCCTGCTGGACACCTTCTCCTGAAACATCCCTTGTGATTGAAGGGTTTTCTGCCTTTCTGCTTATTTTATCAACTTCATCAAGATAAATTATTCCTGTTTCTGCCCTTTTTATATCAAAGTCAGCATTCTGAATAAGCTTTAAAAGAATGTTTTCAACATCCTCGCCAACATACCCGGCTTCTGTAAGTGCAGTTGCATCAGCAATTGCAAATGGAACATTTAATATCCTTGCCAGTGTCTGTGCGAGAAGGGTTTTGCCGCATCCTGTTGGACCGATTAAAAGAATATTGCTCTTCTGGATCTCTATATCATCCTTTAAAAGCTTGTATCCAAACTTAACCCTTTTGTAATGATTGTAAACTGCCACCGAGAGTATTTTTTTTGCTCTTTCCTGACTAACAACATAATCATTTAACACAGAATAAATTTCATGCGGTTTGGGTAAATCTTTAAAATCAACTTCTTTTTCCTCTTTTAATTCCTCATCAATAATTTCATTGCACAAATAAATGCATTCATCACAGATGTAAACACCAGGACCTGCTATAAGCTTCCTGACCTGATTCTGGGTCTTATTGCAAAAAGAGCATTTTAAAAAATCACTTTTTTTACTATCATTTTGTGCCAAATTAACACCATTCCTCTCTTTTTTACTTTTCTTCTTTTACAGGCATTTCTTTTTTACCTATTTTTTAACTATTACCTCATCAATAATTCCATACTCTTTTGCTTCTTCTGCATTAAGTATAAAATCTCTTTCTGTGTCCTTCTCGACCTTCTCTATGCTCTTACCTGTATGTTTTGCAATTATTTCATTGAGCAGCTTTCGCAGTCTTACCATCTCTTTTGTCTGAATTTCAACATCAATTGAAGTTCCCGAAACACCGCCTGATGGCTGATGCAGGAGTATCCTTGCATGGGGCAGGGAATATCTCTTGCCTTTCCTTCCTGCAAGTAAAAGAACTGCTGCAGCACTTGCAGCCTGGCCTATGCATATGGAAGAAACAGGGGACTTTATAAACTGCATTGTATCATATATTGCAAGAGCTGATGTTACAGCACCGCCGGGACTATTTATATACAGCTGAATGTCTTTTTCAGGGTCTTCTGCATCAAGATGAAGCATCTGTGCCATAACTACATTAGCTATATTATCATCTATATCCGAACCAAGAAATATAATCCTTTCCTGAAGCAGCCTTGAATAAATGTCAAAAGATCTTTCACCCCTGTTTGTCTGCTCTATAACCATCGGGATTAAATAATCATTAAATATTTTCATTGTTTCTTTTCCTTCTCTTATTATTTTGATTATTTTGTATCAGGAACCCAGAGTTTCTTATCTTCAGATTCACTTTCAGCGCCTGCCTCTTTAATATTTTGCTCCGGTGTCCATAACTTTTTACCTGAACCTGAAGAAGCCTTTTTGCCTTCCAATGGTTTTTCTTCTTTTATTCTTGCACTGCTGAGCAGCAGGTCAAAAAGGTTTTTCTGCTTAACGGCTGCATTAAGATGTGCAAGCCCTTCAGGTTTTGTAAATAAATCTTCAAATTTCTTTCTTTCTTCCTCATTTTCATAACTGTTTAAAATTTTACTTTTTTCCTCTGCTATCTGCTGTTCTGCAGGCTCTATATTTTTAGCTTCCAGACGCTCAAGAGCTTTAAAAATTAAATACTGCTTTATTTCTCTTACTGCAGATTTTCTTAAATTTTCATTAAACTGTTCTTCAGTTATGCCATAAGATGACAGATAATCATTTCTTGATATCTTGTTTTCTTTTAACTGCCTGTCAAATTCTTCATTAAAACTTACAATTCTGTTATTTATCATCGGTTCAGGAACATCAAATTTTGAATTATTTATCATATTGTCAAGTATGTCGGAAATCATTTTTTCCCTTCGCATCTTTCTTTTCTGCTCTGCAATTTTTTCCTTAAGATAGCCCTTAAATTCTTCAAGACTTTTATAATCACCAAAATTTGCAAGAAATGAACTGTCAGGTTCCGGCAGAGTCTTTCTTTTAATTTCTTTTATATTTATTGAAAAATCCGCCTGATTTCCTGAAAGTTTCTTGTTTGCTATATTATCCGGAAGAGTAAGGGATACCTGCCTGTTTTCACCTTTTTTCATTCCTATAAGGAAATTTTCAAAATCTTCAAACAAAGTTCTTGAACCAACTTCCAGAGTATAATCCTGCGCACTGCTGCCTTCAAAATCTTCACCGTTAATTTTTCCTTCAAAATCAAGTATTACAAAATCACCATTTTCTATTTCTTTATCATCTTCAACAGGTTCAAGTGTTGCATAATTATTTCTTAAAATATCTATCTGCTTTTCAATCTCCTCATCTTCCACTTCCTCAGACAATCCGGTTACCTCAATTCCCTTATAATTTGGAATTTGAACCTCCGGCTCAACTTCTACTGTAACTTCCAGATCAACAGGCTCTTCCTGATTTATTTTATTAATTTTTATCTTTGGGTAATCAATTGGTTTTAAATTTGATTCCTCAATAATTTTTGGGTAAAGCTCGGAAATTGCTATTGTTGCAGCTTCATTGAGAACATATTCTTTGCCAAAATTGACATCTATAATATTGTAGGGAATTTTCCCTTTCCTGAAACCTGGTATCTTTGCCTTATCTGAAATGTTTCTGTAGGCAGTATTCAGAGATTTTTTCAAATAACTGTTTGCGATCTCTAAATCAAGAACCACCTTATTTTTCTCAACTTTTTTTAAATTCTTCAGTTTATAACTCAAGTGAATCCTTTCCTATTTTAAATTCCTTTAAAATTATTATCACATAACCCTCCTGAAATTCTGAAAATTCA
>Ga0194126_10013239_pt1 | contig 10355 bp, 8 predicted proteins | sample TA2KigC150mmetaG_FD_148641 | JGI IMG/M metagenome (GOLD analysis project Ga0194126, IMG submission 148641) | Freshwater microbial communities from Lake Tanganyika, Tanzania - TA2015035 Kigoma Deep Cast 150m | ecosystem: Environmental > Aquatic > Freshwater > Lake | place: Tanzania: Lake...
CCGTCGCGTACCGGCTGGACTGACGTGCTATCTTCCCCAGGATGCAGACCGGGGAAGGTGCGGGGTACCTGCAGGACGCCGTCCCGCTCAAGGCGATAGCGCGCGCGCTGGTCATCAAGCTGCGCCATCACGGCGACGTGCTGCTCGCCGCACCGGTACTGTCGGTGCTCAAGGCGCACGCGCCGGCCGCCGAGATCGACGCGCTGGTGTACGACGACACCGCGCCAATGCTGGCAGGCCACCCCGCGCTGCACGCGCTCTACACGGTCGGCCGCAAGTGGAAGGAACTCGGGGCGCTCGCCAGGCTCGGCGCCGAGCGCTTGCTCTACTCGGCGTTGCGCGCGCGGCGCTACGACCTCATCGTCCACCTGTCCGAGCAGCCGCGCGGCGCGTGGCTCGCGCGCGCGCTGAAGCCGCACTACTCGGTCGCGCCCATCGTCCCCGGTCGAGGGGCGTTCTGGCGCAGCAGCTTCACGCACCGCTATCCGCTGCCGCGCAACGGCCGGCGGCACGCGGTCGAACTGAACCTGGACGCGCTGCGCCGCATCGGCATCCAGCCCTCGGCGCAGGAGCGCCGCGTGCAGTTCGTGCCCGGGGCCGAGGCGGAGGCGAAGGCAGAATCCCTGGTGCCCGAACCCGGCTTCATCCACCTGCACCCGACTTCGCGCTGGAGCTTCAAGAACTGGACCGTGGAGAAGAACGCCGAACTGATCAACCGCCTGGCCGCGGAGGGCCATCGCGTCGTGCTGACGGCGGCGCCGGCGCCTGCGGAACTGGCGATGATCCAGGCCATCGAGAAGCTGGTGCCCGGCAAGGCGATCAACCTCGCCGGCCGCCTGTCCGTCAAGGAGCTCGGCGCCGTGGCGGCGCGCGCGAGGCTGTTCATCGGCGTGGATTCGATGCCGATGCACCTCGCGGCCGCCATGGGCACGCCGACGGTGGCGTTGTTCGGTCCCAGCGGCGAGCGGGAATGGGGACCCTGGAACGTCGCGCACCGCGTCGTGGCGAGCGACCACGGTTGCCGGCCCTGCGGCAATGACGGCTGCGGCGGCGGCAAGCTGAGCGAGTGCCTGACCACGCTGCCGGTGGACCAGGTTCACGCGGCGGCGCGCGCGCTGCTCGGATAGGCGGCCATGCGCATCGCGCTGGTCCGGCAGCGCTACAACCCGTATGGCGGCGCCGAGCGCTTCGTCGAGCGCGCGCTGCCGGCGCTGGAGCGCGCTGGTGCGCAGCTGACGCTGATCGCACGCAGCGCCCAAGGCTGGGGCGGCGGATCGCGCAGGGTCGTCCTCGCGGATCCTTTCCACCTCGGCAGCTGGTGGCGCGACCGTTCCTTCGCCCGCGCGGCGCGCGCGGCCTGGATCGGCGGCGGTTTCGACCTGGTGCAGTCGCATGAGCGCATTCCCGGCTGCAGCATCTACCGCGCCGGCGACGGCGTGCACCGCAACTGGCTTGAGATTCGCCGCAGCCTGGGTGGCAGAAAGGAGAAACTCGCGCTCGCCCTGAATCCGTACCATCGCTACGTGTGCGCCGCGGAACGCGCCATGTTCGAGCATCCGGCGTTGCGCGCCGTGATCTGCAACTCGAGGATGGTGCGCGACGAGATCGCGGCCGGGTTCCGGGTCGCGGCCGAGAAGCTGCACGTCACCTACAACGGCGTCGACCTGGAGCAGTTCCACCCGCGCGAGCGGGAGCGCTTGCGCGCGGCGACGCGCGACGAACTGGGCGTCGCCCCCGGGGAAACCCTGTTCCTGTTCGTCGGCTCCGGCTTCGCGCGCAAGGGCCTGGACGCGGCCATCGCCGCGCTGGCGCAATGCGCCAGCGAGCGCTTCCTGCTGGCGGTGGCCGGACGCGACCGCCAGGCGGCGCGCTTCGAGGGTCAGGCGCGCGCTGCCGGGCTTGGCGACAAGGTTCGTTTCCTCGGTGGCCGCAGGGACGTCAGGCCCCTGTATGCCGCGGCGGATTGCTTTATCCTTCCGACGCGCTACGACCCGTTTCCCAACACCGTGCTGGAAGCGATGGCGATGGGCCTGCCGGTGATTGTCGGCCGGCGCTGCGGCGCGGCCGAAGTGCTCCGGCCCGGCCGATCGGGGTGGGTCTGCGATCCGGCCAACGTCGCCGGCCTGGCCGAGTTGATGCGCAACGCGGCCATGGCCGGCGCAGGCATGGCGGACGCGGCGCGGGCCTGCGCGGAGAACTTCGGGATCGAGAAAATGGCAGCGGAGCTCGTGGCACTGTATTCGGAACTGGCGCCGGGCTGGGAATGAGCAGCCGCGCGTTGTACCTGCGCCTGCTGTCCTACGTGCGGCCATACCTGAAGGTGTTCGCGCTGGCGGTCCTGGGTATGGTGGGCGCCGCCGCGACCGAGCCGCTGTTTCCCGCCATGATGAAACCGCTGCTGGATGGCGGCTTCGGCGCCGGGTCGCAGCCGGCATGGCCTCCGTTGGTGTTCGCCGCGGCGCTAGTCGGCATCTTCGTGCTGCGGGGAATCCTGAGCTTCGCCTCCTCGTACTGCCTGGCCTGGGTTGCCCATCGCGTGGTGCTCGATCTGCGCACCGAGATGTTTTCGCGCCTGGTGCGCTTTCCCGCGAAGTACTTCGACGACCACAGCTCCGGCGCGGTGTTGTCGAAAGTCGTCTACGACGTCACCGGCGTCGCGGCCGCCGCCACCGGCGTACTCACCGTGGTGGTGAAGGACTCCATCGCCGTGATCGGGCTGCTCGCCTGGCTGCTGTGGCTGGACTGGAAGCTCACGCTGATCGCGCTCGCGGTGGGGCCGCCGATTGCTCTGTTCGTGCGCCTGCTGTCCTCGCGCCTGCGCAGCATGACGCGCGAGGCGCAGAACGCCACCGGCGAACTGGTGCACGTTGTGGAGGAAACCATCGAGTGCCACAAGGTCATAAAAGTCTACGGCGGCCAGGCCTACGAGGCGCGGCGCTTCGAGCGCGCCAACCAGCGCCTGCGCGGCTTTCACATGCGCTTTACGGTGTCGGCCTCGCTGACCACGCCGATCACCCACATCCTGGCGGCGGCCGCGCTCGCCATCATCGTCTACATCGCGCTGGGCGAGGCCGCCTCATCGCGCGTCAGCGTGGGCGAGTTCGCCTCCTTCATCACCGCGATGCTGATGCTGCTCTCGCCTCTGAAGCGCCTGACCGAGGTCAATGCCCCACTGCAGCGGGGCCTCGCTGCCGCCGAGAGCGTGTTCGGCCTGATCGACACGCCGGTGGAGCAGGACGAAGGCACGGTGACGCTCTCTCGCGCACGCGGCGAGGTGGTGTTCGAGGATGTGCGCTTCACCTATGCCACGCGCACCCAGCCGGCCCTGGATGGCGTCAGCCTTGCGGTGCGGCCGGGCGAGACGGTGGCGCTGGTGGGCGGTTCCGGCGGCGGCAAGACCACGCTGGTCAACCTGTTGCCGCGCTTCTACGCGCCGGACGCGGGCCGCATCCTCCTGGACGGCCACGACCTGCAGGACCTGACCCTCGAGAGCCTGCGGGCGAACCTCGCGCTGGTGTCGCAGGACGTGGTGCTGTTCAACGACACGATCCGCACCAACATCGCCTACGGGCGCACGGGCGGGGCAAGCGACGCCGAGGTCGAGGCCGCCGCGGTCGCCGCGCACGCCATGGAATTCATCCGCGAGACGCCGCAGGGCCTGGCGACCCTGATCGGCGAGAACGGCATGCGCCTTTCGGGCGGGCAGCGCCAGCGCCTCGCGATCGCGCGCGCGCTGTTGAAGAACGCCCCGCTCCTGATCCTGGACGAGGCCACCTCGGCGCTGGACTCGGAATCCGAGCGCCTGGTGCAGGCCGCGCTGGAGACGCTGATGCGCGGCCGCACCACCATCGTCATCGCGCATCGCCTGTCCACCATCGAGCGCGCGAACCGCATCGTGGTGGTGGAGCGGGGGCGCGTCGCCGAAACCGGCACGCACGCGGAACTGCTCGCGCGCGAGGGGGTCTACGCCCGCCTGTACCGCATGCAGTTCCTCGAGCCGCAGGCGAAGTGAGCGCTTCCGCGCTGCGCATCGTCCATACCGAATCGTCGCTTGGCTGGGGCGGGCAGGAGATCCGCGTGCTGGCCGAGTCGCAGGGCCTGATCCGGCGCGGGCACCAGGTGACGCTGCTTTGCCCCCCGGAGGCGCGCATTCACCTCGAGGCGGCCAACTGGGGCGTGCCCGTGGTGGCGCTGCCCATTGGGCAAAAGCGCCCTGTTGGCCTCGGCGCCCTGATGCAGTGGTTCGGCGCCAATACCTGCGACGCGATCAACACCCACAGCTCCACCGACTCCTGGCTCACGGCGCTCGCGCGACTGGCGCTCCGGCAGACCACGCCCATGGTTCGAACGCGGCACATCTCCGCCGCTGTGCCGCGCGATCCGCTCACCCGCTGGCTGTACACCCGTGCTGCGTCGCGAATCGTCACCACCGGCGAGGCGCTCAAGCGTCAGCTGGTCAGCCGCAACGGCTTCCCAGAGGCGATGATCGAGTCCGTGCCCACCGGCATCGACGCCGGGCGCTTCCGGCCCGGCGGCGAGGGCGGGCGCGCGGCGGCACGCGCGCGCCTCGGCCTGCCGCAGGACCGCGTGCTGGTGGGCATCCTCGCCACCCTGCGCAGCTGGAAAGGCCATGGATACCTGATAGAGGCATTGAAACTGTTGGATAGCCGCATCTCGCTTGTCATCGTCGGCGATGGACCGACTCGCGTGACGCTCGAGAAACAAGTGATCGACCTCGGGTTGCAAGGGCGGGTTCTCTTTGCGGGAGATCAGTCCAACGTGCTACCGTGGCTGCAAGCGCTTGACGTCTTCGCCCTTCCCTCCTACGCGAACGAAGGAGTGCCGCAAGCGCTGGTTCAAGCGATGATGGTCGGACTCGCGTGCGTGACGACGCCAATCGGTGCCATTGGCGAAGTTGCCGAGAACGAACGGACGGCAATCATGGTTCCTCCGCGCGATGCTGCAGCTCTTGCGGCCGCGATCGCCGGACTTGCGGCGGACGAAGGGCGGCGAATCGAGTTGGGCGCGGCTGCGCGAAAGCGCTGCGTGGAGGAGTATTCGCTCGAGCGAATGCTGGATCGAATGGAAAAAGTCCTCAGAGAGGTGTCCGGGCATGGTTCCGAGAGGTAGAGGCGGCGGCGAAGACCCCACGTCGGTCGAGACCCATTTCCGCTTCGGGGAAAACTGGCGCGATTTCGTGGAAAGCCAGGTCTCCGCCGAACGAATCGAGGATGCGAAGGCTCGCTTTCGCAGGCTGTTCATGCCGGAGGAGATCCGCAGCAAACGATTCATCGACATTGGCTGCGGATCCGGGCTGTCGATGCTTTGTGCGTTGGAGAACGACCCAGCCGTTGCTGCGGGCGTAGACACTGATCCGTCCAGCGTCGAGGCCGCCAAGGCGCTTCTTTCGCGCTATGCCCAAGGGTTGTCGTGGTCGGTGACGCAACGGTCGATATTCGATCCTGTCCTGCACGCAAGCGGGAGGTATGACGTGGTGCATTCCTGGGGGGTGCTGCATCACACAGGAAACATGTGACGCGCCCTTGCTCTGGAGGCGGACCTCGTGGCCGACCAGGGACTTATCGCCGTCGGGCGAATAGCAGGGCGAGAAGGCGAGCGGCGATCGAGTGCGAAAAGGCCAGGGCGAACAATAGTACTGATGCAAAAAAACCGCGCCTGAACGCGTACTCAAGCGCTACTGCCAAGTGCTCATTACGGTAGCCCTTGCGTTGTGGTGAGTAGCGGTTCGACGGCGCCGAAGAGCATGCTGTCGGGCATGCTCGGCACGTCGGATTCCGCTTGAACGACGCCTACGCGCGCGCCACGCGGTCCCCACTTCCAAGCCGGTGGACCGTCGCTGGCAAACAGTCCCACCACTCCGCCAGGGCTGGCCGCGCCAAAGTGCATCAACCCGCTGTCCGGCAGGACGCTCGACTGCGCGTGCGAGATCAAGCCAAGCGCTTCGATCAATGGGCCCCGGTAAGGGTGCAGGAAGGACAACTGCCGCCGCAGCACCGGCTCGGCGATGTCGTCGTCGCCCGGGTATATCGGACTGTCGGAGCGCCCGGGCGTCCAGATGAACACCGTTTGCAGGCCGAAACGCTCCCACCACCATCGCGCCCAGCGTTCTGCTTGCGCGGCGCTGGGCTGGCGCGTTGCCCGACGCGCTCCAAGCCCCAGCACCACGTAGCGGCGCAGTTCAAGGCCGCGTTCGCTGAGCCAGGTTTGCGCAAACCGGCGCGCGCGGTCCGGAAGCGCAAAAAAGGGGTGCCGAACCACATCCGGCGGCGCGATTCCCAAGGTTGTTGCCAATCCGATCATGCGATCGACTTCATGTACACCCTCCGCCGGTTCCGGCAATTCATGCGTTAGACGCCTTCCGTAGCGCGCCGCGGAGGCCGCGTAGGCGGCGACTTTGCCGGATTGTACCGACAGGCCGAGCCGAACAGCCCGGGGTGATTCCTCCCCTTGTGCGACGATCACGGCATCAAAGAAGGCGAACCGCAGCCGTGTCCGGAGGAAAATCTGAAGCGGCACTGCTCGCCAGCGGAGAAAAGGCCCAATGCGCACGCGCGGAAGCACCCAGCGCCGGTCCAGGTTTGGGTTCCCATCCAGAACCCAGGCATTGTAGTCCGTGCAGAGCACCTCGATCCGCGTCGACGGCAGGCGCTCGCGAAGGTGCGCAAGCAGCGGCGTCGTGAGGAGCATGTCGCCGATCTTGTCCCGCTTCACCACCAACAGGCGGTTCATTGCGTCAGGCGGTGCTTGTGCTGCCACGCAAGGAGGGCGATGAAGGTGTAGGCGAGCCTAAGGGAACCTCGGCCCGCCAAGGTTTTCTTCCAGAGGTTTCGAATCGCGTTCGTGTCCAGGGCGGGCGCGACCGCCTCGGCGCCCTCAAGCCACGCTTCGCAGCGCTCGCGCCAAGGTCCCCGCAAGTAGCTCGAAAGCGGGACCGAGAAGCCGTGCTTGGGGCGGTTCCACGCTGCCTCGGGAAGGTGGCGCCGGGAAAGTCTGCGAAGCAATGCCTTGCCCACGGGATCGAAATGAGACGATGCCGGAAGCTCTAGCGCCGCATCGAGCACCTCGTTGCCGAGCATGGGTACGCGCACCTCGAGACCGCAGGCCATGCTAGCCCGGTCGGTTTTCACCAGGCAGTTCTCGCTGAGATAGGTCCATAAATCGGCGCGCATTAGGCTTCCGGTGTCGTACGGGGAAGCAAGATTCCTCCATGTCCGAAGCGTATCTTCTGGTCGACAGGCCTTCCAAGCCTCCGGTGAGAGGTAGGTGCGCAGGCTTTTGCGCGACACGGCGTATGGCCCCAGTTCGACGCGCCTGTAAAGGAGCAGGTCCCCTCCCCAGAGGCTGCGCCTGAGCAACGCCTCCGGAACGACCCCCGTCTCGATGAGGTACCGCAGTGGCGGTTGCCACCACCTCATGGGGAAATCCTGCGCCTGCTCGCGGAATCTCGGATAACCCCCGAACAGCTCGTCCCCGCCGTCGCCGCTGATTGCAACTGTGACCAGGGAACGGGTCAGGCGCGAGAGGGCCCAGGTCGGCACATAGGCGGGGTCGCCCAGGGGCTGGTCCAGCGCTTCAAGCGCCGAAGCAAATGTGTCGGCGCCGAGGTCGGGCGCGTCAAACTCATGATGCTCGGTGGCGAACCTTTGCGCGACGGCCCTTGCGTAAGGCGTCTCGTCGAACCCGGATTCCGCAAATCGAACGCTGAAAGTACGCAGCGGCCGGGCACCCGCATGCGCCATGTAATGGACCATCAGGCTGGAGTCTATTCCACCCGATAGGAATGCGCCCAAGGGAACATCGGCCACGAGCTGGCGGCGAACGCTGCTGGAGAGCGCCGTATTGATACGCTCGACCTGCGATGCTGGATCCGCCTTGGTGGCGCCGGCCACCGGAATCGTCCAGTACGGCTCCAACTTGAGGGTGGCCCTTGACGCATCGTACTCAAGCCAGTGAGCGGGTTGAAGCTGACGCACGTCCCGGAGGAAACTGCAGGGCGCCAGAACTGTCTGGAAGGCGAGGTAATCCCTCAATGCTTCGAGATCCAGCCGGCGAGGAAACCCCGCAAGCGCGAGAAACGGAGCCAACGTCGAGGCAAAGACAAAACCTTGCAGTGACGAGTAGAAGAACGGCTTCACGCCTACACGATCCCTGGCGGCAAACAGGCGCCTGGTGCGAGTGTCCCAGATGGCGAACGCAAACATTCCGTCCAGGCGAGGCAACACCTTCGCGCCCCACGTGGCATAGCCTGCTAGCAGGACCTCCGTATCTGATTGCGTCCGGAAAGAGTGGCCTGCGTCCTCCAGTTCCATTCTGAGCTCGCGAAAGTTGTAGATTTCGCCATTGAAGACGATGGCATGGCGGCCATCCGGGCTCGCCATGGGCTGGTTGCCGGTGACAAGGTCGATGACGGCAAGACGCCGGTGGCCCAGCGCGATCCCAGGGCCCCGGTACACGGCCACGCCATCGGGGCCTCGAGTCGCGATGACCTCGAGCGCTGCCTCGATCTGGTCGGCCCAGGGGGAGTCCACGAAACCGACGACACCGCACATGGTCAGTTGCCCTTGGGCGCCCGCCAGCGGGCGGGAAGGGTCTCGAAACCCGGCAGCGCCACGGCGGCCTCGAAGCGATCGATGGCGCTTGCCACGGGCGGCGGCGAGGCGATTGTCTGCGCTATAGCTTTTGCCAGTTGTTCCGGATCGTTCCGGGGCACAAGGCAGCACGCCAGCGAACCGGTGAGAATCTCCCGGGGGCCGGATGGGCAGTCTGTGCTCACCACGGGTGTTCCGCAAGCGAGCGCTTCAACGAGGACATTGGGCATGCCTTCGTGGTCCGAGCACAGGACGAGCAGCCGGGCGCACTTGAACCATGGGTAAGGGTTTTTCTGGAATCCTGCGATCATCACCCGGCCGGCCAGTCCGAACCGGTGCACAAGCGCATCGAGTCCGGAGTCAGGCTGGCATAGCAGCACCAGCAATTCCTGCCGTTTTGCGCGCCGCCATGCATCCAAGAGCAAGTCATGGCGCTTCTGCTTCGCAAACCGGCCCGCGTGGACAACGAAGGGAACTGTGGGCAGGCCCACCACCGGCGCACTTGCGAGTCGTCGAAGCCTAGCGAAATCCAACGGATTAGCAAGCTGCACGATGTTCGATCCGGAGAGTCCCAGTTCCTCGCGCAGATCGCGGGCCACGCCCTCGGACACGGCGATCAGGTTCGCGTCGCCGTAGAGCGAGCGGTACCGGGCGCGTCGTCGGGCAGCCTTGAGCGGGTCGACCAGTTCGAGGGCGCCGATCTCGGCGGAAAGGGTGTTTGCGATCCGGTGCCAGAGTCTGGGCAGGCGCGCGAGCGCGGCCACCTCGTCGGCGAACGGGAGCGTCGAGACTACGGCGTCGAACTCGCCGTCAGCTTGGAGCTGCGCGAACCGCCGGTGGAGCCGCCACGCCGCAATTCGCTTTCCCAGCCAGCCTTTGGCGTGGCGCCGACCCGAAGCAGTGAGCGCGTGCACCCGGATGCCCGGATCGATTGCGTGATCAATCCGGTTCTCGAGCAGCAGCAGATGCACTTCGTGACCGCGTTCGCCAAGCAGCCCTGCAATCCGAAGCAACACGTTCTCGGCGCCGCCGCCGCTCAGGTTTGTCGTGATCAGCGCCAACCTCAAAGCGCCGCCGCGGCAGCCGGGCCGCCGGACCGGATCGAGTCAAGTGCTGCCGCAACGCGTTCCCATACCGCGTTGACGCTGATCTCGGACATCGGGCTGGACGGCGAGCACTCGCCACCCAGCCTGGGGTGATCGATCGCGTACAGGCATGGGTGTTCCAGCGGCGCGATCAGGCGACTCGGCGAGAAGCAGTGGTAGAGCACGACCATGGGAATCCCCATCGTCCCCATGATGTGGGTCGGACCGGTGTCCACGCCGATATACAGATCGAGCCGGCTCATCAACGCGGCAGTCCGGCGCAGCGTCAACTTGCCGGCGAAATGCGACGAGCGCGGCGCGAGGCGGTCGTTCAGCCATTGCGTTCGGGAGCGTTCCAGCGCACCCCCAAAAACAAGAAAATGGACACGCGGATGACGCTCGGCGATTCGCTTGCACAACTCGAAGAAATGGTCGATCGGCCAGTCCCGGTAGCCTTTGGTCGGAAAGCTGGCGACCTGTATGCCGATCAGCGGGGCGGCATCCGCCGGCACGTGAGAACCGAGCTGGTCACGGGCCCAAATGGCTTCCTGGCCCGTTACCTGGTACGAGAGTGCCAGGCCGCTGGGGGATACCCCGAGTGCACGAACCAGGTCAAGCTGCAGGTGCACCGAATGGCGGCTCTGGAATCCTGGAGGCTCGA
>Ga0194126_10013249_pt1 | contig 10350 bp, 7 predicted proteins | sample TA2KigC150mmetaG_FD_148641 | JGI IMG/M metagenome (GOLD analysis project Ga0194126, IMG submission 148641) | Freshwater microbial communities from Lake Tanganyika, Tanzania - TA2015035 Kigoma Deep Cast 150m | ecosystem: Environmental > Aquatic > Freshwater > Lake | place: Tanzania: Lake...
TGCAGTTCATGCCCACGTAGCGGAACCAGGTATCGTCGGTGAACATGAACGACTGCGTGCCCGTGGTGCGGGGTGTCTCCACCGTGACGACCTCGGCGCCGAAATCCGCCATAATCATCGTGGTGTACCTGCCCGGGCTGTTGCGCGATAAATCTACAACCTTAATTCCTTCCAGCGGACCCATGCGTTCAATTCCTTATTTTTGATATGGCTAGTATATATCCTGTTTTGAGTGGGGACAACGACGCACAAGAGTGAAATGTAGGGGCGAGGTGCCCTCGCCCGAACTCCTTCTTGCCGTTCGCCCCAAGCCCTTTGAAGGACATTTTTCTAAATGTCGTTGCGAGTCCTTCTTCAGGAAGGACGTGGCAATCTGGTGGGGTGGGGGTGTGCTGAAAGCTGCCCGCAGAATTAACGGGTAGGTCGGAGCACCTGCTCCGACCTCGTAGGGGCACAAAGCATTGTGCCCAAAAATTGTAGGCGGCATCTTAGGCTATGATACAAGGTTGCGTATCTCCTAAAAGGGCGAAAATATGTCTCTTGAAATTCATCTTCTTCGGTCGTTATAATCAACGCGTGGATACCCGAAGCAAGGAAAAGCGTAGTCGCATAATGGCCGCCGTCCATAGCAAAAATACGACCACGGAGCTTCTCGTGCGCCGATTTCTCTGGTCTCACGGTATCAGATATCGTATTCACCCCTCATATCTACCGGGTAAGCCCGATATTATAATATCGCGTTGCAAGTTAGTTATATTCGTTCACGGTTGCTTCTGGCACGGTCACGAAAACTGTTCTAGAGGGCGTCCGCCTAAATCGAGAGTAAGGTATTGGAAATCCAAGGTCAAGGCTAACAAGAAGCGAGACTGTTTGATTGAGGAAAAACTAAAAGCGGAAGGATGGCGCCAATTGGTAATCTGGGAATGTCAATTAAGAACTCAAAAGTCAGCCTCGATTGCACTGCCCAAAGTTCTGGATAGTATATTAGATATGTGCCCGGAAATTGCCTTGAAGGGTGCGAACCGTCCTTAACTTCACCGAGCCCTATGGTATTCCTCTCAGGAAGTACGGGAAGTGTCTGTGAAAATCTGCATATTGTTTGAGTTTTGCTTCAGTAGTCGCTTTATCATCATCGATGAGATAGCCTAGTGCCTGGCGCAAAGTTCGACCTGGTGAAACGAGACAAGGTAACTTTTCTTGAAGATGCAGCCGTTCTTTGGTACTCAGTACTGGCACGTTGATTTTTTTTGGCTTTGCCCAATTTAGATTGGCGAATCGCCAGCGCTGAAATACTCTCTTTACCGTCGCTTTCTCAACTCGCGGGCATACTATGCCCGTCAATGTTAGTATCCCAGTGCCATCGGAGTAGTTAAAGGATGAGACAGGCTGAAACATGAGCGGCATAGCTCCAGGCAGGGCTTTTTGGGCTGCAGTTTGGAGCATTTCTTGCACCAAATAAGCGAAGTCATCGGATAGCGCTGGTGGGTCAGCAGTTGGGTCAGGCATTACAGTTACGAACTTTTTCCTGAATTCTTCAGCCTTTCTATCTTCAGACCCTCTATCTATGTAGTCTGTCGGGTCCGCACGCAACGTGATCTTGATCATGCTGAATGCGGCAACTTTGCCAAGGAGAACCATAAAATCCTCGAAATGCCCATATTCGAGTCCAGTGTAATCCAGCCAGAAGATACTTTTTTCATCGTTTGCTTCGTATTGAGACAGAAAAGACTTGAGCCGCGTGTTTTGAAGCCGAATCGTACCGCAGGGAAGATGAAACTTCTGGCGCTTGTATGTTTCTTTATCTTCCTCGATGGAAACCATTTTGATGTCCGGGTAGAACTCATACAGCATGCGGAAGTCCTCTAAATAGGGACCTCCCAAACCATAATAGGTATACGCAGATAAATCGCCATCTAATTTTTCAAGACGCTTGATAGCTTCGATAAGGGCAAAGCGATCTACTGCCTTATTTAAACGCAGGTGGTATGGTGGATGTTTCATTTAACAGCTTCCTTGAACACAATATCGAAGCACTTTTCTCCGACCACCGACGGATCGGCATCGGGGTCACTAAAAAGATACTCTGCGACTGTTTTTACCTCATTGGTATCTTTAACAAACGAGATGCGCCGCTTCATTGGCTCCAGCCTTTTCGGTAAAGGGAGTTCCGGCTTATATTGCGCGCCTTCGGGGACAGACCTTTTAGTAGAAATGAAAGGGAGATGCTGTGCTTCGGATTTAATCTCCTCGAACGAGAGCGGCCTTCCGGATTCGATGTGTTTCTTGGATTCATCTGCGCGCCCCTTCCACTTGTTCGTGTAATCAGTGAAGATACGCATCCCTTCGCGCATTTTATTTTTTATTTGAAGGTAAAGCGGAGACGACGCATCTATGCCTCGCTTGGTCGTCGTAGTAGGTAGTTTAGAAGCGTCATCTGCCTTGAACTCCACTATCCCTGAAATTGCGATGAACTGGGTATGATAGCGCGGTACGCCGGCTTCCCCCCAACCGGTCATTTCGGTGCGGTCACAGTACAGCACGGCCCTGTCGTTACAGAGGACTGTCCACCCGGCATCCAACGACGAATATCTCTTCTCCTCTTGCTCGCTTGCAATCTCATCTTCAGAGGGAATGGGTCTTGTGAATCCCACCGTTAGGAATACTTGGACGCCGTCATCGGTTTCTGCCTTAAAAATAAAGGGCTGAATTGTGGGGACTTTCCTGTACCGAGTGCTTTTATTAAAAATAAGGCGAGTGGGAGATGGCTTCACATTGTCGCTGTTGATTTTGACTTCGAAGCCTTTGTCTATAATGAAGGCGTAGTGGGTCGACACGATACGCTCAAGTTCTGACTTAAAGGCTTTGGCATCATCGCTGAATCGTTTCGCTATACCAGGATATAAGTCACCTATCACAATGGTGGTCCCGTCCTTCTCTTTCGACGCCTTGGCCGCTCTTACAGGGATTTCCCATTTGTCCTCGTCTGCTATCCATTCTGAATTGATCTCAACCTCGTATCGGTGATCTTGGTTTTGGGTCGAGATGAGACAGTCTTTGCCTATCTTAAATATGGCGCGCTTCATCCCAATTCCGTAGACACCCACTGTTCCAGGCACATCGGCTGGCCGGTCAGGGGCTCGTCCCATCCTGAAGGCGTAGTCATGCAGACTCCAAGGAATGCCCCCGCAATTATCAGAAATTGAGAATGAATCCTTATTAAATTCGATTTCCGCTCTAAAGCCCTCATAAGGTCTGTTCCCGTTGCTCTTTTGGGATCGGAGAATGCCGTCGACGCAATTGTCAAGCAGATCGAGAATAGCCTCTTCCAGCTTGATGTCCCGCGTAAGCATTGAGACAAAGAAAGACTTTACAGGAGAAGCATCCACAGGCTTGTATTGGATCTGTTTCACTTTATCTATGCTCCTCCTTCTTATTGCCCGGCCTAAGCGCTCTTCGGATGACTGTTAGAACGCTCTCCGCAACAATCGGGCTCACGCTGCTCCCTATCTGTCGGAAGCTGTGCCATTTAGTGGGCGAGAACTGGAACCAGTCGGGAAATCCATTCAACCTTGCCGCTTCACGAGGGGTTATTACGCGGTTTTCAGTAGGATGTAGCGGACGAACAGCTTGGAAACTTCCCTGATCTGGACCGGTACCGGCTCTCAGCGTCGGGCAGAAACCGTTGGGGTCCAGTCGATATGATTTGGAAACGCAGTCGTACTTGCCGCATTCAACCTTCGCGTATCGCTCAGCGACCCTGGGTGAATGTACCGTTCCTAACGAGCCCGAGGCGCGACTTTCATTCTTAAGGCGCTTCATAGCGCTCGAACATCCAACCCCTGCAGGCACATGGCCGTGAAGCCTAGACGCGTAATAGCCGTTGCCATGCACATGAACAACTCTCCAGCCCTGTGCCTCTCTCCGCCAATTGGGGTTTATCTTTGTCGGTAGGCCTCTCAAAGCGTCTTTTACTAGCACATTTTCTGTATCTGCAGGAGGTTTGAAACTATCGGCTGTGAGTGCTTCCATCTCGTCCGGGAGATATCCGAAGAAAAATATACGCGTCCGTGTTGTAGGAGCTCCATAGTCACTGGCCCTGATCGTCATCGCCGGTAGAATGATGTATTTGTCCTCAATATATAAGAACGCCTTATTTCTGATTTCGTTGTTGCCTTCCCTCATGATTCCAGGCACATTTTCGGCTAGAAAGAATGTAGGACGGGCCTCCGCAACTATGCGAAAAAACTCGGCGAATAGCTTATTGCGAGCATCATCCTTATCTCTTCTGCCGATAGAGCTAAAGCCTTGGCACGGTGGTCCGCTGATCATTCCAGTGAGGTCGCCGTTTTTCAAGCCCAACGAATCTCTTAGGCTTTGGCCTGTGAGGCCAAGAACATCGGTCTGAAGGTGAACTGTGTCGGGGAAATTTAGCTTATGGGCGATGGTGGCCTCGGGGTCGATATCTACCGCGCCGCGAACTGTGAATCCTGCGCGTGCGGCTCCTAGACTGAGGCCTCCGGCACCGCAAAAAAGGTCTATAACGTTATGAGCGCAGCACTTCTGCATATAAGGGTTACCTATCAGGCAACATTATCTACATCGTACAGCATCGTGTCAAGGGGCATCCGGCAGTACGATATGATTTCGCTGTGCACCTTTTAAAAGGGGAATGAAGGGGCACCTGGATTCCTGCTCGGGCGCAGGAAGGACATATAGAGGGAATTGCAAATTGCAAAGTACAAAATTGGGTATGAGTTTCTCCCTCCGGTCATTGGTTCATTACATACGCATCCTTCAACGCATGAACGTGATTGGTCCAGATGTTTTCATAGCGCCGCTTATCGATAGCCGGCTTCTTTATCATTTTCAGACAGTACTCCATTTGCTTCGTGGTGGAAGATGGCTTGCCGTAAAGTTCGACGGCAAATTTTGAGAAGTCCCGCACCATAACATCGAAAATCTGGTCGATCAGGTCGGCTTCCAGTCCCTGCAGCCCGGCTTCCTCCAGCATAAGCTGTCCATACACGACCAGGGTGAAGATTTCCCCCAGGCTCATCAGGAAATCGATGTCCTTTTTCTGCTCGTCATCCGGAGTGGCCGCCGCCAGAAACTGCCTGAAGACCTCAATCTGCTCCTGGAAGACGTTGACGTTGGGGATGTCGAACCGGTCGAAGACAGGTCTATAATCGTGGAACTGAATTCTGCCCAGGCCGCGGGCCGGGCCCTGGTTGAACAGGAATTCGTCTGACCCGGTGTGCATAATCTTGCCAATCTCCGGGAACGTGCCCGGGTTGAAGAAGTAGTTTTCCATGAACTTGACGATCAGTGCGATATTGACGTGCACTGTGCCCTCCAGCCGCGGCAGCGCGCGGATATCGCGGGCTGCCATCTCGAAATAGGTGTCCTTCTCAAATCCCTTGGCTGCAATCACATCCCAGAGCGCGGTGATGACATCCTCACCCTGGCTGGTTACCTTCATTTTCACCACCGGGTTGTAAAGCAGGTAGCGCCGGTCATCGATTGAGGCAGTGCGCTGGTAGTCCGAGGTCCTGAGAGCCACCAGCTTCATGGCTACCAGCCGGCAGTAGGCGTCGGTGAACATCTGTTTGACGTGGGGGAAATCGGTCACGTGCATGCCGTAGAGCACGCGGTTGGCGGCATGGTTGATAGCCTCGTAGAATGAGTGGGTGCAGATGCCTATCGATGCCCAGCCCAGGTTGTACTTGCCCACGTTGACCGTATTGAGCGCTGTATGCAGGGCTTCATCACCCCGGACCAGGATCTCTGCGTCTGTAACAGGGTAGTCATGAAGGGCATAGTTGGCAACATAGTTCTGCGAGTCGCAAACGTTCTTTTTCAGCTCGTACTCGCGCCTTTTAAAGTTGGCAATGAAGAAGGCGTAATCGCCGGTACCTGCTATCTTGGCGAAGGTGCTGACCATGGCAGCCTCGTTGCCGTTGCCTATGTAGTACTTCTCGCCATTGGCTGCGTATTTCCCTTCGCCCCTGGGCGTGAGGGTCATCTCGGTGGAATATACATCAGCGCCGTGGTCGCGCTCCGACAGACCGAACGCGAATATCCCCCCTTCCTTAAGTGCCTTTGCCGCCTTTTTCTTGATCCCCTCATTCCTGCTCATCCAGATCGGGCCCAGGCCCAAAATCGTGACCTGCCAGGTGTACCAGTAGGCGAGCCCGTAAAAGGAGATAATTTCGTTGAACTCGCAGTTGCGGTACGTGTCCCAGCGTGCGTCCGGATCGTCGCTGTACTTTGAGGGGGTCAAGAGAGTGGCAAAGATCTTGTTCTCTTTGATAAAGTCGAGATACTCCCGGTACCAAGTCCTTTTATGATCGTCATCTTTGATGCTCCTCAGTCCCTTGTTTTCAAAAAACTCTATGGTTTTCAGCATTATCTCCCGTGACTTCTTATCGGGATATTTACGCTCGTGTTTCTTCGGATTCAATAGAATCATGATTACGCCTCCTTGTTGGGCAGAAATTTGTTGACTGCCACCAGACTATTGTAGCACTTCTGGAGTTTGAGTTATCGTCGTAGAAACAGGATCCTGGCTATTGTTCCGCAATCAAGAGGTCCTGGAGCACATTTAATACGTAATAATACGCGATGAGGTTGTGGGAGATAGCTATTCAACTTGCAAGACCTTCCCCCCAAACGAGCCTTTTGATCGTGGGCACAAGCCTTGTGCCCCTACCTCTTCACCACTGACCGCTGCCCGCTCTAAAATGCGACATCTTCCTCTTGACAGATTAAGAACTAATGTTCTATTATCGTCCCCAAAACCATATTGTGGTGCGGGTTCCGTGAAAGACCGGAGACGCTGGGGAGTCGGGACATCCCCTCACTAACTTCCATCTGTCAGTGCCGGAGCTTGCCCTGAGCCTTGTCCTGAGCCCTGTCCTGAGCCCTGTCCTGAGCTCGTCGAAGGATTGTCGAAGGAGAAGTCGAAGGTGCCTGCCCTGAGCGAAGTCGAAGGGCCGAAACTGACTAAAAGCCCCCGGTGCCTAAAAGCCGAAGGGGCAAAAATAGAAGGATGTGTAAACGAACCCGGACTGGGGTTATACCCTTTTTGAGGTTGAAATCTACGTTCAGCCGAAGGCCTGTCCTGAGCCTTGTCCTGAGTCCTGTCGAAGGAGAAGCCGAAGGATGAGCCGGAAACCCCCGTCAGCGACCCAAAATTGAATAAAAAAAGCTCCAACCAAATCTCGGGCGATGCTATACCCAAAAAACGGTGGGGGCACCCTTCACCTGAAGAATGCCCCCGCCAAAGGTAACAGGTTTATGAGTCTCTTATCTGCTGTTGGCGCTGAACACCAGTCCCTCGGTGCTGAGGTCGACTTTGACTTCGTCGCCTTCTTTGAACTCGCCCTGCAGTATCTTCTTGGACAGCGGGTTCTCTACCTCTCGCTGTATGGTGCGCTTCAGCGGACGCGCGCCATAGGTCGGGTCGAAGCCTGTCTTCGCCAGCCACGCCTTGGCTTCCCCGGTCAGCGTCACGGTTATCTTCCGGTCGGCGAGCCTCTTCTGCACTTCTTTCATTATCAGGTCAACTATCTGCCGTATCTGCTCCTCGGTCAACGGCTGGAAGATGATGACCTCGTCGATGCGGTTGAGGAACTCGGGACGGAAGGTGCGTTTGAGCGCACTGTCCAGCTCTCCCTTCAGCCTCTGCTGCTCGGTTTTCGACTGTTGCTCGTGGCGGAAGCCCAGAGAGCCGCGCTGGAACTCCGCGCTGCCCAGGTTGGAGGTCATGATGACGACGGTGTTCTTGAAGTCCACAGTCCTGCCGTGGCCGTCGGTGAGCCGTCCGTCCTCCAGTATCTGAAGCAGGATGTTGAACACATCGGGATGCGCCTTCTCAATCTCGTCGAACAGTATCACCTTGTAGGGGCGGCGCCGCACCGCCTCGGTAAGCTGCCCGCCTTCCTCATAGCCGATGTATCCGGGAGGCGCGCCGATGAGACGGGATACGGTGTGCTTCTCCATGTACTCGGACATGTCGAGCCGTACCATCGCCTCCTCGTCATCGAAGAGGAACTCCGCCAGCGCCCTCGCCAGCTCCGTTTTGCCCACGCCCGTAGGTCCGAGGAAGATGAAGCTGCCGATGGGACGCTTGGGGTCTTTAAGCCCGGCTCGCCCTCTCCTGACGGCGTCCGAGACTGCAACTATAGCCTCGTCCTGCCCGATGATTCTCTCATGCAGCTTGGCTTCCATCTGGAGCAGCTTCTCGGTCTCGCCTTCCAGCATGCGGCTGACCGGGATGCCGGTCCATTTGGAGATAAGCTCGGCGATGTCCTCCTCGTCCACTACCTCTTTGATATGCTTGTCCTTGAGCCATTTGCCCCGGACCTGCTCGTATTTCTTTTCCAGAGCGAGGCGCTGCGATTTGAGCGTAGCCGCCTGTTTGTAGTCGCCGCGCTGCGAAGCCGCCTCCTCCTCGTTGGTCATCTGCTCCAGCTTCTGCTTCAACTCCTTGACCTCGGCGGGAGGGCTTTCGGCATCGATTCTGAGCTTCGATGCCGCTTCATCGATAAGGTCGATAGCCTTATCGGGAAGGTGGCGGTCCGAGACATAGCGGTGGCTCAGCTTGGCGGCTGCCTCCAGCGCCGAATCGTCGATTTTTATTTTATGATGCGCTTCGTATCTGGGACGCAGACCCGTAAGCATCTGGATGGTATCTTCAACACTGGGCTCACTCAGATACACAGGCTGGAACCTGCGTTCCAACGCGCGGTCTTTTTCCACATGTTTCTTGTATTCATCGAGCGTGGTAGCGCCCATCGCCTGAAGCTCGCCGCGGGACAGCGCCGGCTTGAGCATGTTGGAGGCGTCGATAGCGCCTTCGGCGGCTCCGGCGCCGACCACGGTATGCAGCTCGTCGATGAACAGGACAATCTCGCCCTGGGCGCGCCTGATTTCGTCCATGACTGCCTTGAGGCGCTCCTCGAACTCGCCGCGGAACTTACTGCCGGCTACCAGAGCGCCCATATCCAGGGCGAGGACGCGGCGTCCCTTCAGCGAGTCGGGGACATCGCCCGCCACGATTTTCTGCGCCAGCCCTTCGGCGATGGCGGTCTTGCCCACGCCGACCTCTCCGATGACCACAGGGTTATTCTTGGTGCGTCGGGTGAGTATCTGCATCACGCGCCGTATCTCCTCGTCTCGCCCGATGACAGGGTCGAGCTTGCCTGCTCTGGCGAGCTCGGTGAGGTCGCGGCTGTATTTCTCTAGGGCGCGGTATTTGCTCTCCGCACGCGGGTCAGTAACGCGCTGTCCGCCGCGAATGCGCTGCAAGGCGCGGTATATCTTCTCCTGGTCGATGCCGGATTCTCTGAGAATCCGGGCGGCTTCGCCGTCGCGTTCGCCGGCGATGGCAATAAACAGGTGTTCGCTGCCGACGAACTCGTCCTTGAGCCGGTCAGCCTCGTTGGCGGCAGCCTGGAACACGCTGGCTATGCGCGGGGTGGCGTATATCTGTCCTCCTTCGTAAGCCATCCTGGGACTGCGCTGCAACGTCTGCTCTAATCTTCCCTTCAACTGCTCTATATCAACGCCGAGCTCCCGGAGTATGTCCGCGGGGACGCTGTTCTCCTGCATCAGCAGCGCCATAAGGACATGCTCCACATCCCACTGGTTATGGCGGTAATTTCTCACCAGCTCCTGGGAGGCGGCGAGTACTTCCTGAGCCTGTTCGGTGAACCTGTCCGGCCTCATCATAATTTATTCTCCCTCCGGTCCCGCATGGCGGGACACCTCTTCAGCCCGCAGCCTCGGTGAGGCGCTTTATCCTCTCCTCCATCTCCTGAATCTGATGCTCCATCTCTATCATACGTTTGCTCATTCTGATGATGACCTCAACGCCCGCCAGATTGACCCCGAGGTCGTTCATCAGGGTCTTGATGCGCTTTAGTCGTTCGATATCATCTCCTGAGTAGAGACGCCTGTTGCCGCGGCTGCGCGACGGTTCGATAATACCCACGCGCTCATAATATCTGAGGGTCTGGGCATGAAGTCCGACCATCTTGGCTGCGATGCTTATTACATAACAGGGTTCGGAATCTTCAAACACCATAATCTCACCTCCTTGTACAATTCACACAACCATTATTTGCCCCGCAGGGCTTTTAACTCTTCGAACATTTCCATTTCTTTTTTGGAGAGCTTCGTGGGCAATACTACTTTGACCTTGGCATAGAGGTCGCCCCGGGCGGAATTGCCCAGTTGCGGCATTCCCTTCCCTGACAGGCGAAACACCCTGCCATTCTGGGTCTCGGGCGGTATCTTAAGAGCCAGCTTCTTGCCCTCGATGGTGGGCACCTCGACCTCCGCGCCGAG
>Ga0194126_10013250_pt1 | contig 10349 bp, 4 predicted proteins | sample TA2KigC150mmetaG_FD_148641 | JGI IMG/M metagenome (GOLD analysis project Ga0194126, IMG submission 148641) | Freshwater microbial communities from Lake Tanganyika, Tanzania - TA2015035 Kigoma Deep Cast 150m | ecosystem: Environmental > Aquatic > Freshwater > Lake | place: Tanzania: Lake...
CTACACCTTCCTCAGCCGGGCCACGGACAACGTGGGCAACCAGACCGCCGCGGGCCACGGTATTTTGCTTAGCATCCAGGTAGACAACACCGCCCCGCTAGCTGACCTGCAATACACCGGTCCGTCTACCACCACCATCACCACGACCGTCACCCTCAGCGGTGTCATCACCGATCCTGGCAGCGTGGCTGCCGGGCTAAGCAGGCTGCAGATGGCCTTCGTTCCTGGCGAACAGGTGGACGTCGTGTCCGGGACGATCGTCCTGCTGCATTTCGATGAACCCACCGGTGCGCAGCGCTTTGAAGATTCATCGGGCCAGGGACACCACGGCGCTTGCTCTGGCACCTCCTGCCCCACCGCTGGAGTCAGCGGCAAGGTGGATCAGGCGCTGCGCTTTGACGGCGCGAACGATTACGTAGAGGTATCCCCCAGTGGCACGCTGGACCCTGGCCATGAGCTAACCCTGGCCGCCTGGGTGAAGCTGGTTAATCCGGCCAATACCCAGAAAATCGTGGGCAAAACCACGACCCACGATGGCTACCTTCTGGGCGTGGGTAACAACCAGTTGTTTCCAGAGATCTGGGACAGCGCCGGAACCCGGTACAACCTGGCCACCGGTTCCGTTCCCGCCAACACCTGGACGCACCTGGCCGTGACCTGGCAAACCGGTGGCCAGATGATTGGCTACATCAATGGGACAGAGGTGGGGCGCCTGGCCGCCAGCGCCAAGCCTATCGGCACCAATACCCTGCCCCTGCGTGTAGGGGTAGCACCCTGGAATCCGGCGGCATTTGGGGTGAACGGCCTCCTGGACGAGGTCATGGTCTACAATCGGGCGCTGGCGGCGTGGGAAGTGCAGGCCCTGTACCAGGCGGGCAGCCTGGCCTGGGCAGACACCACGCTGGCGGCGTCAGGCCCGGGTATCACGACCACCACCTGGAGCCAGGCCGTCCCGCAAGGGCTGGAAGGCATCTATCAGATAGACCTGCGCGGCACTGACGTGCTGCACAACCGCAACGAGCAGCGTCTCACCTGGAACGCCTGGCGCGGCCAGGTGGACACCCTCGCTCCACGGGCGGCCATCACCGTCACCTTCACGGGCACCGGCTCCACGGCCCAGACCGGTTACACCTGCTGGGCCCAGGACTTCAACCTCTACGAGCGCACCGACCCGCACGACCCGACCCCGGCCGGGTACGACTTCCAGTGCCCCTGCTTCGCCAAGGCTCCCAACAGCACCACCATCACCCGCACGACCTACGACCAGGTCTCACCCTGGTATCGCAGCCAGTTCACCGATACCACGCGGCTCTACGCACTGACGGCTACCTGCACCGTGACCGGCCACCAGACAGACACGGTCACCGTGCACGCCTGCGACATCTTCGGTCACTGCACGCAGAAGCAGACCAGCCCACAACTGAGCCTGCTCAGCAGCAACGACAACCCGCCTCTGCTCGACGCGGTTGTCTTGGCCCCGGCGCCCGGCAGCGTGCCTACGACGACCGGTCTGATCAACGTCGTCGGCGGTGCCTATGCCCGCGACTACTTGAAGGCTCTGACCGTCACGGCGGACAGCGCGCCCCTCGCCACCCTCACCTGGCCCAGCAACACCGTCACCGACACGCTGTGGACCACCGCCTGGACGCCATCGGGCGAAGGGGCGCACACCTTGCTGGCCATCGCCGAGGACTGGGCCGGCCGGGTGCAGACCGACACCCATCCCGTCACCATCATCGTGGACACCCAACCGCCGGTGGTGGTCATCGCCCCTACCGTGCTGACCAGCACGCAGCGCCTCTCCTTTGGGCGGGTGGCCCTCACCGGCTTGGCCACCAATACCGGTGGCATAGCGGCCGTCGCCGTGCAGGTTGACGGTGGCCTCTGGCAGCGGGCCTCGCTGCACGGCCCCACCTGGCGCTACCCCTGGTATCTGGGGAGTGAGCCCGACGGCGCCACCTACACCGTCTCCGCCCGCGCCACCGACGTGGCCGCCCACACGGCACAGGTCACAGAAACCGTCACCGTGGACCTGGTGCCGCCCACGCCGGTCACCGTAACGCTAAGCTACGTGAACAACCTGGGCGTGCGCCAGCCCATCACCCCAGGGCAGACCGTCCGTGAAGCTGTGTCCGCCCTGTTCATCGAGTGGACCCCCAGCAGCGACGGCAGTGGGGTGGGCGCCTACCTGGCTGGTTGGACCGCAACCCCCACCCCACCCTCCCCCTACCAGAGGGAGGGCCAGGGAGAGGGTGGTCTCACCGCCTACGCCCCAGAGGCCGGGCGGCGGCACGTGCAGCCCTTCGACTCCGCTCAGGGCGGGGTCTGGGGTGAAGCGCAGACACTCTACGCCTACGTCATCATTCGCGACATCTATGGCAACGAGCGGCAGCAAGTCGTTGGGCCGATCTACCTGGACACCCCCCTCACGCCGGACATCATCGCCATGGATAAGCAGCCGGACGGTCGTCCCTACCACGATTGGCTGGCCAGCGGCTGCACCCAGATCGGCGCCGACCGTGAGGTGCGGCGCAACGCCCGCATTGGCGCGGCCCGGCATGAGATCCAGCGGTTCTATGCCACCTGGGACGACCAGGCGCTGCGGCTCACCTGGACCGGCGCCAACTGGAACAGCGATGGTGACCTCTTCATCTACCTGGACACGGGCCGGCCGGGCGGGGCTACAGTGGCCTACAATCCGTACACGGCCACAATGCCTGGCCCTATGATCGGCTTACCGGCGCGGAATGGTCGCCAACTGGCCGCCGACTACCTGCTGTGGGTGGAAGACGCCTATACGGTCCGGCTGCTACGGTGGGATGGCCACAACTGGGTTGAGGAGGCACCCTTCCCCACTGCTTACTACCGGCTGGACACCACCTTGAGCCCGGATTACACCGATCTGTACGTCCCCTTCAGCCTGCTGGGGATCACCTATCCCGCCGCCACCACGTTGGGTATGGTTGCCCTGGCCAGCGAGGAGAACGCTCTGCAACTGTGGGCGACCATGCCGGATAAGAACCCGCTCAACAGCCCGCGAGTGATCAATGCCCCCCTGCTGGTCGTCGCCAGCCAGCACTTCACGCTGACCCAGCAATACGAGTGGCCGTCTCTGGGACCGGGCCTCTGCCCCTCAGCCGGCAAGTTCACCGACGCCGACCTGCAGGTGGACATCACCGCCGACCCGCCCGGCGTCGAGGTAGGCTTCCTGGAACACGACCTGCCCTACTTGCTCACCCCCGCTACCTGGCTCGATGCCAACCTGGACAGCGAGGTAGACCTGCCGCTGCCGGTAGACGTGCACCCGGCGATCGTGCACGACGGCCAGACGATCACCTACACCGTCCACTACGCTAACTATGGGACCGAGGTCGCCCCTGGCGTGCGTATCACGGCCACGGCGCGCGGGGCGCTGCACTTCGCCGGTAATGACACCCTGGTTCTGGACCTGGGCGGTGTGGGCGCCGGCATTTCGGGCACGCTCGCCTTTGTCGGCCAGGTGGCTGCTGCCCGCAATGCGGACACGGCGGAGATGAAGGCCACTGTCGCCGACGCCACCCATGGCCCGTTCGACTGGCTCTGGGTGCAGCACGACGTGGACAGCACCCCGCCGATAAGCCTGGAGATCAGGTCACCGCTGGCCTACATCCGGCCCGGCAGCAACACCGTGCTCGGCACCGTCCACGACCGCTCTGGCGTGCCTAGTATCACGTTGCAGGTGCGGGCGCCGAATGGTGCCACGACCGACATCGCTTGCCCCGACCCCACCCCCCGTGACGGCCAGTGGGTGTGTCGAGTGGATGTAGGCGCAGCCAACGATGGCGACCCGTTCGCCCTGCGAGCTCAGGCCACGGACAGCAACGGCTACACCAGCGGCTGGACGGATTGGCACCCGCTGATCGTGGATACGCTGCCGCCCACCGTCACCCTTGACGCCGACGTGGAAATCGCCCTGAGCGACGGCGTCATTGGTCCCGACGAGAGCGTCTTTTCTGGCCTGGTGTCCGACAACCGGCAGGCCCGCGCGGTGGAGGTCTGCCTCGACCGGCCGTCTGGCCAGCGTTGTAGCGAGACCGCCGTGCGGCCGGGCACAGAGCCCACGGGCCAGTGGCACTATGCCCTGTCCGCCCGGGGCGCCGATGGTATCACCCAGACCATCTACCTCTACGGCCTGGACGGCGTGGATAACCGCTCGACCGTGCCCCTGAGTCGCACCTACCAGGTGGACACCGTGCCGCCGGTGGTGACCGTCACCGCCGTCATTTCGCAGGTCCTGCTCAGCGACTACAGGGATGGAGTGAGTGCGGCTCCAGTGTTGAGCGGCATGGTCAGCGATGGGGGTGGGGTGAGCGCATTCTACGTGGTGCTGGAGACGCCGGCCGGCGACAGGCTGTGGAACCTGGCTGTGCGCAGTGGGGCAACCTGGAACTACACGCCGCGTCTGCAGACGGCAGGACGCCACATCCTGCGGATACAGGCGTTTGACCGGGCGGGCAACGTCAGCGCCTACGGGCCGTTCCCCCTGGAGGTTGTGGGGCCGATTCTGGACAAGAAGCTCTACCTGCCGCTGCTGCTGAAGAATCGGTAGTTACCGGCTGGCCTGGCGCCACCGCCATCCGCATCCTGCGCCGCCTGCGGATGTGGGTCGGACGTGGCTGAGAAGTCGCGGTCGTAGGAGGGTATGGCATATGCCCTGGAATCAAGTGTACGACCCACTCGGCAACTGGGTGCTCTCAACAATCGTCGCCGCGCTCCCCATTGTCGTTTTGCTTGGCACGTTGGCGTTCTTGCACACCAAAGCGCATTGGTCTGCGCTATTGGGATTGGCGACGGCGTTGCTTGTCTCTATCTTGGTGTTCGGAATGCCGATGGACAAGGCAGGCGCGGTTGCCGTCTACGGCGCGGCGTATGGCCTGTTCCCGATTGGCTGGATTATCTTCAACGTGATTTTCCTCTACACGCTCACCAACGAAAAAGGATTGTTCCAGGTCTTGCAGGAGAGTCTGACGAACATGACGCAAGACCGCCGCTTGCAGTTGCTTCTCATCGCCTTTTCGTTCGGCGCGTTCTTTGAAGGCGCGGCGGGATTCGGCACGCCCGTCGCGGTGACAGCGGCGATTTTGATTGGACTCGGCTTTAGCCCGCTCGTCGCGTCGGGGCTATCGCTGTTGGCGAACACTGCGCCCGTCGCGTTTGGTGCGCTCGGTACACCGATTGTCGCGCTGTCGGGCGTAACAGGCATCGACGCGACGAAGCTGAGCGCGATGGTGGGGCGGCAGTTGCCGTTCTTTTCGATTCTCATTCCGTTCTGGCTCATGGCGACCTTCGCGGGCTGGCGCGGCATGATTCAGGTATGGCCCGCGCTGTTGGTCGCGGGCGCGTTCTTTGCCATTCCGCAATTCCTCGTCTCCAACTTTCATGGACCCTGGCTCACTGACGTCGTCGCCTCGGTGATTTCGATGTTTGCGCTCGCGGTCTTTTTGTTCATTTGGCGCCCCAAGCAAATCTGGCAAGACGAAGTACAAGTCGCGCCCGCCAGTCACAGCAAAGCCGAAATTGTGAAAGCATGGACGCCGTGGGTGATTCTCAGCGTGATTGTGTTCATCTGGGGCATTCCCGAAGTCAAGGCGTTCCTCGATGGCATTTCGGTCGTCAAGATTCCTGTGCCTGGCGTGGACAAGTTAATCAATCGCCTGCCGCCTGTCGTTCCCAGCGCGTCGCCCGAAACCGCCGTGTTCAGTTTCAACTATCTATCGTTCACAGGCACAGCGATTCTCATCTCCGCGCTTCTCTCCGCACTGGTGATGGGTTTGCAGCCATCCGAAATCGCACGCGCGTGGTGGGCGACGCTCAAGCGCGTGCGCTTTTCGCTACTCACCGTCGCCGCGATGCTCGCCATCGGTTACACGATGCACTATTCGGGTCTGCACGTGACGATGGGCCTGGCGTTTGCCAAGACGGGCTTGTTGTACCCGTTCTTCGCCGCGTTGCTCGGCTGGCTCGGCGTCGCCCTGACAGGTTCCGATACATCTTCGAATGTGTTGTTCGGCGGACTGCAAAAAGTCTCGGCGGAGCAGGTGGGCGTGAGTCCTGTGTTGACGGCGTCGGCGAACAGTTCGGGCGGCGTGATGGGCAAGATGATTGATGCGCAGAGCATCGTTGTCGCGAGCACGGCGACCAGGTGGTACGGTCACGAGGGCGAGATTCTGCGATTTGTCTTTCTGCACAGTCTCGCGCTCGCCTTTCTCGTCGGCGTGCTGGTGTTCTTGCAGGCGTACGTCTTTCCGTTCACTCAACTCGTCGTGAGATGAAAAGCGGTGAACCGGCGGAGGCCATCGCCTCGTTCTGAAGAAAAGGTAGAATGGGCGTAGAAGGACGCGATGCGCCTGCGTGAGGCTTTGGCTATCGGGCACAAAGAAGTCGTGGCGCTGGTGGGCGCCGGGGGCAAGACAACGCTCCTGTATCGCCTGGCGAGCGGGTTGGCCGCTGCCGGCTGGCGCGTGGTGGTCACTACGACCACCCGCCTGCGCGAGCCGGCGGCCGGCCAGGTGCCGGCGCTCCTGCTCGCCGCCGACGCCGACGATCTCCTGCGCCGCCTGCCTGACCTGCTGTCCACCCACGGCTGGGTACTCGTGGCGGCGGGGGCGACGCGGCGCCTGCCCAGCACGGGTGGGCACAAGCTGGTGGGCCTTCCCCCCGATTGGGTGGGGCGCCTGGCTGCCCAGCCGGAGGTAGATGCTGTCCTGGTAGAGGCGGATGGGGCGCGTGGCCGCTCGGTCAAGGCGCCCGCGGCTTATGAACCGGTAATTCCCGCCAGCACCACCTTGCTGATCCCCGTGCTTGGCGCCGACGCCGTCGGCCGGCCGCTTACTAGCGCCATCGCCCACCGGCCGCGGCGGGTGGCCGCTCTGCTGGGCGTGAAGCTGCGCGCTCCACTGACGCCGGACCTGCTGGGCGCTCTCCTCGTTCATCCGCAGGGTGGGCTGAAGGGCCTTGCCCCCCATCTCCTCCCCCGTCCCCTTCCGACGGGGGAGGAGATGGGGGGTTGGGGGGTAGAGGTGGGGGCCTCCCTCCCCTGCTGGCGGGGGAGGGCCGGGGTGGGGGTTATCCCTTTCGTCAACAAGGTCGAAGGTGCGGCGCGGCTGGCAGCGGCACGGCAGATTGCCGCCGTGGCCCTGGTGTCGCCCATCGTGGAGCGGGTGGTGCTGGGGGCGGCGCAGGCGACAGAGCCGGTGGTGGAAGTGGTGACAAAAACGCCGCGCCCTTACGTCTCCGCGGTGGTGCTGGCGGCGGGTGGGGGACGCCGCCTGGGGCGCTTGAAACAGCTTCTGCCCTGGGGCGGCCAGACAATGATCGAGCACGTGGTGGACACGGTGCTGGCCTCCACCGTGGACGAGGTCGTGGTGGTGCTGGGCTGCCAGGCCGCGGCGGTGCAGCAGGTCTTGACCGGACGGCCGGTGCGCGTCGTGGTCAACGCCGCCTGGGAAGAGGGGCTGGCTTCGTCGCTACGCGCCGGGCTGGCCGCGCTGAGCCCGCAGGCGGAGGCTGTTCTCTTCGTCCTGGGCGATCAGCCGCGCCTGACCGCACAAACCATTGATCGTCTGCTGGCCCACTACCGGACGACGCGCTGCCCCATCGTTGTGCCGGTGCACCGGGGGCGGCGCGGCAACCCGGTGCTCTTCGCCCGCTCCCTCTTCCCGGAGCTCCTGGTGCTGCAAGGCGACGTGGGTGGCCGGGTGCTGCTGGACAAACAGCGAGCCGACATCGCCGAGGTGGATGTCGGCTCGGAAGAGATTCTTGTGGACGTGGATACACTGGAGGATTACGAGGCGCAAGGGCGAGAGTACTAATCCTTGCGAAGGTTCCGAACCTTCGCAAGGATTTTGTTATATTCCCAACAGCGGCGGATAAAGTAATTCCTCTCGCTTCTTGGTGTAGTGGGCGGCGAATTCTGAGCCCAGGGCATTGTCTTGCCCGTAGGCCAGCAGGTAATCGCAGAAGGCCAGGGCGGCCAGGCGCTGGTTGGCCTCTGCCAGGCGAGCCAGGTGCTCGTCAATGAAGCTCATGGTTTGTCGCAAATGCTCGCCGCCCAGGTGTGCGGCGTGGCTGCTGGCGGCGGCGTAGGCGGCAAAGGCCGGGGCGTAGGCCGCGTCGTCGCCGGCGAGGGCGCGCTGCAAGGCCAGGTCGCCGCGCATCCAGGCCAGGCGCATGAGCTCCTGCTCGCGCCCCAGCGCCTCGGCCAGGGTCTGGGCGCTGGCCAGCAACTCTTCCGCCGGCTGGCCCTGGGCGTAGCGGAGGAAGCACAGGTTCATGAGCACGAAGAGTTGCTCGCTCTGGTCGCCCACCGCTTTGGCAATCTCCAGGCTTTCCGCGTAGCACTGCTGCGCCTGCTCCCAGTCACCCAGACCGTAGCACATGGCCCCCAGATTGTTGAGGACGATGCCCTGGCCGCGCTGGTCGCCCGCGGCCTGATGCAGCTCCAGGCTGCGCTCGTAGCAGGCGATGGCCTCTGGCCACAGCCCGCGATCGCTGAAGGCGTTGCCGGCCTGATTCAGCGTCGCGGCGTCGGCGGAGGCAATCATGTCCGCCAGGCTCTGCCCATTGCTTGAGTCCATGACTGGTCATTGGCTTTCTGTCATTGCGAGGAGCGTAGCGACGAAGCAATCTCGCTGTTGCGCCATGATGGAGATTGCTTCCCCTTCGCTGCGGCTCAGGGCTGCGGCTTCTGCGCTGCTCAGAAACTCCCCCCTGTCACTCTGAGCGCAGCGAAGAGTCTCACCCCCTCATGGGCTGAGATGCTTCGCTGCGCTCAGCATGACAGTTTCTGTCTTGGCGCATGCCGCCCAACGGCATGGGGTTCTCGCAATGACAGGGAAAAATCCTTACGTCAGGTGCCGCAGCAGGTAGGTGGCCGGGCTGAGGTAGATCAGAATGCCCACCACGTCCACCAGCGGGCGTCCTCAGCGCCGCGCCTCGCGGGCCTGCCGGATGGCCTGGGCCTCCTCGGCGGTGAGGGGGTAGGGCGATTGGCCGCCTTGCACCGGCTTGGCGTAGATGCGGCTCTCCGCCCGGCCGTAGAGGCTCGTCAGCACCAGGCCGTCGCCCTGGGCATCCAGCAGGGCGACGGCGAAGCTCTGGTCACCGCCCGTATCGCCAAAAGGATTGAAGCGCACGATGCCCACACCCTGCACGGCGTGCTGCAGCGTGGCCTCCAGGCGCTGGCAGAGCGCGGCCAATTCCTCCACCCGGGCCGAGGTGCGCCGCCCCTCCTCCAGGTTCTGGCCGAGCAGAGCCTCCAGGCTTCGCCCTGAAGGGCTCAAGCCCGAAGGGTCGCCACCCTGCGCCCCGGCGAACACGCTGCGATACTGGCCCAGCAGGCGATTGAGGCGCATCTGCACCAGGGCCAGCCAGGCGATGATGGCCAGCGCCAGCACGGCCAGCGCCAGCCAAAGATAAGGCCCATACTGGGAAAACCAGAGATTGATCTGCGGCAAGGCTTGTTCCTCCACATGGTGGCGCGTCATTGCGAGAACCCCATGCCGTTGGGCGGCATGCGCAAAGACAGAAACTGTCATGCTGAGCGCAGCGAAGCATCTCAGCCCATGCGGGGGCGAGACCCCTTCGCTGCGCTCAGGGCAGGTTCTTCGCTGCGCTCAGAGTGACAGGGGGGAAGTTTCTGAGCAGCGCAGAAGCCGAAGCCCTGAGCCGCAGCGAAGGGGAAGCAATCTCTCTCATGGCGCAACGGTGAGATTGCTTTGCTTCGTTCCTCGCAACCGCTACGCTCCTCGCAATGACGCGCAGCAATTATTGCTCTTGCCCTATGATGTCCGTCAGCGCCTCCTCGTACACGCGGTAGGCGTGGCGGCCAAAGAGGACGAAGCGCACCAGCTCGATGTCCGTGTGGGCCTGGAGGTAGTCAATGACGGTGCGCAGGGCGATGGGCGCGGCTTCCTCCAGCGGGTAGCCGTAGGCGCCGGTGCTTATAGAGGGGAAGGCGACGCTCTTGAGGCCGCGCTGCGCGGCCAGGGTCAGGCTGTTGCCGTAGGCCAGGGCCAGCAGCCGTGGCGCCTGTGCACCCTCCACGTAATAGACGGGGCCTACGGTGTGGATGACGTACTTTGCTTTCAGGCGATAGCCATTGGTAATCCGCGCCTCCCCGGTGGGGCACATGCCCAGCGTGCGGCATTCCTCCAGCAACTGCGGCCCGGCCGCCAGGTGGATGGCCCCATCCACGCCACCACCACCCAGCAGGCTGGGATTGGCCGCATTGACGATGGCCTCCGTGTCCTGCCGGGTAATGTCGCCCTCCACCAGTTCCAGACGAGATTGCTTGATGCCGACTTGCATAA
>Ga0194126_10013251_pt1 | contig 10349 bp, 9 predicted proteins | sample TA2KigC150mmetaG_FD_148641 | JGI IMG/M metagenome (GOLD analysis project Ga0194126, IMG submission 148641) | Freshwater microbial communities from Lake Tanganyika, Tanzania - TA2015035 Kigoma Deep Cast 150m | ecosystem: Environmental > Aquatic > Freshwater > Lake | place: Tanzania: Lake...
CAAATGACAGGCAAACGCGGCAGAAAGCAGTTGGCCGAGGTTTTCCCTGGCGGCGGGTTGCTCGAGAGGCGGCTCCGGCCTCGGGGTGAATTATGGACCGACGACGAGTTGATGGCAATAGGCGCAGACGATCTGAAACGTGAGCTGTGGAATGGAAAGATAATTACTATGCCTCTCGCGGGTTGGCGTCACGGCGATATCATCGTTCGGCTGTCCACCGCGATAGCCGCGCACGTTTACGAAAATCGCCTCGGCAGCGTGTACGACGGGCAGACGGGATTTCGATTGAGCACGGACTACTGCCTTGCACCGGATATTTCATTCGTCGGGAAGGAACGAGTCAGACTGATTTTGCGAGATCAAGACAAGTTGTTTCATGGGGCTCCTGACCTTGCGGTTGAAGTCCTCTCCCCCAGTGACCCGATCACTGCCACGGAAAAGAAGATCACACTCTGCTTGATCCACGGAACTCGACTGGCTTGGATGGCAGATCCGAAAAACAAGATCGTTCGCGTCTATCGCGAACCGCGAAAGTTTGAATTGCTGCGATCAGACCAAGCACTGACCGGAAACGCGCTGTTGCCAGGCTTTCGTTACTCGTTGTCGCGCCTTTTCTCCGACCCTATTCCCGATTGAATCCGTTGACCTAACCTCCCGATCTAACACCAATGGGTAAACCTACCGGCTTTATTGAATATCTCCGCGAGCTGCCGCTCGACCGTCCTGCAATCAAACGGATTAAGGATTGGAACGAATTCCATTACCACATGGAGGACAAGAAACTCCAGGAACAAGGCGCTCGCTGCATGGATTGCGGCATTCCCTTCTGTCATACCGGCGCCTTGCTGAGCGGAATGGCCTCAGGTTGCCCGATCAACAACCTAATTCCGGAGTGGAATGACTTGGTTTATCGCGGCCTTTGGCGCGAGGCGCTCGACCGGCTGCATAAGACCAACAATTTCCCCGAGTTCACCGGCCGCGTTTGCCCGGCGCCATGCGAAGGTTCCTGCGTGTTGGGCATCAACAATCCGCCGGTCACGATCAAAAACATCGAGTGCTCGATCATTGATAAGGGTTGGGAACAAGGATGGGTTGTGCCCGAGGCGCCAGCCGTGCGGACGGGAAAGAAAGTTGCCGTTGTTGGTTCAGGACCAGCGGGGCTGTGCGCTGCCGCCCAGTTAAATCGCGCGGGCCATGCCGTGACTGTTTTCGAACGCGCGGATCGCGTCGGTGGCTTGCTCATGTACGGCATTCCGAACATGAAACTGGACAAGTCACTCGTTCAGCGGCGCGTCGATCAAATGGCTAAAGAAGGTGTGGCCTTCGTGACCAACACCGAGGTGGGAAAGAATTATCCAGCCGAGAAGCTGCGAAAAGAATTCGACGCCATTGTCCTTTGCACCGGAGCGACAAAACCGCGCGACTTGCCCATCGAAGGCCGGCAGCTTAAGGGCATTCATTTCGCGATGGAGTTTTTGCACGCAAACACCAAAAGTCTTCTCGACCAGCACAAGAATGGAAATTACATCTCTGCGACCGACAAAGATGTCATGATTATTGGCGGCGGGGACACGGGAACAGACTGCGTCGGCACCGCCTTGCGTCACGGGTGCAAGAGCCTTGTTCAATTGGAGATTTTGCCAAAGCCGCCGCTGGACCGCGCGGCCGATAACCCGTGGCCAGAGTGGCCGAAAGTTTACAAGCTGGATTATGGCCAAGAGGAAGCCGCCGCTCTTTTCGGCGCTGATCCGCGCGTGTATTTGACAACAGCCAAGAAATTTGTGGGCGACGATTCGGGCGCGGTGGAAGCGGTGCACACGGTCGAAATCAAGTGGGAAAAGAATGAGAAAGGCCAATTCGCTCCGAAGGAGGTTCCGAACACTGAAAAGGTTCGGCCCGTGCAATTGGTCTTGCTCGCGATGGGTTTTCTCGGACCCGAGCAACCCTTGATCGAGCAACTCGGTGTCGAACGCGACGCGCGGTCAAATGCCAAAGCTGAATATGGCAATTATGCGACGAGCGTCCCGGGCATTTTCGCGGCGGGTGACGCGCGCCGCGGCCAGAGTCTTGTTGTTTGGGCGTTCAATGAAGGCCGCGGCGCTGCGCGGGAATGCGATCGGTATTTGATGGGATCGACGAATCTTCCGTAGCAAATTGAACAACGAGTTTTAAGGCAGGGCGAACCTGCCAATAGCGGACTGTGCCAATTAGTGTGCTTCGGTTTAGAGAGCTACTTCCTTTTCGTAACCTTCAAGACCTTAATCTTCATTTTCCCCAGCAGGTTCACCCAAGCCCAATCCTTGGAATCCTCGGCGAGATTGATGTGCGTGGCATCGACATAAACCTGATTCCAAGTCGGGTCCACCGTAACCCACTGATGTCCGTCGTGAATCTCAGCCCACGCATGCCAGCCGAAAATGGGCGTCCCTTCGTTCGCATACATGACGCCGCCGACCTCGCGCGCGGGGATGCCGAGAGACCGCGCCAAAGCTACGAATAACATCGTGATCTCAGTGCAATCTCCCGCGCGATTGCTCAGCACATCCAAGGCACTGGTCGTATTGGCGGCCATGGTTTGCCGAACATTCCGGAAAACCCATTCCTGCAAGAGCCTTGCCTTCTCAAGTGTATCCTTTTCGCCCCCGATGATTTCTTGCGCTTTGTTTCGGATCGATTCCTGGTCCGATTGCAACGTTGGCGTTGCTCTCAAGTATTCCTCGCGTTTCGACGCCGGAAGCGGCGTGGATTGCGGCGCTTTATGATCGCGCATTAATTCCAGAATCACGGCGGACCCTTGCCGCGAGCGCACTCGTTGCCGGTGCGACGCCGGAATCCTAAAATCGTTCAAGCCGACAATCCTCAATGTCAGCGCTTCCACGCGATCTGGCGCCCCCAGGTCTTTGTCGACGCGGATCGACGAGGCTTCCAGCATGTCAATCGGCTCGGCGCCTGGCATTTTGGCGATGGACTCTTTCTCGGCACGCAACTCGAATAGCCCTCCCATCAAACCCTTGATCGGCGTTCCATCCGACATCATTTCACAATCCATCACCATCCCGTCCATATTGACCGACACCTGATGAACTGGTGTTTTGACTCCACCCCACAGGATAATCTTCCTGCCGCGATAAATGTGAACCTCTTCGCCATCGACCTCTTCCTGGTCCCAAAATGTCGAATAGCCGACGAATTGAGCTCCCTTCGTGGGCGTGCTCGTCAACCATTGGTCCAATTGACGAACTCTCTCCAGCGTATCTTTGGGAACCGGAACCCGACGATTTATTTCTCCGGCTTTGGTCCGAGTCGTAATCACGAGGCCATTGCCATCGCCAACGACCGTCCGAATTGTTTCGGCGCCATCTTCAACGGTCCGTTCATTTGCCGCAACGATCTGCCCTTCGCCTTCGAGTGAATAATGGATGACGCTTTTCTCTTCGAATGACGACTTTTCACCAGCCGAAAGAAAGCTCCCTTCCATCTCAAAAGTGCAAGTCGCCACTTCCTTGCCTTCGTGGTGGCCGAGTTTCAGCTCATCGACTGCCCAGCCAAATTTGTGATTCTTGAGATAAACGCCATAAGCCTGCCGCCGTTGAATCTTTTCGGCGTAAGCGCGCAGCGAGTTCGGTTGCGAGGCGGCTTCCACGTTCGCCCAGATGCCCAGGCCAAGCAGAAGCGCCGCAATGACCGAACGGAGCCGAGCCGTTGGTCTCGCCCATGTTTTGGCGCGGGCGCCGATATTGTTCTCGCGCCGCAGCTTCATTACCGGCCCTATCACCAAGTTGCGGTTGCCATTCTGATCGTCCTGTCGAGCGTAGGTGTTTATGGAGCGCTGGAGCATGCTTATTTATTAATGTTTATGGGCCGGGTCCGTCTTTCCGCCCGCTTCGATGAAGGCCAGAAGGTCCAGTATCTCATCCTTGGAGATCAAACTGAGCAGTCCTGCAGGCATGAGCGATAATTCTTGTGGCTGCCGCTGTGTGATACTGCTTTTCGGAAGGAGCTGAATCAGGGCATCGGTCGGACCGCCGTGAATGGTCACGCTCTCAGCGTCTTCCTTAACGATCATTCCCGAAACCGTATCGCCGTTCTTCAGTTCGAAAGAAAAATTACGGTAACGATCGCCAATGATTTTCGACGGGTCGATGATTTCCTGAAAGACGGCGGCGCGATCTCCTTTGAAGCGCGCGACAGCATCGGTCAATTCCGGGCCAAAGGAATAACCCGCCGGGCCCAATTTGTGGCACTGCTGGCACGCCAGTGAGGCGAACAGTTGCTTGCCTTTTTCGAGATTTCGAGACTGGCCCGCCTTTTCCAGATCGGGCGCGAGGTCACCTACCTTCCATTCAGTAAACTGAGGCGGAGCTGGTTCGGCGTGCGAGGCGAGATAAGCCTCCACGTCATTAACCACCGCCAACGTTCCAGTCATCCTGCGCCAATGCCCCGGAAACGTGCAAACATAACCGTACTCGCCGGGGTCACTCGGCGCGGTGAAACTGAGCTTTGCCCTCTCGCCCGACGCCAACATTTTTGTGGCCTGCAAAACCTTCGGAGAATCGGGCACGTAAAGCCGGCCCTGGGCATCGGCATCCGGAGGCATTTTCTCGGCGGCCAAACCGATTTCCTCCACCGATCCGCCGGTCACAATCACGAGGTTATGCGGCATGGCGTCGTCATTCTCGAAGACGATTTCGATCGGCTGTCCAGCCTCCGCGACGATGCGTTGTTTATCATACAACATCTGCTCGTAGATCGTGCGGATCACCACGACGCGGATGCCAAGTCCGCGTATAATCTTGTTCACGGCTCTTGTTCTTTCGATGGGAAGCAACGTGGCCAAATCCGTGGCAAATTGAATCGCATTGATGAAGTCGGTGTCCGCGCGCTGAGACGGCGGAACATCTTGCAAATGGGCCAGCAATTGATCGACCAATGGTTGAGCGTGCTCTTTCGGCCAAGATTTTTTCGGGATACGCTGGAGAGCTGCGATTGCGGCAGTGCCATCGGAAGCGGATTGAACAAACGGCGCGAGTTTGATGAACGTTTCACCTTCTCGCTCTGTGACCGCAGCGATCGCAGCCATTGCCGCCTGCCGCGCTTTCGGCCAATCGGCCCTAGCCAAAAGCGGCTCAATTTGGGGATAAAGCTCGCGCCGCAGACGTGCATCGCGAATCATTGGCGCCGCTTGCAAAACGTCTGCAAGACGCTCCTCCGAAACTTCAGCCACTCGCCAGACACGCTCCGTCGAGCCATCCGCATTCATTAGGGCCGCATAACCAATTTGCCGACTCAAAGGCCAATGCGAGCTTGTCGCAAGATTCTCGAGGCCCGTTCGCTTGGCAGTTAATTCGTCGCTTTTGAATTGCAGCAACACCGCCGCCAGTTCACGAATAACTGGCGAGGACTCCTCACCTTTCTTGTCGAGTTCATTCAGGCCGGTCAGCAGCTCGGTCAAAATATCGGTTTGACGGAGCTTGGCCAGCCCTTCGAGCGCTTCGAACCGAAACTTCTTTTCCAGCCCCTTCCGTTGCAGCAACGCAACGTAAACGAACTCGCTCCGCGGCGCCTCGATCAATTCTTGATTGGAAAGACGATTGAGAACATACGCGGCCGCGACCGGATTCTTAGGCAGAAAGAACGCTTTCTTGCCTTCTTCCACCTGCGCCATCGGACGCAGCAGGAGAGCTGTCAGAATAAGCGCGAAGCAGCACGCCATCCGCCATCGAAATTCGAACGAGTGTGAGAAGCACATGAACTTTCGAGAATATATGGCACGGCGAACCCAACCGCTCAAGTGCTCTCTTCTTCATCATCATGGGAGCGCGGACCGCCGAGTCCGCGTGTTGCTCTTCGTTTTCTATCCGTGCCAGTCGCGGACTCGGCGGTTCGCGCTCCCATGACGACAATCAGGACAAAAAGATGTGGCAATTGTGACACGATTTGGTCACATCTTCCGCCGTCATGACGGAACTTAAAGGCGCGATGATCGGCGCGGGATACTTCGCGGGCTTCCAAGCCGAGGGATGGAGCCGAATTCCTGGCGCGCGGATCGTCGCCGTCGCTGATTCAATCCCGGGCCGCGCCAAAGAGTTTGCCGAACGTTGGAAAATTCCCCGCGCCTATCTGGATGCCCAGGAGATGTTGGCGAACGAAAAGCCTGACTTCATCGATATTGCCACCAGACCGGAGTCGCATCTCCAGTTAACCTCTCTCGCTGCGGCCATGGGTGCGCATGTCATCTGTCAGAAGCCGATGGCCCCAACGTGGGAGGAATCGCTCCTTTTAACCAAGACCTGCCAGGCCGCGGGAGTCCGATTGATGATCCACGAAAACTGGCGCTGGCAACCGTGGTATCGGGAGATCAAACGTTTGCTGGATCGCAATCTGTTTGGCGACGTATTTCACCTGAGCTTTCAAATGCGGACGGGGGATGGGCGCGGTCCGGAACCTTACACCGGTCAACCTTACTTCCGGCAGATGGAGCGCTTTTTGGTTTATGAAGTGGCGGTGCATTTTCTAGACACGTTTCGATTTTTGGTGGGAGAAATCGACACGATCTTTTGTCAGACCGATCGAGTCAATCCAGTGATTCGTGGGGAAGATTACAGTCTTACCCAACTTCGGTTCGCCAACGGCTGTCGAGGTCTGATCGACGCGAATCGCATCAGCGGTCCGTTGCCGGTGGAAGTAACTCTGGGAACGTTACGCCTGGAAGGTGATCGAGCGATGGTCCGGCTCTCGCCCGACGGTCGTCTTTGGCTCACGGAATATGGCTGTGACGAGAAAGGCCATGAATTCCCAAGCACCGATCAGGGTTATAAGGGCGACAGCGTTCGAGCAACGCAACAACATTTCATTGAGTGCCTCCGCTTAGGCCAACCTTGCGAAAGTGAAGGTGTGGAATATCTGAAAACTGTCGCAGCCGTCTTCGCGTGTTACCGATCTGCCCAAAGCGGGCACGTCATTTCTCCCAGCAGCCACTTTTTGCTCTCTTCGTGATGCGGCATCGGTTTCACTTCGCCCTCGCTCGCGCAGACAGGAGTGCGCCTAACACGCTGTTTGCGATTCAGCGCTGTTCGCTTCGTCGGCTCGCCCGGCCGCGTAGGCTTCAAAAACCCGGCGAATCTCGTCCCGCACTCGCCGAAAGACTTGCATTTTTTCCTCGTCGGTTCCACTGGCGTGCGCCGGGTCATCAAACCCCCAATGATGTCGATTCACTTGCCCGGGAAACGTTGGGCAAACTTGATCGGCATTGCCGCAGACAGTGATGACGGTTTCAATTTTGTGACCCAGAAACTCGTTTAGATGCTTGGAGCGGTGGGTTGAGATATCAATCCCGATTTCCCCCATCGCCTTGATCGCCAATGGATGCACATAACCGGCAGGTTTTGAACCCGCGCTTTGCACGTCGAGATACGCTCCTGCGACCGCCCGAAGAATTCCTTCGGCCAAATGGCTGCGACACGAATTGCCTGTGCACAGAATGAGAATTGTCGGCCTGTTCTTGCTCGTAGTCATAGGATGGAAACGTCAGGCGATGGCCGCTCTCTTTGCGCAGCATTCTTCTTCTCTCACGCATCCAGCGGGTGCGGTCATTCCCAAGGTCTTGTTTTCCTGAAAAAGAAAACCGCAGCAAGCCGCTGGCGAGTACGGCCCCAGCGCATTGACTGACCATATAAGGCGCAAGCTGCAAACGTCCCAATGAATTCCGAAATATGCTTCTGCATAATCTATCTAAATCGAGACACACGATATTGGCACACTTCGCCTTTGGTTCCAAGGGAGGGCGCGTCACTCCGTGCGCGCCGCAACTGCACGTGAGCGGCCTCAAGGCTGAACCGAGTTTTTTCGGGGAAACCGGCTGCCGGTCGAGCAAGTCAGCTGGGACGACTGCCAGCAATGGTTGCGCGAGTTGAACGCGGCGGAAGAAGCGAGGCATCCAAGTCTTTGAGCCGCTGCAAACCCGTTGACTCCAATCTCATGCTGCTGTGGGCTAACGCTCGATAACGTCGAACGTTAGTTTACACAACGGGTGGAGCCTGTTCTGTCCCGCGTTTTCCGAATTTGTCAGCCAGCCATTGGCTTAGCACTCCTTTGAGCCCATCTTCCGTAAGAGGTTTGCTCAAGTAATCATCCATCCCTGCCGCCAGGCATTTTTCGCGGTCACCGACCAATGCGTTCGCCGTCAGTGCGACAATAGGAACGTGCGCTAACGGCCCGGATTTGCGGCGAATTTCGGCTGTTGCTTGATACCCATCCATGTGAGGCATCTGGCAATCCATTATGCAATGCACTAGCTGAAAGTCGTGCATTTTTAAGAAGATTTTTTGGCTTGTGGTTTGAACAGAAGATCGCAAAGGACCCGAAGATCTGAGCATTCCCCAATCAAATTTCTTTGCGGGCTTCGCGATCTTTGTGTTAGCCGGGTTTTCAAGATGGGTTTGGTTGCGGCTTCGGCGCGCTGGGATCTCTGCGCCCTCTGTGGTTACTCCGTCTTCCGGCTATCGCCCAAGAACCGCACTGATCACGCTGGTTAGGGCACAAAGCACGCCTCGGCTGCGATGAGGGGCTGAGATCGCAGACCAGGCGAACTTGCGAATCTCGAATTTGTAGGATCCGAAATTGATTAGCAGGCGGTGGAAGATGCGCGGAAGGCGTTGGAGAAATTTTCGAGCGAAACCAAAGCGCAGCACATCCCGGACGATCTCCCAGCCTTGGAATCACGCTGCGAAAACTCCGAGCAGGTCACCGACCACTATCTCGCGGCGCTTGCTGAGCGGCACGGATAGAAGCTGGCGACTCTGGATACCGGAATCGATCATCGGGCCGCCGAATCGATCCAGGGATGTCAAAGATTGCTTCTGGTCAGTCCTCGGCACGGTCCTTGCCTCTTGCACAATGATTGGATTTAGCCGTTGTCATGGTAAGGCGTTGGGATTAGTCAGTCTAGCGATCCTATGCATCGTCGGTCCACGGCGGTAGTGGTGTCCATTTCGCAGACAGTCTGTACGGGAATTGGACACAGCATCGGTGCCCGTCCCGAAATCTCGAACCGCGCGTTGAAGATTCTCGGGCAGGGGAATCTCCCCGCTGCCAAGCGCGTCGAACTTACTCGACTATCCAGCAGCCTAGGCGAGTGGATCGAGGTGAACGGAAGAGTGCGCGCCGCCGAAACCAGTGGCGGAACCAATGTTCGTCAAAGATCCGACCGGTATCGTTCGAACGAGGACTCAGTCGCGCTTGGCCAGAAGCAAACCGAGACCTAGAATGGACCGGCATGGAAACCCAGGCGACCCGCCTTCATCGAACGCGACCCGGCCGAATGGCCCTGGCTCTCGCCGGCTGGCTGCTGCTTTGTTTTGCGGCGGCGGCGATGGGCGGATTGTTCATGCCCGGCGAATGGTATGCGTCGTTGAAGAAGCCCTCGTGGAATCCGCCCGGCTGGGTTTTCGGACCGGTGTGGACGGCGCTCTACGCGATGATGGCGGTGGCAGCCTGGCTGGTGTGGCGTCGCGGCGGCTGGGCAGCGCAGCGACGGCCTCTGACGCTGTTCTTCGCGCAGCTCACGCTCAACGCCGCCTGGACGCCGCTGTTCTTTGGTCTGCATTGGCCGGGGGTGGCGTTCGCGGAAATCGTGCTTCTCTGGCTCGCCATTGGCGCGACGCTGCTCGCGTTCCGTCAGGTGAGTCGCGTCGCCGCGTGGTTGCTCGCGCCTTACCTCGCGTGGGTGAGTTTCGCGGCAGTCTTGAACTTTACGTTGTGGAGACTGAACTCATGAAGTGATCCCGCGACTGCACATGAGTTGTATGATGGAACATTCCCTCAAGAAGGCTCAAAGACCGCGCACTTCTATTCAATGTGCGGCCCGCACTTCTGCTCGATGAAAATTACCAAAGACGTCCGAAAAACGCTGCCGAACAGGGCGTCACCGAACAGGAAGCGCTGCAAAAGGGAATGGGAGAAAGATCTCGCAACTTCGTCGAGAAAGGCAGCGAGCTTTACGCGAAAGCGAAAGGCGGGCAGGACGCCGCAACTCCCCCGCATCCGGGTCTTCGCAGGGTGAGTTGGAAACAAGCATGAAACTATTGATTCAACAAAAGGTTCAGGCCGGCTTTGCCGTGGCGTTCGCGCTCCTGCTCGCCGTGGGAGCAGTGGGCTGGTGGAGCACGCAGCGGAGCGCGGAGGCATTTCGCGCGGTGGAACACTCGAATCATGTCGACAATGCCCGTCGACGATGACGATCTGATCCTGCCACGGTCCCAGCACTTGGCTCTGCCAGCCCAAGAGCACTTGTTCCAACAGTTCGTCGTCAATCTGGTGCAACCCCGTTCTAAACACCGTCTTTTTCGGAT
>Ga0194126_10013254_pt1 | contig 10347 bp, 8 predicted proteins | sample TA2KigC150mmetaG_FD_148641 | JGI IMG/M metagenome (GOLD analysis project Ga0194126, IMG submission 148641) | Freshwater microbial communities from Lake Tanganyika, Tanzania - TA2015035 Kigoma Deep Cast 150m | ecosystem: Environmental > Aquatic > Freshwater > Lake | place: Tanzania: Lake...
CCGTCGATTGACGAAAGCCTTTTTACTTTTTATTCACATTCGAATGTTAATCAATACAATAATATTTTATACTTCAATTTTTAAACAGTCTCTTATTTCATTTATGAAATATAGTTATGTTATTGAATATCAATTTTTCTAAATGTTTTTTTATGTATCTTGATGCATATTTATGTGTTTTTATGTTAGTTTATGAAAGTTTTAACTCAAACTCATTTTCGGACTTAGTTACTGACTTAGTTACCCAAGAAGGTAACGGGTATAGATCAAAACCTATTGAATCACAAATAAAGCATTCTTAATCAAATATATAGAATAATAATTCTCAAGGAACGGCATGTCAATAAACACTCTCGACTTGGTTACCATCTTGGTTACTCTTTATTATCCTTTTTCATTTCCATTTCATTTTTATCGTGGGTTTTTTCCTTATGAGTCCTTTTGGGTATGGATTTAGTTACATGGTTATGAAAACGACATATTGTATTGTTTGTCAATCAAATAAGTGCTATTTTTTGTTTTTTTGATTCATATATATGATCATTTATGTCACTTTATAATCTAGATAAAGTTGAGTGAGGGGAAGTATCGGGTTCCCTTACCCTTCCCTTCTTTTCTTAGAATTCCCCTTTCAACAAGAGTATTTAACTTTCGCATAGCAGCTAACCGGTCAATATCGCCCATCAGATTCCGGAAATCAGCATTCTTTAAAGATTGTTTATGTGTGAAGTAGACCCTTAGTTTGTCTTCAATACTGCTGCCTCTTGCCATGGGATAATAATGTGTTCCCTTTCGCTTTCCAGCAGCTTGTATAATCCCCAGAGTCAACATGTTTTGAATTTCCTTTTTCGCAACTTCTTTTTCTACCTTATTTTCACGGATGTAATCTCTTAAGGCAAAGGAGTCTTTCCCGGATTGTTTGCAATAGGCCAGGATTCTACGCTGGTATGCATTCAAATCATAAAGAGGGAATTGTTTTAACCACTTGATAAGGTACTTTCTTTTTCCATGAATCAGCAGCAATATGTTTGATACGCTCAATATCATCGACACGATAAGGTGATCCCGTTATGGTTCCATCATTTTCAACTCCCAATAAAAGAACTCCGCCATCAGCATTAGCAAATTCGGCAAGGGAAATGGCAATATCCTTTGCGATTTCTTTAAATGACCTTGGTTTTGGTGCCGATCTGTCCTTTTTATCAAAGCAACCCTTATACTCAATATATTGGCCCTCTCCCGATTGCAGTAATATTTCTATGCTTTCTCTCATGATAATCCTGCTATTATTGAAATTATCTCATCTCCTCCAAACTCTCCTTGATATCCCTCATCTCTTCTTTCGTTAACCCCCACAGTTCTGCAGCCAACTCATCAATCTGCTCCTCCAGATCGGTCACCGAAATTCCTGCTGCGACCTTTTCGTGGCATAATTTTGAAACTCGAGACATTTCATTATTAAGAATATCTTTCGTATTATATCTTTGAATACGAATATCAGAAATTATTTGAGAAGGGACATTTCTAGTTGCAGTCGATTTAATGTACCACCGAATTGGGAGCGAATTGAGAACGCCAGATAAATAATACGATTCTGTAATTGAATCAGTTGGTATAATATTTAATGATTGATCTGCTACGATACTCATAGCTTCATTCTCTGGATGAACCGCACAAGAAATCATATCTTCACCAATTTTGCGAAATACAACCTTATTTGGCAGAAATGTATCCTCACTAATTCCGAACATTGCATAGAAAGGATAACCCTCTGATTGTTTGAATACATGACTTGGTCTTTTCCTTAGAATACTTTCAAAATTTCGTAAATATTCTAATGTATTTGGATATTTTCTTTGCATTAGATCCAAATTTATTGGAATTCTATTTATAGGATCTTGTGGAATAATAATATTAATAGAGGGAGAAGAATGCCATCGACGAACGTCACAGCCTCTTAATAAGTAAAAAACAAGATCAGGTTCGACCCAGTAATGAACTTCAGGAATATCATATACTTTCTTGAATTTGACTATTTCTGGAACATTCTGCACAAGATAATTCCCTTCTTTCTGAAGAACCTTGATCCAGAAAGCTCCATTAGCTCCAGTGACGATGCCACACTTTGATTTAAACTCGCAAACCCCTAGTATTTTATATAATGAATTTAATGCCAATGGCCTTGCATTAATCCATTGGTTAGTAGTACCCGAGATCGGCCGTGCTTTATGGTTTATTCGTATTGTTTTTGGGAAGATATCTTCAAGTGCATCGTCAGATAAAACTGATGTTCTCGGTTTGTGAATCCATAGAGTATAATTAACAGGATACTCAGTTTTTTGGCCTTTTTGAAGTAATATAATTGCTGTTTGATTTGTAGCACCTTCGAAAGGTTGAATATCGACAAGATCTTCAACGCCATTAATTTTAAAGAATTTACTTGATTCTCCGATTCTAAATCTTCGGAAACCATCTCCAGCTCCTTGAGTTTTGAAAATAGTTTGAGTTATTATAAAACAAAGTTTTCCGCTATCTCTTAAATACTTGTCAATACTCACGTACAGCATAAGCATCGAAATATCTTTCTTTCCTCCACCTAATCTACCTTCACCACCAGTTAAAGTGAAAAGCCCATAATAGAGCCAAAGGAATTTTATATTATTTCTATACTCATTTGGTAGCGCTTCCCAATTCACCCATGGCGGATTTCCCACAATAAAATCAAAGATTCCTGAAAAGAGGGGGGCAAAGGCATTTTTAATGATCCTGGCCCAGATGCCGTTGATGCCTTTTCGTTCGAGTTCAAGTAGTTTTTCATAGGTTTCACCAAGGACCAGATCGATGTTTTTGCGGTCTTCGGTTGTCTTCAGTTCCCGGTGAACGCGATCAAGAAACTGAGTGGTGGCTAATTTTTTCTTTGCACAATCTTCCAGCAGTAAGGTAACCTGTTGCACTGTTGCGCGTTGAACAAGGGCTTCAGGAAAACGGAAAGTTCCTACGCTGGTGGATATCTGGTAATGGCCTGCCTGCTGGTCGAAGAGTTCATCCTGGTGTTTGGCGCTGGGCGGGTTGATGCTGTCACACAGATACACCGGGATGGTCAGTTCCCCCTTTTTATGTTTCAGCAAATCAGCTACGGCAAGCAAGTAATTCGTGCGGGCAGAGATAACTGCCAGTGGATTGAGGTCAAAGCCAACTATATTTTTTGTTATCTGCAGCAGCGTTTCAGAAGGATCAATTTTTTTTAGCCTGGCATGTTCTTTCAGCCGCTTGATTGCAAGAATCAAAAAGGTTCCGGAACCGCATCCGGGATCAAGCACCCTTTTCTTGAAAAGATCCGGATCTTTTGTACCGTATCCAACCTGGTTAAGACATCTCTCTGCAAGCCAGTCTGGTGTGTAATATTCCCCAAGATCATGGCGTATCTGTTTTGGAACCAGGAACTGGTAAAGTTTTTTCAGGATATCCCTGGTTTGATCCGGTAATATTTCCATGGTTTCCGGATCGTACTGGTTCAACCGGTCAATAATATCGCGGATTGATTTCTCAATGCCATCATTCCAGACATCCGGATACCAGGAGAGCAGATCACCTTCCAAAAAATTGCGGATATTCAGAGGTTCTGCACGGAATATTCCACCTTCTTCCAGGACTTGTAGTTTATCGAGTAATTGGTCAGATGACAATTTATCCCATTCAGATAGCGGCAATCCGGCAATATCTTTTAGTGTGTAAAATCCAACCACCTGGTAGGCAAGCAGTTTCATCAGCAAGCCGTAATATGTATCCAATGCAAAGAAGAATGCCAAAAAGTTGAAATCTCTTTGTTCCTCCTTCCTGAAACCATAGGATTTAAAAAGGGTCTGAGCGTCAAACTTTTTATTCTCCAAGGCTCCATGTACCTCGGCAAATTGCAACGCCCATTGTTCAAAAAAAACTTTAACCCGTGGATGGGTGTTTGAGGTTAATGCAAAATAAAAGGCCCTGATCGCATTGGACGCAATGAAATTTCTCGAACCTGAACCAACGGCAAAATCACGAATAAGATTTTCAGGGACCAGCGCTGCTTTTGAAGTGAGTTTCTCCAGCATCTCGAGGAACCGTTCAACGCTTTTTTCAGATACCGCAATGGGTTCTTCTTCAATCCATTTTTTGACTTTATAGATAAAAAGGAAATAGTTGCCGTCAAATGCTACCCCAAGCAAACGCTCATCTTTCCAGCGTTCCTCTTTTGCAAGGTCTTCAATATATCCCTGCACCTGAGAAATGAGCTTCCTGTTTTTCTCATTTTTGGGATGGATCGTTCCTGGTTTCTTATATTCAAGGATGAGCTGATTGAAAACCGTGTCAGGGCGACCATTGGCTAATTGCCTTTCATCTCTTGGATAAAAATTCAAATTGATCCTTTTTGAACGAATATAAGTATCCCAAAGGGGAGCCACAAGTTCCCTTAGCCTGGCTTCGGGTTTCCCTTGAAAATTCAAGGCTTCAGTTGCTGCATTCCGGATTTTCCTAGCAATTTCAATAGGAGAGGTATCATGTAAATCAGGAACCATATGATCTTATGAAAGACAAATAAACAGAATAGGCAAGTTATATTTTAAAAAGTTTATTCCAATAAGTCTGTGATGCAGTTCTCACTGTGATAAAATACAATCCACTGGGTAACTCACAAAGACCAATTGATCCTTCAAATTTAATCGAACTGTGATTGAAAGTATGAGATGAGCATTTTATCCCCTGGACATTATACAGATCAATTTCAATTGTTCCGGGCGGACAATTATTCATTTCAATTGTGATAAGATCAATTGCTGGGTTAGGGAATATGCGAATTTCTTTCATTCCGGGTTCATCATTAATCCCTGTAAATGGTGTTACAAAATAGGCTTCCCAGCCCTGGGCGGTGATGGTTTGGTTGGAGGAGAAGACCAGGAACATCTTTCCACTGTTACATATTACAGGGGGAGGAACATTGGGTGGTATGAAGGCGCCTGAATATTCAGCAAGCAAAGTCCCCGACTGCTGATCAAGTATTTTTAACACATCATTTTCTTCCTCGGTATTGAATGTTAAGAAATACAGGGTGATCGGAGCTTCTGATGGTGGGTGAATTTTCCATCTGCAGTTTGTACTATTATGATAGTTGAATGAATAGCTACCATCGCTGATCGTGTCTCCTTCGTTGGAGATCGTTGTGGTTCCACTGCACCATTCAGGGGAAGTGGTAGTGTAAGTTGCATACCATCCTTCATTGGATGAACCAGAGGCCGAGGTGAATGTGATGTACATCTTGTTTCCTGTGCTTGCTACAGAAGGAGGAATGGCTGATCCTGAAAAGCTGCCCAGTAAGGGTGACGAAGAAGAATCCCCGTTATAAACATTGACAAGGTCAGATGGATTGGTGTTGAACTTGACGAAATCGAGGGTAATGTCAGTGATTGAATCCTGGATATTCTGCGGATCGATCAGCCAGCTACAGTTGGTCCCTGGCAGGTAATCATCCACCGGGCCACTGCCATCCTCAATGCTTCCTGCCCTATAGGTGAGCGTTTTGGTCCCTGTGCAATATAACGGATAGGTGTATGCTACCGTATCCGGGAAGCAATTGATGATGACCTCCTGGGCAAGGTTGAAATTATTTCCGCCGGGGTTAAGGTTGTTGGTGTAAAAATATCCATTGAAAGAACCGCTCCATCCCCAGTTAAAATGGAAGTAATCGGTTCCCTGATACCCGTCGCAAACAAAAGCATGTCCATTGATGTTGGGTACTGACCATCCGGCATAATACATGGGCATTTTCCGGTCTAAATGGGCAATCAACAGGCTGTCCCAGTCCATGGTGGTACTGTCACGGTATACATATAGGGTTTGCGGAGAATACTTGAAATAGGTTCGGAGGGAATAGGCAGCCTTGTGATTGTACATCCCTGACCCGTTCGGACCATACTGCATATCCACAGATACCCCAAGATGATTGAGCAATTCAGCAACACCCGCATTGCTGCTTGTGATCTCATCGGACATGTTGTTCCAGAGGTAGGCGGTTGTCCCAAAATCTGCTGACAATGTTCCATATCCGGGACAATTGTAGGTGTAGGAGCCAGTACCGGTGACAGGCCAACGGTAGTAGTACATAACCTGTCCCATGGCTGTGGCCACGCAGCCTGCATAGCAATGCCCGCCGGGACCCGCAGGATCAGGGGGGCACATTTCGTTATAGTAGATGTCCTGATTCCAGATGGAAGTGATAAGCGGTTCAATGGAGAAATTTCGAATTACGAATGACGAATTACGGAAGAGGGGAGTATTTGTCAGGCTCCTCCATTCATTGATGATTTCAGGGGTTGGCTGAATGTCGTTTGCCCTGATCCATTCGATTTGATGATGATAATGATCGAGCCACATTTGAAGTGCGGGAGGGCGGTTTTTTTTGCTGAGATATCCATCGTATGAATAGGCTAAAACTGGAAAGGATGCGTCATCGGCAGCAACCACCACATAACCGGAGGGGGAGAGGTTGAAAATGAACAGAAGCGGGTTCAGCTCATTTAACTCAATGTAGCTTTCAGATATCGAGTAGATCTCTTCCTTTTCCGGATAAAAATGATGTTGTTGTGCATTGATGAAGTTGCAGGCGACTTGTTGGGCCTGGGATATATCAATGGGGAGCGATAATGTGGTTGATGTGAGCAGAAAAAGGAATATACTGGTTACACATAACTTGTTCATGGCTTTGTTGATTGTTGAAATAAAGTCAAAGTTAAAGATTTTTATAACCGCTAAGACGCAAAGGCGTGAAGAGGACAAAAAACCTTTTGCGATAAAAGGATCCAAACAAAAAGGCACAATAGCCGAAACTATTGTGCCCTACTGTGCCTAATGTGGTGAACCTGATGGCAGTTTATCGGATGATCACTTTTTTATTGATCACCCCATGATCCGACCGGATCCGGAGAATATAAACGCCTTGTGGGTAGCCGGTAACATCGAGGGTTCGATCCAGCGAACCACTGAATCCATTAAGTTGCTGTGAATAGACGACTTTACCCTGAGCAGAAACGAGGTTGATATCAATATGTCCGGCCTGTTTCAGCTCAAATCCAAAATGTAGTTCTTCGTCAACCGGGTTGGGATAGAGGTAAAAGCTATTATTCAGTTGGTTTTCTTCCTGACCAACGGTAATGGTATAGCTGGCAGTCCATCCTTCACCCCTGATCGTTTTATTGGTTTGGAAGACTAAGAGCATTTTACCGTTTTCCGATGTAACCGGATCGGGTATCGATGAACCGGAGAAGGTACCCAGTACGGTGCTTGTTACAAGGTCGTAGACGGTAATGATATCATTGGTGAGTTCAGTAGAAAAATCTGAGAAGGTTAGTGTCACTGTTTTAGCATTAGTAGGTTTGATAAACCACTTGCAAAGGGTTTGATTATGATACTGGTAACCAATGCTGCCATCATCAAAAGAGCCGGATTCATCAGTCAGAGTTGTACTGGATATACAGTAAGGGGTAACCGTTGCTTGATATTCCATCAACCATCCTTTGCCATTATTGGAGCCATTGGTTACAAAAGTGATATAGAGTTTATCACCTGTAGAAACAACATCAGCGGGAATACTAGTGCCGGAGAATGTTCCGAGGACAGGCGCTGAACTGTTTTCGCCGTCATAGATCGTGAGGATATCCTGATTTGCCTCGGTGTCAAAGTAGACGAAATGGAGGGTGATTTTTGAGACAAGGTCATTCGGGGAGATCAGCCAGGAGCAATTGGCATTTGACTGATAAGGATCAACGGGGCCGGATCCATCGTCAAGGGTTCCATCTGTATTTTCCAATACGGTATTCCCGGTACAGAAGTATGGATAGGTTGCACCATCCGGAACGATATTGATTACTGCCTGCTGGCCGAAATTAAAGTTTTCTCCGCCAGGATTGATATTGCTGAGAAGATAATATCCGTTGAAAGCGCCTTCCCATCCAAAATTAAAATGGAAGTAATCGGTGTAAGCTCCGTTGCCCTGATACCCATCACACACAAAAGCGTGTCCGGGGCCACTTTGAGGAAATCCGGCATATTGTACGGGGCGGCCGGCATCAATACTTGTTTTCATCAGGTTTGCCCAAGTGTTGTTATTTGGATATCCAAGTCTCGTTACAAATTGGGTTGAAGAGGCATATTTGAAATAAGACTTAAGTGCTGATGCGGCAGTGGACACCTGAGCTCCGGAGCCATTGGGGCCATAGTTCATGTTGACTGAAATTCCACAGTGAGAGGCGAGGGTAGCAATAGCGTCATCTTCCAACTTTTCATCATTCGACATGGCATCCCAGTCGTACGTTGTAGCACCGAAGTCAGCAAACAAATATCCATATGGTGAACCGTAGCCATGTGCTCCTTGTCCCTGGTGTGGGTGGCGCCAGTAGTGCATGATCTGAGACATGCTGGTGGCGGTGCATCCTACCGGGCAGTGGCCATTGTAACTTCCTGAAGCGGCAGGGTCGGCAGGGCAAAATGAATTGTAAGGAAAATCCTGGTCCCAGATGCTGCTGATCAAGGGTTCAACCGCTTTGCCGCTGAAGATGTCAAGGTTGTTTACATCCATTGCTGAATAATGTAACCAGGCAGCTTGAATATCCTGATCTGCAGGGAGTTGTTTGGTGATCACTTCGCGAAGGGCGTCCTTGTAATACTGGATGTAATCCCTGAAGTTCGGAGGCTGGTTTTCATGGTAGTACTTGCTGTTAAAGGAGTAGGCAAGCACCGGAATGGCTCCGTCGTTGGCCGAAACCATCACAAAACCGGCAGGTTCCATGTTAAAGACATAGTACAGTGTAAGACCGTCGGATATTACAGGGAATGTTTCAGCAACGTGGATTGACCGGTAAGGGGTGGAATTAAACTGATTCACCCGCTCGTAGTAGAAGTTGGTTGCAACTCTTCTGGCTTCATCCTGGCCGACTGGGTTGGAAAACCCGGTAATAACCAGCAGGATAGTAAAGAGACAGAGAAAAAGGAATCGTGATTTCATATGGATTAATTTAAGATTGATTGTTTCTACAAAGGTATATAATTTCCTGAAAACCATGAAACCATGAAAAAACGTTTTCAGGGGAAAGATTCATGTAAAAAAAACTGCGCAACCTGCAGGTTTCATGGGATGCCGGAGATTGCGCAGTGGAAAGCCTGAATGCTTTTTATCAGGGAACGATCGCCATGATAAAGTTGTTTCCGTTATTATCGGCGATACCCATGTCGTTTGTGTCGACAACTCCATCTCCATTCACATCCGTGGAAACATAACCCATAACGAAGTTATTCGAGTCATTGTCAACGTCACCTAAGTCGTTGGTGTCTACCACATCATCCTGGTTAACATCTCCTGAGTAAATAGCGTAATCGGTCCCGAACCGGATCTGGTTATCGCCATATGCTTTGGATGCGCTGGTGGTGAAGTCATAGTGGGTGATTGCGTTGGCCAGGGAGATGGGAGAAGCCATCCACGTTTGAATGCTGTTCCGGTGGAAAATGGCGATATAATTGGTTCCACAGTATTTCGAAGGGAATGTCACATCAGCAGAACCGTCGGTATTGAGTTCTACATCATTGATCGTATGGAGGATGGAATAGGGTGGGGTGTTTTTGGCAATTTTTACGGTGATATGGTCGGCAACGGTTCCTGGCCAGTGGTCGCCAAACTCGTCTTGTGCTTTATTCAGGCCGCCGGCGCCGTTGTACAAACCTTCCAGAAAGAGGGTCAGGTCAAGATGCGATTCGGCCGATTGACCCTGCTGGAAACCGCAGTTGAGAATGGCAGAGGTTCCGGTGTAGGTATCGATCACCGGCTCACCGATCGTGACACTCAAGGATGCTGTTGTTCCGGTATAGTAATCGCCGGCAGAAGCAATCACCGTGGGGGTGAGGGATTGCCCAAAGGTCCAAGTTGTAATCAGGAACATGGCAACCATGGCAAAAGCTTTGAGAAGGTTTGTTTTCATCTTTGATGGTTATTAAAGTTTTGTAAAAGTAATACATTGTATTTGAAAAACCAAATATTTTTTTAATTCAGGTTCAAGTTCAAGTTCCAGAGTAAGGATGGTCATTTGGAACTTTTTTTTGTAAAATTACCTTTAGAGGTCTCGTTATTCAAGCCATATTTAGCAGAATGCGGGAAAGTGATTATAAGAGACTGTTTAAAAATTGAAGTATAAAATATCATTGTATTGATTAACATTCGAATGTGAATAAAAAGTAAAAAGGCTTTCGTCAATCGACGGATAGATTTCTTCAGTTTGTAATAACCAATAAAACAAACGATTATGAAAACCTATCCAAGCGATTTGA
>Ga0194126_10013259_pt1 | contig 10345 bp, 8 predicted proteins | sample TA2KigC150mmetaG_FD_148641 | JGI IMG/M metagenome (GOLD analysis project Ga0194126, IMG submission 148641) | Freshwater microbial communities from Lake Tanganyika, Tanzania - TA2015035 Kigoma Deep Cast 150m | ecosystem: Environmental > Aquatic > Freshwater > Lake | place: Tanzania: Lake...
TGAGCATCGATGACGCGAAGGAGGAGGCGCCCGCCTTCGTCGAGCTGCTCGCGGACGACCTGGAGGCCGCGCGCCTGGTGGAGGTGGCGCGGAGCATCGAGGGGCTTACGCGCCACTCCGGCGTCCACGCGGCTGCGGTGGTGATCTCGACGGGCCCGCTGACCGATCTGGTTCCGCTGCAGCGCGGCGGGGACGACACGACCACGCAGTACGCGATGGACCCGGTGGTGGACGTCGGGCTGGTGAAGATGGACTTCCTGGGCCTGGCGACCCTGACCATCGTCAGGAAGACCGTCGACCAGGTGCGAGAGAACCACGGGGTTGAGATCGACGTACACGCCTTGCCGCTTGACGATCCGGCGGCCTACGACCTGCTGTGCCAGGGCGACACTTACGCCGTCTTCCAGTTGGAGAGCGACGGGATGCGCCGGCTGCTGCGCCAGTTCCAGCCGCGCACCTTCGAGCACGTGGTCTCGATGCTCGCCCTGTACCGCCCCGGCCCCATGAAGGAGGCCGACACCTACTGCGCCCGCCGTCACGCCCGCCAGCCGGTCGAGTACCTGCACCCCGACCTCGCCCCGGTCCTCGCGGAGACCTTCGGCGTGCTGCTGTACCAAGAGCAGGTGATGCGCACGGCGACCGACCTGGCCGGCTTCACGATGCCGCAGGCCGAGATCATCATGCGGGCGATGGCCAAGAAGCAGAAGGCCAAGATGGACCAGATGCGGCCGCTCTTCCTGGACGGCTGCGTGGGGCACGGGGTCGAGCGGAGGGTGGCCGAGCAGGTCTTCGAGCGGATGGAGACGTTCAGCCGGTACGGGTTCAACAAGTCGCACAGCACGGGCTACGCGCTGGTGGCGTACTGGACGGCGTACTTGAAGGCGCATTACCGGGCCGAGTTCCTCGCCGCACAGCTGTCGACCATCATGGACGACAGCTCGGAGGTGGCGAAGTACGTGACGGACTGTCGGCGCTCGGGGCTGGAGGTGCTGCCGCCGGACGTGAACCGCAGCGGCGCGCAGTTCCTGGTGCGGGACGGCGCCGTGCTGTGGGGTCTTACCGCCATCAAGAACGTGGGGGGGAAGACGGCGGAGGCGATCGTCGAGGAGCGCGAGGCCAACGGACCGTACCGCGGCCTGTGGGACTTCTGCCGGCGCATCTCGTCGGGGGTCGCCAGCAAGGCGACGGTCGAGGTGCTGATCCGGGCGGGGGCGTTCGACGGCTTCGGCGAGCGCAACGCGCAGGTCAAGGGCCTCAGGGCCGCCGCGGCGGCCGGACAGAAGCACCAGCAGGATGCCGCGGTCGGCCAGGGGTCGCTGTTCGAGGTCGATGGCGCGGCGGGCCCGGCGCCCGGCGTCGTCGATGAGCGACTGCCGGACGTGGAGCCGATGGCCGAGCAGGAGCGACGCGACAACGAGAAGGAGTATCTCGGCCTGTTCGTGACCAGCCACCCGCTCCTGAAGCGCGCGAGGGAGGTCGAGGAGAAGACCACGGCCCGCCTCGAGGAGTTGGAGGGTCTGCCGGGCGGGCAGGCGGTCATCGTGGGGGGCATGGTCGGCGAGATGCGGTCGATCATCACCAAGCGCGGGGAGGAGATGACCGTCCTGAAGCTGCAGGGAGCGACGGCGGAGCTGGATGTGACGGTCTTCCCTCGCACCTACGCCAAGTGCCGGGAGCTGTTGGTGCCCGACGCGTTGCTGGTCATCGAGGGGAAACTCGAACGGCGCGGGGACGATCAGGAGACGGAGCTGAAGCTGATCGCGGACGGCGTGAAGACCCTCGACGAGGCCGGTCGCCCCTCCAAGAAGCGCCGCGACGCCGTCGAGCAGGGACGCGAGGCCGCGGCCCAGGAGCGGGCGCGCCGCCAATGCGTGCGCATCGATCTCCCCCACGAGCTCTGCCGCGACCGGCGACAGCTGCGGGAGCGACTGAACCAGCTCCGCACCCTCTTCGGCCAGCATCAGGGCTCGAGTCGAGTGGTTCTCCGGCTCTGTGAACCGGATGGCCCGTGCCGCGTATTACTACCGGACAGGTTCACCGTCGACTCCACCCCGCAGCTTGCGCAGGCTGTCGCCGGCCTGCTCGGAGAGGGCACGCTCCACGCGGAGGCGCTCTAGCGGTAGCTACCCGTTCGGAGTCTGAAGTCTGCGGTCTCAAGTCCGAGGTCCGCACTCTGGGGTCTGACATGAACAGGACGGCGAGCGTGAAACGGGAGACGGCGGAGACGAAGGTGCAGGTCGAGCTTACGCTCGACGGCTCCGGGCGGGCCGACATCGGCACCGGGGTCGGCTTCTTCGACCACATGCTGACCCACATCGCCCGGCACGGCGTCTTCAACCTGCGGGTAGCAGCCGAGGGCGACCGGCACATCGACGATCATCATGTGGTGGAGGATGTGGGGATCGTTCTCGGGCGAGCGTTCGCCCAGGCGGTGGGTGACAAGCGGGGCATGGTGCGCTTTGGATCGGGGCTCTGCCCGCTGGATGAGGCACTGGTGCAAGTGGCGCTGGACTTCTCGGGGCGTGCGCACCTGGCCTGGGGGCTGACGCTGCCGACGGAGAAGGTGGGCGGCTTCGACACGGAGTTGGCCCACGAGTTCTTCCGCGCCTTCGCGCACAACGCGAAGGTGGCGCTCCATGTCACGCAGCAGTCGGGTGATAACTCGCACCATATCCTCGAGTCCACGTTCAAGTCGTTCGCACGCGCCCTGGATCAGGCCACGCGGATTGACGAGCGACTGTCGGACGTCCCGAGCACGAAGGGCACGCTCACATGATCGCGATCGTCGACTACGAGTTGGGCAACCTGGGGAGCGTCGACAAGGCGTTGCGGCGCGTCGGCTGCGACGCGCGGCTCACCCAGGAAGCCGAGTCGATCCTGGCGGCGGACGGCGTCGTGGTGCCGGGCGTGGGCGCCTTCGGGGACTGCATGCGGAACCTGAACCGCCTTGGCCTCGCCGAGGTGATTCGCGAGAGCATCGCGTCGGGGAAGCCCTTCCTGGGCATCTGCCTGGGGCTGCAACTGCTGTTCGAGGAGAGCGAGGAGTCGCCCGGCGTGGCGGGCCTGGGCGTGTTCGAGGGGCAGGTGAAGCTGTTCCGGCACGACTTGAAGATCCCCCAGATCGGCTGGAATCAGATCAAGATCCACAACACGCCTCCTCCCCATCTCGCCGACGTCCCGGACGGATCGAACGTGTACTTCGTGCACTCGTTCCACGTCGTCCCGGCCGATCCGAACATCGTCGCCACGACGACGGACTACGGGTACGAGTTCGTCTCGTCGGTTCGGAGCGGCAACGTCTTCGCGTGTCAGTTCCATCCGGAGAAGTCCCAGCACATCGGCCTGCGGATCCTGGACAACTTCCGGCAGGAAGTCGCGCGGCAGGCGGGGGGCGCGCCGTGATCGTCATCCCCGCCATCGACCTGTCGCAGGGCCAGTGCGTGCGGGTCGTGCAGGGCGACCTGCGGCGGAAGACGGTCTACTCCGACGACCCGGCCGCGATGGCCAGGCGCTGGACCGACGAGGGCGCCCGCATCATCCATGTCGTGGACCTGGACGGCGCCGTATCGGGCATGCGGGCGAACGCGGAGTCGTTGCGGGCGATCTGCCGCGCGACAGAGGTGCCGGTGGAGATCGGCGGCGGCATCCGCACTGTCGAGGACATCGAGACGGTGTTGGGGCTGGGGGCGCGCTGGGCGATCATCGGCACCGCGGCCCTCCGCGATCCGGAGATGGTGCACGCGGCCGTCGACCGGTGGGGCGAGCGGATCGTCGTCGGCATTGACGGACGCGAGGGCAAGGCGGCGGTTCAGGGGTGGACGGAGCTGACGGAGCGCAGCATGGTGGACGCGGCCGAGGAGATGGCGGCGATGGGGGTGGCGCGGCTGATCGTGACGGACATCGCCACCGACGGGATGCTGCGCGGTCCGAACCTCGCTACCATCGGCGCCGTGGCCGAGGCGGTGTCGTGCGAGGTGACGGCGTCAGGGGGCATCGCGTCGCTGACCGACATCGAGAGCGTCGCGCGGACGCTGGGCCCGGTCGGAGTGACCGGCTGCATCGTCGGGAAGGCGCTGTACGAGGGGAAGTTCACGCTGCTGGAGGCCACTGGGGCCAGATGGAGGTCTGACCACGGGACGGAGCCGCTCCGAGCGGCCAGGAGGTGAGGAGATGGCGGGGCGGATCATCAGAGACATCGTGTACCGCGACGGATGTGCCGTGGCGGTGATACTCGGTATTGAGGAGTACCGTGAGATGCTGGAGAGGCTCGAGGATCTGGAGGATCTCGCCATGCTCGAGCAGATGCGCGCCAGGGGACTGAAGGCGCGCCCACTCGAGGAGTTCCTGGAGGAGCATGCCCCCAGTGCATAGGGTCCATCTGGAGCGCGCTGCCGAAGCCGATCTGCGGGCGCTCCCGGGTAGCGAGTTCGAGCGCGCGGTGCAGCGGATCAAGGCGTTGGCGGAGGACCCACGCTTTCCAGGATGCCGGAAGATCGCGGGGTCCCGGAGCGACTGGCGCGTGCGGATGGGGGCGTATCGGATCATCTACGAGGTGGACGATGCCGAACGGACGGTAACCGTCATTCGGGTCCGACACCGACACGTCGCGTATCGGTGATCGGGGCCTCGCCCCTCTCGAGGGACAGCCACATGCTGACGAAGCGGATCATTCCCTGCTTGGACGTGACGGACGGCCGCGTGGTGAAGGGCGTGAAGTACATCGACCACCGCGACGCCGGCGACCCGGTGGAGCAGGCCGCCTGGTACGACCAGGAGATGGCTGATGAGCTGGTGTTCCTGGACATCACGGCTTCGAAGGACCACCGGCCGATCATGCTGGACATCGTTCGCCGGACGGCGGAGCAGATCTTCATCCCCTTCACCGTTGGCGGAGGTATCCGCACGGTGGAGGACATCCGGGAGATCACGAAGGCCGGGGCGGACAAAGTCAGCTTGATGACGGCGTCGATCCTGACGCCCGACGTGATCAGTGCCGGAGCGGAGAGCTTCGGGAGCCAGTGCATCGTGGTGGCGGTGGATGCTCGCCGCGAGCCGCGGGCGGAGCGGGATGACTCGAGCCTCGGGCCGAGCCCGGAGGCGGAGATCTCGTGGCGGGTGTGGACGCACGGCGGGTCTCAGCCGACGGAGGTGGACGCGCTGGAGTGGGTGGTCGAGGCGGAGCAGCGGGGCGCCGGCGAGCTGCTCGTGACGAGCATGGACGCGGACGGCACGAAGGCCGGCTACGACGTGGAGCTGCTGCGGCGCATCGCCGAACGCGTCTCGATCCCGGTCATCGCCTCCGGAGGCGCGGGAACGATAGACCACATGGCCGAGGCGCTGTTGTACGGTCGGGCCGACGCCGTGCTTGCCGCAAGCATCTTCCATTTCCGCGAGACCTCGGTGCGTGCGGTGAAAGAGGGGTTGCACGCGCGCGGGATCCCGGTACGGCTCTAGCGCGGGGACCAGACCTCGGGGGGACGAAGGATGCCGCTCTTCGATGACCTGAAGCTCGACGCCAACGGGTTGATCACGGTCGTCGTCACCGACACCGTCTCAAGGGACGTGCTGATGGTGGCGTACATGAACCGCGAGGCCCTGGAACGGACGATCGCGACCGGCGACGCGACGTATTGGTCGCGCTCGCGACAGCAGTTCTGGGTGAAGGGCGCCACCTCCGGGAACGTGCAGCGAGTCGTCGCCCTCCGGCGGGACTGCGACGGGGACGCGTTGCTTCTGGAGGTGGAGCAGACCGGCGCGGCGTGCCACGAGGGCTACCGCTCGTGCTTTAGTCGGAGGCTGGCAGGGGAATCGTGGGAGGTCACGGAAGAACGGCTGTGTGACTCGTACTGACGCAGGCGGCGTGCTCTGGAGGTCGGCGGCTCGCATCATGGCCCGACCCATCGGCATCTGGGCGTTAGGCGTGTTGATTGCGGCCGCCGGGGCGTGGGGCCAGGCGTCGCTCACCGAGGTCCAGACGCTGCGCCAGCACGTCGCGACGGGCAAGCGCCTGATGAAGGCGGGCGACTACCCCGGCGCCATCAGTTACTTCCGTCGCGTGGTCCTGATCGACTCGCGCAACTCCGAGGCCTACGACCGGCTCGGCTGGTGCTACCTGCAGACGTCTCAGCTACGCTACGCGGTCAACGCCTTCAGTTCCGCCCTCACCGTCTCCCCTGCTCTGACCTCCTCCCGACGCGGTCTGGGCCTGACCTACTTCCGCATGGGCCGGTACCGCGAGTGCGCCCAGACCCTCCGCCCGGCCATGCCGGAGCTGGGAGACGATCCGCAGGCCAGCTACGCGTACGGCCGGTCACTGCTCGAGGTCGGCGAGACGGCGGCGGCCCTCCCCTACCTCCGCGCCGCCGCAGTCAGGTCGCCGCGCGACGTGTCCGTCCTCATCGCCCTGGCGGAGGCCTATGCGAAGGCCGCCCAGGCTCCCGACGCGGAGTTGTATTACGAGCGGGCCTTGGAGTTGGAGCCGAAGCACTCCCGGGCGCTGTATGGGCTGTTGGACCTCTACCAGTCGGCGGGGCGGCATCTGGACGCGCGCCAGTTGCTCCGCCGGATGCTGCAGGACAACCCCAACGACCCGGTGTTGCTCGCGGAACTGGCCAAGGAGAGCCAGGCGCTGGGCCTGAAGCGGGAGGCCCTCGGGGTGTATGAGCGGCTCTCGAACCTCGTCCGGGGTCCCCAGGCCCTCGAACTGCACGAGAACCTCGCGGCGACGTACATGGGCTCGGGACAGGCCTCGCTGGCTCGCCCGCACTACCAGGAGGCGGTTCGTGAGCGTCCGCGGGACCCCAAGCTTCGGGCGGCGCTCGCCGATTGCCTGGTGGCGCTGGGCCAGCGCGAGGCGGCGGTGGAGCAGTACCGTCAGGCCGCACAACTGCAGCCGACGGAGGCCGCGTGGCCGTTCCGGCTGGGGAGCCTGCTGGCGCAACTCGGGCAGAACGAGGAGGCGCTGGCGGCCTTCCAGACGGGGCTGGCGCTCGATCCGGAGAACGAGGTCGCGCTGGGCGCCGTTGCGGACCTGGCGCGAGGTCTGGACCGACCCGACCTGGCGCGGGATGCCCTCATCAGCCTGGCCGCAATGCGGCCGAGCGCCCCCTCGATCCGCCTGGCTCTCAGCGACGTCTACCGCGAGCTCGGGGAGACGCGGGCTGCGGACGTTCAGGCATGGGAGGTGCTCCGGCGGGAGCCGGACAGCACGGAGGCTCGCTACCGCCTGGCGAAGTCGGCGGAGGTGCTTGGCGATCTGGACGGGGCGATCGCCCACCTGGAGGCCATCCAGCGGGTGGATGGGTCGCAGACGCAGTACCTCACCCCCCTTGGCCGGCTTCTGGCCGCTCAGGGGCGGCTTGAGGACGCGGTGCACGAGTACGAACTGCTCCTGACGCGAGACCCCAGCAACCTGGTGGTACGCTCCGACTTGGCGGCCCTCTACGTGAGGACGGGCCAGCTCGACAAGGCCCGACGCCTGCTGTTGGGCATCCTCGCCGAGCGGCCGAACAGCGTGTGGGCCGCCGATCGCCTGGCCCGGTGCGAGGAGCTCGCAGGCCGCTTGGAGGAGGCGATCCGGCTCCGTCGTCAGGTCGCCACCGAGGCGCCGGACGACACGGACTACCTCGAGGCCCTCGTCCGCACCTACGAGCGGGCCGGCGACCCGCGGGCGGGCCGCGACTTCCTGGTAACGCTGCTGGCGATCCCCGATCCTCCGCCCGAGGCAGTCCGGACCCTGGTGGGCGCCTATCGTCGACACCTGGGTGACGAAGCCGCCCTTGCGCAGATCCGTGGACTGGCGGCGCTCTACCCGAGGCGCCCCATCTTCCAGCGCGTCGCGGCGGAGCTCTGCGCATCGGTGGGTCTCCGCGAGGAGGCCATCCAACGGTACGCGCGCTACCTCTGGTCCAAGCCCGGGGACTACGACGCCCTCACGATGGTAGTCGCTCTGTGCCGGGATGAGGGGCAGCTCGAGCAGGCCCAGGCCTACGTCACCCGCTACCTGGAGCTGTATCCCGGCAACCGTCGGGCGGTGATGGAGCTGGCCCAGGTGGCTCTCGAGGCGGACCGGCTGCTCGACGCCTTCGGCGCCGCGACGCGCGCCGTCGACCTTGAGCCCTCCGACCCGGCCGGCTATCGGCTGCTGGCCGACGTGGTCTCCCGTCTGTATGGTCCGGAGAAGGCCGTGGCGGCGCTGCAGGCCCGACAGGCCGAGACGCCGGAGCCGGCCCTGGAAGTGGGCTTGGCCTACGCGCACCTGCTGAACGCGGACCCCGACCGGGCACTGGCCGTGCTGCTCGCGGCGGTTGAGACGCCGCAGACGGCAGCGGAGGCCGCGTACGTCCGCGGACTGGTCAAGCACGCGCTGGGGCTCCACGCCGAGGCCGTGGCGGAACTCTCCCGCGCGGCGACGGCTGAGGGGATGCCTCCCGACTATCGGGCGTCGCTGGCGGCGACGCTCGCGATCGCCGGGCGTCCCGAGGACGCGCTGTGGGAGTACTCCTTCCTGCTGCAGAGCCCGGCGGCGGAACCCCGGGGCATCAGCGGGATCCGGCAGCTCCTCGCCGCGCGGGCCGTGTCGCCGAGCGCCGCGTGCGAGGCGCTGCGACGTGTCGGCGTCGAGCGGGGCCCGAGCCGGGCCGTGGTATCCCTGCTCAGCGACGTGCTGCGCGACGAGGCGCCGGGCGAGACGTTGATGGCGCTGAACGACATCTGCGATGTCTGGCGGAACAGCGAGATCTCCCTCGCCGCCCTGGCCGACGCCTATCAGTCTTTGGGTCAGCCCGACGAGGAGGCGCGCACCCTCACCCGCCTCGTCGACCTCCGGCCCGCCGAGGTGGGGTACCAGTTGCGGCTGGCCCGGGCGTATGAGCGGGCAAGCGCCCCGGCTCGCGCGGCCGACACCTACGCCCTGGTTCTGGCGTTCGATCCGGAGAACCGCGAGGCCGAGGAGGCCCTGGACCGCCTGCTGGAGGCGGAGCGGAGGGCCGCCGGCATTCCGGCGCACACAGGTCACGTGGCACGGGGCTAGCGGCTGTCGGCCTCCCCCTACCTCGGCGACAAGCCGGACTCCCCGATCGAGGGGGCACCACTGCCCATCGCGGCCCGAAGACTGGAAGGCACCGACGTCCCGGACCACGGGGGCGAGACCGGCGGGGACGGTCAGGGCTCGAAGGTCAGGGTGATCTCGGACTCGACGTGGCCCTCCAGGCTCCCGGGCTGGAAGTAGGTGTCCTTCAGCTTGAGGCGGCTGAAGAGCTTCTCGCCCTGGTCGAAGAAGTGCGGCGAGCTGGGGTGGTCGCTCTGGCCGTAGGGGGTCGCGGAGAAGGACCGAACGTTGCCGCGCTCCAGGACCACCACCTGGGTCCACGACTGCCCGCTCTCGCCGTAGCAGATGCCGCTCGCTTCGTCGCGAGCGACGCCGATGGCGCGCAGAGTGCTGCCGCTGCCGGCGTCGCCCCCCGGCGCCGGGAACGACCGGTCGCCCCGCCGGACGCGATGCACCTCGCCCCAGGGGATCAGCGTCCTGCCGTAGAGGTCCGACAGCCGGCGCACGGCCGTGAGGACCGCCGCGCGAACGGCCTGGATCTGCTCATTGTTGAGCGGCTCGCGGCGGTGGATCGGGCCGCAGTCGAGTGGGGCCTCGCGGGCGGCCTCCAGGAGAGCGCGGTAGAACGGCGCGGCCGACGCCTCGGCGGTGAGGCAGCCGTCCCATGCCAGGAACGCTGCGAGCACCTCCGCAAGACCGGGCTCGCCGGCGATGGCTGACTCGGGGACTCCCTGTCGGGCCTGGTCGAGAGCGGACTGCCACTCCTCGACGCCCTCGGCGTGGGTGTCCAGAGCGATCTCGATGGCCCCCTCGACGGTGAGCCGATCGGCCGCGTGCAACAGGCGGCGACCCCGGAGGCTGCGGGAATGGTCGCCGCCCCCCCCGTACACCTCGGGCGGGTAGTCCCCCGGCTTCAGTGGGCAATCGACCAACATGAACTCCGGCCCGCAGTTGTTATTCTGCATGTAGCCCTGAGGTGGGTTCTCCAGCTGCACGAGCCGGGCGGGCGGGTACAGCCCGCGCCACTCCGTCTCGGCCGTGTTCCCCGGGACGGGCTTCGTGAAGTCCAGGCCCTCCGGCCGTACCGGCACGCGGCCGTTGCGGAAGTAGAAGAGGTTCCCCTCGACGTCGGCCATCATCGTGTTCTGCTCCATGAGTTGGAGCATGAAGAGGGCGTCCTTGAGCTGGCCGAGGGTCGTGGCCTGCCCCATGCGGTACAGCTGCGTCACAAGCCCTACCTGGTCGAAGTACGGGCAGGCGACAGCGTACGCCCGGTTGCCCTCGCGCAGGAAGACG
>Ga0194126_10013262_pt1 | contig 10344 bp, 7 predicted proteins | sample TA2KigC150mmetaG_FD_148641 | JGI IMG/M metagenome (GOLD analysis project Ga0194126, IMG submission 148641) | Freshwater microbial communities from Lake Tanganyika, Tanzania - TA2015035 Kigoma Deep Cast 150m | ecosystem: Environmental > Aquatic > Freshwater > Lake | place: Tanzania: Lake...
TTCGAAGGCGAAGAGGAGACGGTAGGCCGCCATTCCTCCGGGGGTGAATTGTCGCCAGCGCGCAATCGGTATCTCCTCCCAGCCCGCCAGGGTCTCCACCCATTCCGAGTCAGGCGCGTCGTCCTCTGGATCACGATCGGGTCTCCCGAGACTGACGTCCCAGGTCGTCTCCGACCGCTCCCAACTGGCCGACGAAGCGTTGTAAGTTCCCGGTGCGAACAGTCGCGACGTGACCAGTTCGGCCGCGAGTCGGAACAACGGGATCACTCGACGTCCACCACGACTGGCTGGGTGGCGGTCGAACCACGCACGCTGATAGTGGTCGAACTGGGCGTCCTCCTGTGACGCATTCATTTGGTCGTATACATCACCGAACGACTCACCGTTCTCACCGTGGGTTCCGTCCCACAGGGCGAGAATCATCGACGCCTCGGGGCTGAGCAAGTGCTCATTGGTTCTCGGATCGTCCATCGTCACTCGTCCTCCTCGAGGATGCGCGCACTGCATCTCGGGGCAACCGGACAGTTGTCACATTCCTTCCTGGTGACCTCCGGCCCGGGCAGGGGAATCAGTGATGACGGATCGTCACCGATGACGTTCCGAAGCGAAATGTCCGCCCCCAAGGCCGCCTGATAGGCACGGTCGAGTGGTCTCGCTCCACTCTTGCTACCCGCGAGCGAGTAGATCCACTGCCAACGAGCACTCGCACCATTGGCGAGAACCACTCGCTTGAAATAACTACTCCTCAGCTGACCTCGCGGAAGATGACGCCACAAATCCTTGGTCGTGCGATCGATCTTCCTCTTACGAAGGTCATCCGCGTCGGGCCGATAGCGACCTCGCCGGAACATCACTCCCTTCACGTTGCCGAAGAGCATGACCTGGTTGTGCGACGATTGGAACGCCGCACTCGGGCCCAGTGCCCACTGCAGGACGAACCGACGCGAACAAGCCACAGCCGAACTCGTCGCCAACCGATCCACCTTGGCAACGGCGACCGCCAGATCGGAGTCGGCGATGTCGACACCTGTCCGCGTGGGTATCGGTTGGAGATTCGCGGCACCCATCCCGACGCGAACGGCCGGATCGATATTCGTTCCTCCGATGAGAGACATCACCTCGGCCGTCGGCTTTTTCGGCTTGGAAAGGTCGGAGATCAACGAGAGCAACGGCGAAGGACTCCGCGTTTCTCCCGCGGACTCCTCGATCCAGCTCAATGTGACCCGCCTCGTGGGTGGGGTGCCCTCGAGAAGCAGCGACAGCAGATACAGACCTTCGAGGGTCGAATTCTCCCGTCTCGTTCGGAACAATTCGACACTCACGGGCTCTCCCGCGCCGTCCTTCAGGGCATCCTCGGAGAAGGGCCAGACGAAAGGGGTCACCACCGTCGGGAACACGTCATCCGACAGGTTGGTCAAGTGAACGTCCCCTCCGGAACCTGCGAATCCCACCACATCGGCGAAGCGGACGTCTTTCACTCGTTGATACGCACTCCCGTGCTCGTCTTCGTCCTCCTCTTCACCGGCGAGGCCCTTGTCGATGGACCGACCGAGTATGAGGCCCACCACCTCACGAATGCCTTCGAAGTCGAGTTCGTAGCCGGCGCCAACGTCGGCGCCACGGAACTTCGCCTCCAACTCGGCGCGTTCATCAGGTGTCATGGCGAGCATCGAATGCTCGAGGCGCTTGCGTACCCACTCGAGATACCTGTCGGTTCGCTGCATTCCGTCGGCGACGAGGTCTCCGAGCAGCTCGCGGGTACGCAGGATCGTCTCCTTGATGACCCTTGCTTCATCGTCGGACAGGTCACACCACGGTGCCAATCTCAGCTCGTTGGCGGCGGCCTTGCGGATCCGGAGCAGGTCGCTTCCAGCCCCGTTGCGTTCGCCAAGCGGGGAAACTTCGGCCACGATCAACCGCTCGAGAGCCACCGCTCTCTCACACCAATCGTCCAGCCGCCTCAAGTCGTCGAAGAAGGGCATCGCGCGCTTGAACGACGCGATCGCCGCCGAGGGAGCCGGCGAGTCCTCGTCTCGGTCGACCAAGCCACTGGCGACGATGTCCACCAAGTGTCCCGCCGACATGACCAGCTCCGGGAGGCCCGAGGCAGTGGTGTCGAAACATTCGTGAAGCGCCAAGAGGAACTGACCGACGGGCAGGTTCGCCAGGTTGACCGAACTCGGCGCGTCCCCGGTCATGCGGTCCAGAACACGTTTGATGTCGCTCCGGTTCGGGGCGAAGAGCATCGGGGGCTTCTCGTCCCGCACCTCCGCTTCACTGACCTCGAACTTCCATTGGCGGACGAATTCGGTGGTGTTGCGACACTTGACGATGCGCAGCGAGTTACCCAACGTATCGACCTCGACCGGACGGCCTTCCAGTGCATCGGCGAGAGCCATCGAGCGCGGCCCAACGACGCTGGCCTCGCGAAGCTCGACCCGCGGCATGTTCCAGCGTTCGACGAAGTAGCGACGCCAGGTTTCGTGGGCCCTCGAACGGCCGTCGTCGTGGACGATGAACAACTGGTCGGTACCCGGGATCGCGCGCAGAAGTCGGAACAACGCCCACTGGGGAGGGGTGAAGAAGTAGAAGCCGTGGTGCACGATTCGCGTCCGGGTCGTATCCGAACCGTTCAACTTCGCGATGACCGCATCGAGCCTTTCCCGGATCGAACGAGCCGCCGGTGTCGTCGGGTCGGTGATCGTCGACGGATCGGCCCAGAGATCCTGACGGAAGTTGGCACATATCGGTCGCTCATCCTCCAGTCGACGCCAGACGTCCAATGCAACCTGCAGTGAGGCGTCGTCAGTGGCGAAATCCCTCCAACTGAATCCGGCGTTGATCAGGAACATGATCGCCTGACGCAACTCGGTCGCACTCCGCAAGAGGATTCTCGCAACCTCCGGATTCCGGGCATCGCGACGCAGATGGGTCCGAATCACGTAGTCGAGGTCGATACCCAGCCTGACCTTGACCGTCCGGAACCAACGACGCCATTGACTGATTTCTTTCTCGATCCCCGAGTCTTCGTGATCCGGATCCTCGTGGATCGAGTTCGAACGAGTATCGGGATAGTCCCCCACATGAATGTCCCACTCGGGCGGCATCCCCGACCACACCACGAGTTCGGAGAACTCCGAGATTGCAATGGCCGAGAGCCCCCGACCGCGCATCTCCTTCGCCATGGACTCGTTCGCCGTGACGTGAATGCAGTCCTGCCAGACCCACCCGATGTCATTCACGGCGGCTTCGAGACTGGCAGCGTCGACCCGCGACAATCCGATGGCACGCCACACGTTAGTAGAATCGTCCCTCATCGGCCATCCTCCATCTTCAGCAGGTCGTTCCAGGTCTTCGGTAGTTGTGTTCCACGATTCCCCACATCGACTCCGAAGATCACCAACTCGTCCCGCGCTCGGGTGATGGCCACGTAGAGCAAGCGGGTTTCCTCCTTGACTCGCTCCCTTTCCTCGGTACCCCATAGCCACGAGTCCGACTGGGCGACATTGGTGAACGGCTCTTTGATGCCCCGCACTTGCCATTTCCAGATGAATCTCGGCCCCTTCTTCGTCATCACCACCGCGGCGTCCCTCCAATAGGAACCCTTTCCGAACGCCGTGTCGGTGTACGGAATCAGAACCTTTTCGTACTCCAGGCCCTTGGCCTTGTGCACCGTGAGGGCGGTGACCCTGGCTGCGGTGTCGGGGTCGGCCGCCGGCTCGTCCTCCGTGGTGTCGGTGGCGATCTTCAGCCGCAAGTACTCGAGGAGGCCGTGCGGAGAAATCGGAGCATCGGCGAAATCCTCGTCGAGCCGGGTGATCAGATGGTCGAGCCCTCGACCGTATCGCGCCCTCTCCACGTCGTCTGCTCCGCCGGGGAGGGCGACCAATTCGGGATTCAACAACGACCGGCACTCGATCAACCAAGCGAGCACCGGAGAGTCCCTGAGATGTCGGCCGAGCAGTTCGACACGGGCTCGCAACAACTCGAGGTCGGCACGTTCGAAACTTTCGGAGACCGCCAGCGAAGCCACTCGATCCCTCCACGAGAGGAGATCGGTTATCGGCTCAGCCCAGCGGCCACGTTCCTCGTCGCGAAGGAACGACGGGGCAGCCACCGAGCACATCCCCGGGCCCCACCGACTGTCGGCCAACTCGAGCAATGCCGCGTCGTCGACCGGATTCAAGGTGGCCTCGAGCAAGACGCGTACTTCTCGCACCACCGGGCTGCGGAAGAAGTCGCCTCCCACGCGGATCTCGCACGAAATACCGGCGGATTGGAGCCACTCCCGCACCTCGAGCGCCTCACGATTCCGTCGACAGAGAATACCGATGCGCGCGGTGTCATCTTCTTCTTCGAGCCATGTTCGCACCGTGGAGACCACCTCGTCTTCACGAAGCGCCGCGTCGACCGAACGAATGACCAACGGGATACCACCGGGCCGTGTGGCCACCAGGCGGTCACCGGCTCCGTAACTGAGAATGTCCTTCTTCCCCCAGGAGTCGAAGAACCGGTGCATGGAACCGAGGAGTTCGTCGCGAGTTCGGAAGTTGCGGTTCAAGTCGAACTCGGAGATCGGGAACATTTCGATCTTGGCTCTCTTCTTCAATTCCGCGAAGGCGTTGCCCTCGGCCCCGCGGAATCGGTAGATGCCCTGCTTCTGGTCGCCGACGACGAAGAGCCGGGCGGCCGAGGACCTCCGGATCCCGAGGATCATCCCGATCTGCTCGGTGTCCGTGTCCTGGAACTCGTCCACGAAGAGGTACCGTGGTGGTTTCCTCAGCCCGTTTCTCGCCTCATCCACCACTCGAGCCGCACTGGAGACCAACTCCGAGACGGGAATGATCTGGTTCTTGGCGCACATGGCGAGGAACTTCGTGGCGGCCGAATACACCACCTCGCGCATACGCCCGGCGAGATCGCCTCGGACGCCAGTCGGCGGAGTCCCCCAGTCGATCTGGGTGCCACCCTTTCTGATCGCGGACAGCGGAGAGAAGCCGTTCCCCGAGAGTTTCTCCCACAACTCTTCGATCTGGTTCCGAATCTCATGGATCGGTGGGATGTCGTTCCTGCTGTCGTCGTCGAGGATGTCCTCCAGATGTGGCGACAGCTCCAGGTCGATCAGGCGTCGGAACTCCATCGTCTGTTGGCCGACCGAGAAAGCCGGCCCCAGCCCCACCACCATTCCGTCACGATGGATGATCTTCTTGGAATACGTGTGGATCGTCTCCACTTCCATTTGGCTGATACCGAGGAGCCACGCGATGGTTGGTAGCACGCACCGATCGCACAATCGTTGGCGGAGCATGAGGGTACGGGCGATTCGGGACCTCATCTCGCTCGCCGCCTCCCGGGTGAAGGTGATGAGTGCGATGTCGGCCAAACCGAGTTCGAACGGTGTCTCCGGATCACGCGGGTCTGGTCGATCATTGCACGTGGTCAAGAGGAAGACGATGCGCTCGGACATCGTCTCGGTCTTGCCGGTACCCGCGCCGGCACTGACGAGGATGTCGGTGTCGAATCCGTGGTGGACGATGCGGAACTGACCGAGGTTGAAATCGCCGCCACGACAAGATTCCTCAAGGAACCGATCGACATCGGAATTGATACGGCCGTCGACAACCCAACCCTCGAGTTTCTCCGGCACCGACGCCTCGGCCCACTCGAACAACCGGCTGTCGCGGAACGCCGTGAGACGGTCGTCGTACTCCGGCGACTCCTCGGAAACCAGGAACACCCGGATGCCGTAGCGCATGAACTCGAATAACTCGGTCATGTCCAGGCCCCGACCACCGAGGCGCATCACCGAATAGCGAGGCAACTGAGGTATGGCCAGCGAACGACGCAACGCGTCGAGTCGGACCCGATTGTCGGCACGGAGCACGTCGTACACCCCGGGTGGTAGATCGACACCTTGCTTCACCTCGGAACCGTCGATCGATTCCCGACGTCGGAGGGCGCCCTCGGCGCGGATCACCACGTGGTCGGCGAAAGGCTCCTCGTCGGCGACCTGTGTGAGAATCGGCGGCTCTTCGTCCGGTCGCAGCAGAACCGGGGGGCCCTCCACGAGATCCATGGCCGCCACCGGCCAGACCCACGCGTCGACTTCGACACCGTCATTTTGGCGACGCTTTTCACGCCGGCCGGCACCGGCCAGAGCCTCCACGTCGATGCGCAGCCATTTTTGGTGAGCCTCCCACATCTCCGCGTCGTGGAGAATCACCCTCACTGGCGATTCGGTTTTTCGGCTGATCTGTAGGTAGTCGCGGAACGAGTCGTGGGTCAACCAGTACGAGCGTTCGCCGGTCAAGGGGTCGAGGGCGGCCCGGGTGCGGTACTTCACTTCCCAGAACTCGGTCCTGCCACCTTTGGTTGTCTGCAGGTCCGGGGCGCGAAGTCGCTCCGCGCCGACCTGCATGAGGGGTGCGGCGGCTCCCTCGAAATTGTGCACTGCGTCGGCCAGACGGGTGACGACCCAGTCCTGCGAGGCCATGTGAGCCATCCACGCCACTTCGCATCGACGCCAGATTCGGCCTTCGACTTCGAACGGTACCTCGCTCACTCAGAACTCCGATCCGTCGTGACCGGCCAACTTCGCCATGTCCTGCTCCAACAACTCGAGACTCCGACCACGCTCGTCGGGTCCGCTCTTCAGCAACTTGCGCCATGCGGTGAACACCGACTGCGCGATCTCTTTCGGCAGAGTCGGAGTGACACCCCACCTCGCCATGAGTTCGGCCTCGAAGGTGAACGTTTCCCGCAGGAGTTCGAACGCCTGTTGCAAGTTGCGATCCACGTCGGGGTTCGTCGTCGCTGGTTCCGCCTCGACCACCGGACCAGCAACGACAGGCTTCGCACGGCCGTCGTTTGCAGTGGCCTTGGTGGGCCTCGCTGTGGCCTTGGTGGGCCTCGCCGTGGCCTTGGTGGGCCTCGCGGTGGCCTTTCTGGGTGCTGCGCGACCCGTCGACGACTCTCCCGAGAGTCGTGCCAGCAGCTTCCTGGCTTTGGGCACGTTCCGATGTCGCAGCTCGGCGATGACATCCGCCATCACTCGGGGGTCACCAGTGTTCACCTCGGCGAGTCGCTCGAGTTCCACCACGCTCTTGCCCCTGTACGGACGCGCCATGGTCAGAACTCGGTTTCTTTCATCGGCTCGCCGCTGCCGAGTGAGTTTTCGTACATCTCGAGATGTCGGCGGAGTCCGTCCATCGAAACGAGAAACCGCTTGTCCACCACGTAAAAGTCGATGGAGCGTCGCTTCAAACGGTCGAATTTCGTCTCCACTCGCCAGGCAGTACTGGATTTCGTCGGAAGGACGAGACACTGTTCCGTCTTCTTCGAGACGAAAACGTAGGCGAAGGGCTTGGTCTCCTTGCTCACCCAACTCTCCACCGTGTCGACGATCTGACTGGGATAGGGGAACGAGTCCGGATCACCGGTGAACTCCCGGCTCTGCCCCTTCACTTCGATCACACCGGCACGGGTTTCCACGTCCTTTTCGTTCTTCGAGAAGCGAGCGATGTCGGCGGTGTCGGAGGCGAACTCGAGCGACGGACACTTCACCCAGATTCCCCACGTGACGATTTCCTTGGCTACGAACACGTTCGTCTGATGGCCCGTTTCGAAAGCCTTGCGATAGTCGCCATCGGTCCAGGACATATGGGTCTCCTACTTCCAGACCGACTCGTACGACGACACGGTGATCCCGGGCCAGGCGACCCGAGCCCGGTCCCTCAGCGTCGCCGAGTTGGTTGGTCCGAGGATCAATCGTTCGCCCTTGTAACGACCGGATGGTGTTTCGTGCAATATGAGTAGCGGCCATTGCGGGAGCGATCGGTATCGGTGCAGACCCTCGCACACCCGATCGGTGAACTTGGAAGCGACATCCAGGACCAAGACCGCCAAGTCGCGATCGCCGTCGAAACCCACCTGACGCAATCGCGGTCGGTAGTTGTTGTGCGTGATCAAAGAAATGGCGATGTCACGATCGTCGAGCCGCAACTCGTCGGCAAGGAGATCCCTCGTGTGGGTCCATTTCAAACTGTTACCCCGACGAGTGCGAATCGCTTCCGCGGTGCACGCCGTCAGCGCATCGGGAAATGCAGTCATGTCGAACCCCCGGTCGGAACTCAAGTCAGCGGGCCTGAATCCCACCTGTGGCGGCATTCTCGCCTGTTTCGCCCCGACAATCAACCGGTCACGCGCGGATCCGCACACTGATCAGGCGATAGTCGCCAGAATCTTGGAGGCGATTTCGCGGATGATCTTGGCGTTGACGGCATTACCCGCATGTTCGTAGGCCAAACGGTCCGATTCGTGGGGTACGAAAGAGTCCGGAAACCCCTGTAGCCGCATGACTTCACGTACCGAGGCGCGGCGGAAGAAGCCTCGACCGTACTTGTCGTCCGGCTCGAAGTCCCGAACTCCCACCTTCGGGCGCTTCTCGCCCGGCGCCGGGAAATAGATGGGGAGGAAGCGGGCCCACACTTTGGTGAGGGTAGGCACCATGCCATAGGCGTGGTAGCCCTGCCCCACGTTGCCACCATCACACAGATAAGCGTTTCCGACCCGGCGCATTCCGTCCTTGTACGAAGGTGGCGAGGAGAGGAACGACCGCAAGTTCGCTTCCTGATTGGCCGAGAGCGCGAGCCTCGGAATGCGACCGCCCTCCTTGACGTCGACGAATCGCTTGGGAACGTAACTGGGAAAGCGAAGATCCAGATTGTCGCCGAAATCCCTGTGCACTCCGATGATGTAGACCCGCCTACGTACTTGAGGGGAACCGAGCCGAGAACTGTCGATCTCCAACCATCGCACCGTGTAATTCTTCAACTCGAGGAGATTGTCCTCGAGGTACTTCATCGTCTGGCCGATCACCTGAGGCTCGACCGCCAAACGAGATCGAAAACGACCACCACCGTTCATTCGGATACCGGGAACGTTTTCGAGGATGAACGACTTGGCTCCGAAATGCTCGATGATCTCCGCGATCCGGAAGTAAAACTGACCGCGGGGATCGGACAGCCCGAGCTTCAGGCCCGAATTCGAGAACGGCTGACACGGGAAGCCTGCAGTCACGATGTCGGCCGTGCCTGAATAATCACTCAGGGGAATGGCGTTAACGTCGCCCACCACGTCACAGCGATGGTTGCCTCGGTAGGTCTCCTGACATGACGGCTCGATTTCGGACACCAAAAGGGGCTTCACTCCCTTGTTGCGCTGAGCCGCCGCCGCCGCGATTCCGTAATGGAAGCCACCAATGCCAGCGAACAGGTCGACGACCTTCACCTTGCGACGGGAGACGAGATCTTCTTCCTGCACGAAGGGACAATCGTCGATCGGTGCCTCGTCGCCGTGCGAATCCAACATCCAAGCTTCGTCGGGGAACAATGAAAGCTGCTCGGAACTCTTCGAGGATTTCTTCGGCATGGCGAACCGAACATTAGTCCCCGGGTGCGGCGCTGTCGAGGCTTCGTGCACAGCGACGTCGTTCGACGTAGGAGCCCCGACTCTTCCTCACGAGCGACCCGCCCCACGCAACTCGGCCGAACGCCATTTCTGACGAAACGGAAACGGTCGTCAGGAAATCACGACCACGGGTACGCCGATACTCCTCGCCATGTCCACGATGTCGTTCTTGCAGGTGAAGTAGAGGATCTGGTGTCCGTCCGCCTGGCAACTCATCATCTCGAACGCCTTCCGAGTGTTCCCATCATCCAGATGGAGCAACGGGTCGTCACACAGAAGGGGCAGCGAGCCGGGATCCACAGCCCCGAAAACTTCACCATCCGTGTCGAGCTGGACTCGACCCTCGTTCTGCATGATCGCGATTCGCATGGCCTCGGAGAGGGAGACGCTCGCACCCTCGTGACTCGTCGACGAATCGCGCGCCTACTCGTCATCATGGGACAGCTCCCCGAAGCGATCGCCGAACTGCTCAGGATCGTCGAATTGCACGCTCGAGAGAATCGCCTCGACGACGTCGATTGCACGGAGGCCATGGAAGAGGTTTTTCGGATCGTCCACGAATGTCGCAACTCCCCACCTCGCAGCGATACGGCAGTGCTGGATGTATCGGCGACTTTGTCGGCCCTGATCAACTACCGCCATGGGCTGTCCGCCGGTACGGCACGCGAACGAATCGACCAGTGGATAGCGGCGTTCGGCGACTCGGCCGACGACCAACGCTGGTGACACCCTCAATAAGTCGGCCGATGGTTGCGGTCAGATGTCCGCACCCTCCGGAGACACTCGTCCTCGGACGTGTGCTCCCAGATCGTCAACACCTTCCAACCGGCGCGACGCAACGCGTCAGCCTTCCGTCGGTCCCGCCGGCGATTGCTG
>Ga0194126_10013263_pt1 | contig 10343 bp, 9 predicted proteins | sample TA2KigC150mmetaG_FD_148641 | JGI IMG/M metagenome (GOLD analysis project Ga0194126, IMG submission 148641) | Freshwater microbial communities from Lake Tanganyika, Tanzania - TA2015035 Kigoma Deep Cast 150m | ecosystem: Environmental > Aquatic > Freshwater > Lake | place: Tanzania: Lake...
TCGAATGTCGCTGCGGGTGAAGGAGGGCACGGAGGTTGAAGTGAAGACCGGGGTGGAGAATCGGTTTGTAATTGAGCTGGTGGAAGGGCCGGCGATTGAAGAGGAGCCAGTGGAGTAGGGAGTTTACGAGGTTTTGGGGCTTGCGAGTTGGGTTGCATCCAGTCCGCGGGGCGTCAGAATCGCCATGAGTGATCAAACCGGCCCCAGTGAATTTGTGAAAAACAGCCAAATGGTGTACACGCCGTCATAATCGGACGTGTGTGGTCTGTTGCACGGAAGCCGTGAAGTGTTAAGGAGTTACTGTCAGGCAGACTCTGCGGACTTGGTGCAGTTTTCTGCTGATCTGTCGTAACATTCATCGCCGTTGGCACTTGCGCTGTTCAGCTGGACCCGGGTCAGGCGCCCGTTAGGATCTTCGGAGTCACTTTTTGGTGTCCGAACCCTGACTGCCCATCTGTCATGAAGCTTAGTCGCAGCCAATCCATGCAGCGCAGTCGATCGTGCCTGCCGGCAGCCCGGCAGGTTCGTCGTCGTCGCAGTGTGCAGCCGCCGTCGGCGCATCAGCAGCGTGGGCGGGGCCTGGCGGCCGGGCGGCACTTTGATGCACCAGAAGTGTGGCAACCGCCTGTTGAGCATGCAGAGGGTCAGCCTGGTGAGCTGCGTGTGCTAACGCAGTCGGCGGGTGCCGGTTATGTGCATGCAGTCAGTGTGGATGACGTGCGTGAGCGGGTGCTGCAACTGCCGGCCGACCTGCGTGCGGATCTGGATGTTGTGCAGCTCAGCCGGATGACTCGCAAACGCCAGCTGTTCCCCTGCTACGGACTGCAGTGGGGTTCCGCGGTATACCTGTATCCGATCGAGGAATCGCTGGAAGAATTGTACGTCCGTACGCCTCGACCTGCCCAGCGGATTGAAACCGAGATGTACGGTGGTCGCTGGGTGCAGGACGGTCGGTTCTGGCGACTGACCTGGACGGCTGAAACGGTGCGGGATTTTTATCTGAACAATGTGCTGATGCATGAGATCGGGCACATCAATGATTCGCGGAACACCAGTTTTCGTAAGCGCGAGCGTTATGCGGACTGGTTTGCGATTGAGTATGGCTACCGGGCAAGTCGCTGAGTTGCCACGGATGAAGGGTCGGTTTTGTGCCACGGATGAACACGGATTGCCTCGGATAATCGCAGAAGGGCGGGATTGCGGTTTCACAGGTGCTGCAGGTCCCATAAGACCTGCAGCACCTGTGTGGCTCATAGCACGTCGGATGGCCAGGTGCGTCCGGTTGTCAGTTCGCAGCACTGGTCGTCAGGGGGCTGGTGTCGGGGCGGAGGTAATGGCGAGGCCGTCCAGCCACAGCTGCAGCGGCGGAGCACCCCAGGAGTCGAAGCACAGGCTGACGGCACAGATTTCAGACGGCAGTGCACCGTCACGCACCCAGTCACCGCCACCGGCCAGCGGCACCTGCAAACGACGCCATCCTTCACGCTCTTCACTGTACGACAATTCCCGCATCAGATCACGTCCCTGAGCCGGTTCCAGATAGCAGCGACTGCTGTCCGTCCCGTGCAGCACCAGAAATGGACCGCCCTGCCAGCCCGTCACGTCCGCATTAGTCGCTCGCAGCCAGACACTGAGTTGCTGTCCGGGCTGTCCCGGAATCTTCAGCGAACGATCCTGCGGCCACGTCAGGGCAACTCGGAATCCCGCATACGGATCAATGTTCACCTGCAGTGCCTGCCGGCCAGCTAGTGCCGGTTCATCGGCCACGCGAAAGCGCGCCCGCGACTGCTGCTGCTCGCTGCGCGTGCGTTCGTGTAAATCCGTAATCTCCCACCCTGCCCCGGAATGTTCAGTCCCCAGTTCCTGCACTTCCTGCACCACGTACACGTTGCGGCACGCCGGTTCAATCCGGCCAGCCTGCATAACGTTAACGCCGATGCGATGAAAGCCTGGCTGATCAAACCGCTGAGTGATCTGCGGGCCTGTCTGCAGTGCCTGATCATCAATCTGCCAGGTCACTGCGGCAGACTGGCTGTCCGCCACAGCCCACGTGCCGTCATGCCCCACTGACAGAACTTCCGGTCCGATTACCTGCACAGGAGACCTGTGTGCAGGGACAGCGTCTGTCGTGGGATCCGGAAGTTCAGTGACTCCGGTGACACCTTCCACCCACTGCACGTCTGCTGCCGAGTTATGACTGAATCTATTGCCGGCCAGCACAATCCAGTCTGCGTACTGTCCGTAGATTCCCCAGCGGTTTTCTGCGAGCTGGTTGTGCTGCAGCACCCAGTGCCACGCTTTCCATTTCTGGCCCCGTGATCCCTGGTCACCGATCAGCGCAATTCCCGCTCCGTTGTTGCCCACACAGCGATTGCCTGAAGCAAGTGTATGGCTGGAAGATCCAAACATAAACACGATTCCGGCGTGGCCGGCATCCGGCAAATGCGGTGAATTGTGATGTCCGGCTGCAAGTCCGTTAAACGAGGCTTCGTTTCCGATCAGACGCGTCTGATCAGATCCGCCCAGCCAGAACCCATAACTGCTGTGATTGGCTTTATTTGCCACAAATGTATTGCGCGGCGCCCAGCATTCCACTCCGTTGTTGTTGGCATACGAACAGTCATTGCCCTCGAAATAGTTGTCCGTACTGCACCAGCCGTTCAGGACTCGCACAAAAATCCCGTCCCCGCCGTGCGTACAGTTGTTGTGCAGAAACGAATTAAAGCAGGAACCGCTTTCGATCAGCACGCTGGTGGAATCACGAGCATGTACTTCGTTCGGGGCGATGCGAATGCCATGACTGAGTACATTGTTGCGGATGGAATTCCGACTGGCTGTCCACAGTTTCAGGCAGGTGTTGGAGCAGTGCGAAAAGTCATTGTCCACGAGCAGGTTGTCATCAGAATCCAGCAGCACGCAGCCGTCCCACACCCGATTTGCTTGATTCCGCAGCAGCGTTGAGCGGGTGACGTGATCCAGCAGGATCCCGCCGCGTCTGCCGTTCTCGCCCCAGCCAAAATCCGGATCATGGAAATTGTCCGAGAAATTGCAGTTTTCGATTAGCCAGCCGGAGCCGTGGCGGACGACCAGTCCGGCTTCCCAGCAGCGAGCGTTGATATTGCGGAGCGTCACATTGGAGACTCCTTCCGCCAGGATGGCTGTGCCTTTGTAGTCTTTGGCCGCCAGTCCGGAATCCTGCGCTGCACCGACCAGCCAGGCTCCCTGCCCATCAATGGTGACTCCGCTTTTGCGTATGATCAGCGCGCCGTATATGCGAGCGGGATCAAGCCGGATGTCGGCTGTGATTTCCAGTGCCGCCTGCTGGGCAGAAACAACAGTTGGCAGCAACACCAGACAGGCCAGCAATCGGAGCATGACAAGAATACCGCGATAGTTTGGAATAGCGGGTAAGGATTTATGGGTCAGGAACCCCCATAAAAACGATTGGACCTGGGCAGCACAAACGGGCGGTCTGAACCGCCCGTTCGCAGCTGGGGAAGGTCTGGTTTGCTTTGTGTGGCGACTCGCGGCCGAGTACCTTATTTGGCCGGTTCGTCCGCCGGGGCAGTCAGGGCCTGCTGGAACGCCGCATTTCCGCCCACAACCGGCAGCTCAAGCGAAGTTTGGCTGAGGTCCACTGTCAGGATCGTTCCCGGATCAGGCCAGAGCGTGAAGTCGCGGTCCGATGAAAAGATCATCAGACCGATTTTTTCGCCTGCGGAAATCACCTGGTCGTCAGGCTGCAGCGTAAACGTCAGGTCATAGAACTGGCCCGGAGTCAGTGAATCACTTTCCCTCAGCGAGGCATGATTCTGCGGATCGGCCCAGCCACGAGTGATTACGTCGTCAGTGATCACTCGGCTGTCTGTCCATGGCAGCGAGACCAGCCAGACCGACAAATTGGCTGCCGGACGACTGCTGGACAGTCGAATCTTCAGTTTGGCTGTGCCTGACAAGTGCAGCGACTGTTTCAGCTGGGCCGTTGCATACAGCAGGCGATGATTGGTCCAGTCGGCCTTTGCCAGAATAGCTCCGCTGAAGGAAAAATTGTCAATCAATGATTCCAGCTGCTGTGCGGCGGGTGGCGCGGCCGGGTCCGCCAGTGGGAGTGGCCCCGCTGTGACACCGCCAGGCTGCGGCTGCAGCGTTACCGGACTGGCTTCCGGGTGCGGATAATCAGGATACGATTCCGGATTGCCCTTGGTCGCGCCTTCACGGACGATCCAGGATTTCGGATCCTTTTCAACCCCGTTTTCCACTCCGTACAGATAGCGAGTGAACCAGCGGTTCATTTGTTTCAGCGGCGGTGGCCCACCATGGCCTCCCTGATGAAAGTAGATCTGGTGCGGCAGTCCCCTGGCTTTGACGGCTTCGTAAATGCGCACACTGTGTTCTGGCATTACATTCCAGTCGTTGAAGGCATGCGCCATCAGCATGGCGGCCTTCATGGGACCAAGCTGATTCAGATAATCACGACCTTCCCAGAACTGGTTGTAGTCCCCGGTGACTCGATCCTGAAACCGGATCATCTGCATTTCACGATATTCACGGTCACAGTAACCGCGAGTGGCTGTGGGGCCGCTGGCAATGAAGTCATACAGCACGTCAATGTCTTCGCCCATGTAACCACCCGGATGTCGCACCAGACCGTGTGAACGGTAGTAGTGGTAGTAGGAAGTGTTGGGGGCGACGGGAATGATGGCTTCGAGACCAGCAACCCCGGTTGTAGCAGCAGCCAGTGGCAGCGTGCCGTTGTAAGACGTACCGGTCATCCCGACTTTGCCTGTGCACCACGTCACCTCAACCTTTTCGTTTCCATCCGGTGTGGTGTAGCCGTTGGCGCGACCATTCAGCCAGTCAATGACGGCCTTGGGTGCGAGCGATTCGTTGATGCCTCCGACCGTTGGGCAGCCCTGTGATCGTCCGGTACCGGGCGAACAGGAATGTACCACCGCAAATCCTCGCGGCACCCAGTCATTGACATGCGAATCAGAAATCTGCTGCATGCCTTCCTGATGCGGGATGGGTTTGGGAGTCTGGTGTCGGGCGGGCGACACGTTGAGTTCGTGTCGGGGATTCCAGAAGACTTCCTGGGAATTTGACCCGGTGCCGGCGTAGTACGGGCTGGTTTCGTAGACGACCGGCACCTTCAGATTCTCAGTCTGCGTCTGTTCGGGCCGTGTGACGTCAACATGCATGCGGTCTTTGCGCCCGTCGCCGTCGGAGTCAAATTCGGTTTCCACCCACAGATTCTGGCGGATCCATTTTTTTGAGTCTTTGAAGGCGGGGACGATCTGTGCTTCGCCGTCTTTGAAGACGGGACCGGCTTTTTCGGTGGTTGCCGGTTCGTCAGCGTCAGCGGTGCCGGTGACCAGTGCAGCCAGCAGCAGGACGGACTGGAAGCGGTACAGCGTGGACACCGGGCGTTCAGCTTGCATAGCGAATTCTCGTGAGAGCCGGACGAGACGAACAGTTTGTTATTTTGGGCAGCATTGGTGGTAATGGCTGCAGCGTGGGAAGGTTACATCAGTTGCGGATGTTTTGCACGCGACTGGCGGGGGGGATAGTGGATTGTGGTCAGTGTTCGGTGTTCGGTTTGGCGAACTGCGGACGGGAGTCTGTGGGTGTGGGGGCGGGACGGGCCCCTGTGTTCTGCCAGCGTTTGGGGTCTTTCACGGAGGCACGGAGGCACGGAGAGGAATGTGTCGGGAGGGGGCTCGGTGGCTGCGAGTGGTTCGCTCCATAGCTCGGGCTTTCCAGCCCGAGATCTGCCCTCTGCGTTTGACATGTCTGCAGATCGACGCAGGGGCGGGGGTTCTGCAGGCTGTTGGTCTCACGCGAAGCCGCGAAGCCGCGAAGAGAAACGCAGTGGGGGGGGGGGTAGGGGGGGGTGGAGGTGCGGTTTTCGAGTACGAGTACGAGGTGGGGCGTGTTTGCGTTTTTCGTGCTCGTGCTCGAATTCCGCAATCCGCAATCCGCAATACAATCGGGAGGGGGTGCCCCCTCACCCCCGACCCCTCTCCCCGGTGGGGGCGAGGGGAGGATTTTGTGCTGTGGGACATTTAGCTCGTACTCGTACTCGTGCTCGTGCTCGTGCTCGTGCTCGTGCTCGTGCTCGTGCTCGTGCTCGAATTCCGAATTCGCAGCGAGAGGGCGACAGGGCGAGGCTGGGGGTGTTTAGTTTGGTTCGAGTCGATGGGTGGGGACGGGGCGACCGGGGCGGAAGCTTTGCATGGAGGTGATGGTGACGTTACCGCTGATGCTGTGGACGGCGGCGGTCAGTTCGGCGCGAACCAGTTGTTCGAGTGTTGCGGGATCAGCTGCGACTCGAGCATTGACCACGACATCGGCTGAGCGGGTGGTGGCGAGCGACGGCAGTGAGAGTTCGGGACCGGCGGCGTTGCTGACCAGGTTGGCTACTGCATAGCTGGAGTCGCACAGGCCGATGACTTTCAGGTGTGCTGCTTCGGCGCTGGCTGCCACCAGCCGGGTGTGCAGTCTGCCGATCAGGTCCAGCAGCAGGCTGTCCAGTGCGAAACTTTCGGGTGCGCGGACTGCCACCTGACTGTTGAGCCAGCCGAGTTCGGCTTCGCCTTCAGCGTACACGTCGTAATCCACATCCATGACGCGCCGACCGAACTGCCCTTTTTGGTCGAGCATTTCGGTGAGCGTCTGGAAGCCCTGGCCGGTGCGTGCCGAGCAGCGGAGCACGGGGCGTCCCGGGTAGTCTCGTTCCAGCAGCGACTGCAGTTCGGCCACATCCTCCGGAGGCAGCTCGTCGATGCGATTGATCACCACGAAGTCAGCTTCTTCAATCTGTTTGCGGAAAATGTAGGCGGCTTTGGGTGAGAACCCGCTGCCTTCGCCGCGCAGGATTCGCAGTCCGTGGCTGGGTTTGAGGATGACGCCGTAGGGGGCAATTTCCAGTGGTGTGCCGTAGACCTGTGCCAGGGGGCGAATGACGGTCGCGACCAGATCCGTGCAGCTGCCCACCGGTTCGGCGAGGATGATTTCAGGCAGCTGTCCTGAGCCGAGGTGTTCGACGGTTGCGGTGAGTGCGTTGAAGTTGCAGCAGAAGCAGGAGCCGGCCACTTCGCCGACGTCGAACCCCTGAGACCGCAGGTTCTGGGTGTCAACGAGGTCGGTGGTCTGGTCGTTGGTGACGATCCCGACTTTTTTTCCGAGAGTCATGTAGTGGCGGGCGAGTCGGGCGACGGTTGTGGTCTTGCCGGCGCCGAGAAAGCCACCGATCATGATGTAGACAGGAGTCATTGTTTGTTTGTCAATCGCTGGATTTTTCGGGGACTTCAAGTCGGCAGCAGCCCAGATCAACGGTTCGTCCGGCGCGGGGGCCTGAGCAGCGCAGATCGGGATGCAGGTTGTAATACATGAAACGACCTTCGCGACGGACCTGCACCAGCTGGGCGTGTTTCATGACTTTGAGGTGGTGCGAGATTGTCACGAGTTCGGCGTCGAGGAGGCTGGCGAGGTCGGAAACGGTCAGTTCACCTGCGCGAAGTGCATCGATGATCCGCAGTCGGTGCGGATCACTGAGTGCTTTGAGTCGTTCAGCGCAGAAGTCAGCGCTGAAGGAATCTGCAGGAGTTTGTTTCACGGAAGTGGACCTTTGGGTGGTCGTGGGTAGTGGTCAGATTGCGGGTAATTGAACCTTTCCGGGGCTGCGCTTGCAACTGGTGTCTCAATCTTTTACATTCCAATGATCATGAGAGCATTTGGTTATTGTGACTGCGGGGGTTCCAGGGGCAGCTGGCGACTGCTGCTGGGGCCGGTGGGACGTACAGGTCCTGTGTGACCGATACTGCGGCTGTTGTCAGGCGAGTGGGTCGACGGGTCGGGGATTTGGCTGGTAGATTATGGCGGGTGGCGGGTGGCGGTCGGGGTGTGGGGGGAGTGAAGTGATGCGAGTGATACGGTGTCGGGCTGTCGGGTTGCGGTGTCGTAATGGATTCACGCTGATTGAGCTGCTGGTGGTGATTGCGATTATTGCGATTTTGGTATCGCTGATTTTGCCGGCCGTCCAGCAGGCTCGCGAGGCAGCTCGCCTGACGCAGTCAAAGAACAATCTCAAGCAGATAGGGCTTGCAGCATCGATGTTTGAAGAATCGTTTCGGCATTTCCCGACGAGTGGCGGGTATGACTATACGCCGGGTCAGGCGGGGAATTCAGCGGCTTATGAGAGCCGTGTGCGGGGCGTGATCACTGCGACTCCGAATGTCAACACGTTCATTCCCGGCTATGGTGCATTTCGGCCGCGTTGGGGTGATCCGGCGGATCAGCCGAAGTATCAGCTGGGGTCAACCTTTTATTCTCTGCTGCCGTTTCTGGAGCAGACGGCGTTGTTTGATGATCCGCTGACGTGTTATCGGACGGGTTTGCCGGTGTTTTACATTCCGTCGCGTCGCAGTGGGGTATTTGCGATTCCGGCGACGGATTCGGTGTATCCTGGCTGGGGTTACAGTGATGCGGGTCAGGGGCCGTGTGGCCGGACGGATTACGCTGCGAATGAGCTGGTGTTCTGGACGACGTATGCGGGCTGGGGCAAGGTGAGTCAGTACCGTGATTTGACGGACGGGACTTCGAACACGGTGTTTTTTGGCGAGAAAGCGATGGCGCAGCGGGCGTGGCAGGCGGGTGTGATGTATTGGGATGAGCCGTGGATTTTGGGTGGCAACGGCGGAGTGGGGCGATGTGGTTTTGAGTTGTACAGTGATTTTGAGCTGAATCGTTTTCCGGAGCGGGCGAGTGGTTCGGGCTGGAGTGACGGCCAGTACAGCTGTGGCGGCGGCAACTGGGGGACTCCCAGTCCCGGCGGGCCGCAGTTTGCGCTGGGTGACGGCAGTGTGCGATCACTGAGTTTCAATATTGACCGGGGTGTGATGCAGAACCTGATTCGTCCGGCTGACGGGAAAGTTGTGAGTCTGGAGTAGGGTGTCGGCAGCAGGGGAAGAGGGCAGGCTGGCGAAGGAGCAGTGATGGGTGTGAGGTTGTGTTGTGTGTGTTTGAGTGTGGGCTTGTGCTTAAGCCTGAGTTTGTTGCTGGCGGGCTGTGATGACGGCCGACCGGTGCTGGTGGAGGCAACTGGTCGGGTGTTGTTGCGGGGTGCTGGTGTGACGGCTGGATCGATTGTGTTTCATCCGGACGCGGGGAATGCGTTTCAGGGGGATGCTCCCAGCAGTCAGCTGCAGCTGGACGGCAGTTTTTTGATGCAGACGTATCCGTGGGGTGAGGGTGTGGCGGTGGGGCGATATCGAGTGATCTTGTCGCCTCAGCTGGCCGCCAGGCTGGGTCTTGCCGAGTATTCAGATCCGACAAAAAGTCCGTTGCAGGTGGATGTAACGGCGGATGGTTTGCGTGGTCATGTGATTGAGTTGCCGGCAGCGGCGGGTGTGCAGCAGGGTAAGGGAGGGAAGCGGTGATGAGTGTAGTGGAGCGAGAGGCAGCGATCCCCAACAGGACTCCGGCGGACGCAGCGGCGGCGGTGCGGTTTCATGTCAGCCTGAACGTATCGGATTTGCGACGATCGGCTCAGTTTTATGCGGCTTTGTTTGGTCAGGATCCGGTGAAGCTGTATGGTGACTATGCAAAGTTTGAGATCGCGGATCCCCCGCTGGTGCTTAGTCTGAAACCGAAGCGGGCGTGTGCGGGCGGGCCATTGAATCATCTGGGGCTGCGTCTGACGACGACGGGTGCCCTGGAGGCCGTGTACAGCAGGCTGCGTGCGGTGAATGCGCGGATTGGCCGGCAGGATCATGTGCAGTGCTGTTATGCAGAGCAGACGAAGCTGTGGATTACGGATCCGGACGGGACATTGTGGGAGGTGTATGTGTTTCATCGGGACGTGCCGGACTGGGGTGAGAAGCACAACAAGCTGAAGCTCTGGGTGGCTCCTGTGAAGGCGTTTGGTCTGGCTGGTCTGGTGCGTCGCTGGTGGAACAACGGCTTTGGGAAGCGGGTGAGCGGTGATCAGTCGGCGGCGGTGCTGGAGGGAGCTGATGCGGAGGGCGGCAACTGCAGTCGCGGTCCGGTGTGAGTGGTGTGAGTGGTGTGAGTTTTTGCGCGGGCGGGTGGTGTGGCCGGGAAATGTGTCTGCAGCCTGTTGTTTAACAATCAAACGTTTGTGTGATTGTAAGACTGCTTGAGAGTTCAGTGTTCGGTGTTCGGGGCTGAGGGCTGAAGGCTGAAGGCTGAGGGCTGAGGGCTGAGGGCTGAGGTGTGTGTGTTGTTTCCGGGAGGGGGGAAGTCAGCATGGGGGGCTGGGAGTGCGAGTCAGCGATGTACTGGCTGCGTCTGCCGTGGAACTGGGGTCGGCAGGTATTGCGGAA
>Ga0194126_10013265_pt1 | contig 10342 bp, 6 predicted proteins | sample TA2KigC150mmetaG_FD_148641 | JGI IMG/M metagenome (GOLD analysis project Ga0194126, IMG submission 148641) | Freshwater microbial communities from Lake Tanganyika, Tanzania - TA2015035 Kigoma Deep Cast 150m | ecosystem: Environmental > Aquatic > Freshwater > Lake | place: Tanzania: Lake...
TTCGGCAGCACGATCCTGCTGAACGCGCGGCAGGTCGCGCCCGGCGTGGCGTGGGCCGCGTTCGCGCTGATGGCCGGCGGCGCGGTGCTGACCAACGTGATCGTGCTGATGGGCCAGGCCGACGTGATGTTCACCGCCTACGTGCCGCTCAAAGCCAGCCCGCTCTTCTACCTGGGCATCATCCTCTTTGCCGTCGGCGCGCTGATCGGCGTGGGCCTCTTCTTCGCCAACCTGGTCGTCGCCAAACGGGAGGGCCGCTACACCGGCTCGCTGCCGCTGATGACCTACGGCCTGGTGGCCGCGGCCATCATCGCGGTCTACACACTGCTCTCCGGCGCGCTGGCGTTCGTGCCCGCGTTTCTCTGGTCGCTGGGGCTGATCCCAGAGGTTGATCCTGGCCTCTACCGCAACCTCTTCTGGAGCTTCGGCCACCCGGCGCAGCAGATCAACCTGGCCGCGATGGTGGCGGTGTGGTACGCGCTAGCCTCGATGACCGTGGGCGCGACGCCGTTGAACGAGAAATTCTCGCGGCTGGCCTTCGTGCTCTACATCCTGTTCATCAATCTGGGCTCGGCGCACCACCTGCTGACCGACCCCGGCCCCAGCTTCCTGTGGAAGGCTACCAACACCTCGTATGCGATGTACCTGGCAGTGCTCGGCAGCCTGATCCATGCGTTCTCGATCCCCGGCGCCATCGAGGTGGCGCAGCGGCGCAAGGGGTTCACGCGCGGCGCGTTCGAATGGCTGCGCAAGGGGCCATGGCGCGAGCCGGGCTTCAGCGCCCTGGTGATCTCCATGATCCTGTTTGGCTGGATCGGCGGCGTGACGGGCGTCACCATCGGCACCGAGCAGATCAACATGCTGGCGCACAACACGCTGCGCGTGCCCGGCCACTTCCACGCCACGGTCGTCTCGGGCACGACGCTGGCCTTCATGGGGCTGACCTACTACCTGATCCCGCTGATCTTCCGCAAGGAGTTGAAGCTGAAGAAGTGGGCCTCGTGGCAGCCCTACGTCTTCGGCATCGGCATGTTCCTGGTCTCCATCGGCATGATCGCCAGCGGCCTGCAAGGCGCGCCGCGGCGGCACTGGGACATCACCTTCACCAACTCGCCGCTGGCCGCCAGCCTGCCCGGCGCCACACAGATCACCCTGGCGATCATGGGGATCGGCGCGCTCATCTCCATCGTCGGCGGCGTGATGTACTGCACTGTGGTGCTGGTCTCGATCCTGACCGGCAAGCGCACCGAGCCGAATCGGCTGACGTTGCTGATGGCGCAGGCGAATCCCCTGGTGGAAGATGCGCTGCCGAACCAGGACAAGGAGGTGCATGGCAAGCTGCTTCCGCGCGGCACCGTGATCCTGACCTTCGCGTTCCTGGTGTTCTTCATGTCGTATTACCTGTTCAACTGGTGGTTGTTGGGCAGGGCGTGGTTTATTCGGTGACCTTACCCCCTGTCCCCCTCGTCTGTCAGCGAGGGGGAAATCTTCCCTCGCGAGGAGGAGGGGGCGGTAAGCGCTTCTTTCTCGGACTGGTCTTGTGTTGTCCGCATTCCTTCTTGGTCTGGTCGGCAGCGTCACCCACTGCGTCGGCATGTGCAGCGGAGTGATGCTGCTCCTCGGCCGCCGGCAGGGCGCAACTGGATGGCGGTTGCTCGTGCTGCACGCGGGCCGCCTGACCACCTATGCAGTGCTCGGCGCGTTGGTCGCAGCGCTCGGTCATGCGCTGAGCGCCGCTGCGGGCGCCCACACCCACCACCACGGCGCGGGTGGCCATGGCCATGCGGCGCTGCTGCCCGGGCTGGCACCGTGGCAGGGCGCGTTGTCGCTGGTTGCGGCCGCGATTGCGCTCTATATGGCGCTGGCGGTGTTGGGCCGAGCGCCATCGCCCGAGCTGCTGCTGGCCCGCGCCACCCGCTGGTGGGGACGAACGGCGCGTAAGTTTACGCAGCCGGCCCGCTCGGGGACCGCTCAGAGCGGGCCGGCACGTGATGGCCTGCATCTGTATCTCTCCGGCCTTTTCTGGGGCCTGTTGCCGTGCGGGCTGGTGATGGCAGGATTGCTGCTGGCTGCGGCTGCCGGTTCGGTCTTCGCTGGCGCGCTTACCATGCTGGCATTCGGGATCGGCACGCTGCCGATGGGCTTAGGCGTGAGCTGGGCGGGCCGACAGATCCGGCCATCCTCGCGTTGGGCCGCCTGGCTGCGACCGGCTGCAGCCGCAATCATCCTCCTGTTTGGCGTACAGATGGCTCTGCGCGGGCTGGCCGCGTGGGGTTGGGTCGCGCATGGCCACATCGGAGTCGTGCCGCTGTGGTGACTCCACCCGCCTGTGCCCTTTGCGGGCTGCCGGCCGCCTACCCGATCCTGAACGACGCCGGCACAGCCTTCTGTTGCCCTGCCTGTCGTGAGGTCAGCGCGCTGCTGGCGACGGACACAGATGGAACGCGCATCAACGCAGCCAGACGCGGCGAACCTCCGACCGGCGCAACCGAATCTGCAACGCCCAACACGCAACACGTCACCCTCTCCCTGGGGGGTATGTGGTGCGCCTCCTGCTCCTGGCTCATCGGTGAGACGCTGGAACGCGCGGCCGGTGTGCAAGCCGCCGAGGTCAGCTTCGTCCAGCGTCAGGCGCGCGTTACCTACGACCCGACGCGCACCGATCCCCGGCGTCTGACCCGTCGCGTGCGTGCGCTCGGCTATCGCGCCTGGCTGCCCGGCGATAAACCCTACGACGAAGAAGAATCGCTCTGGTGGCGGCTGCTGGTATGCCTTGTCCTGGTGCTGCACGAGATGCTCGCCAGCTTCGCCATCTACTATCGCGACTGGGCGGGCCTCTCCTCGCCCGACACCGAGTGGATGGTGAACTTCTTCAACTGGATGGGGCTGCTCGTCGCCGTGCCGGTGATCCTGCTCCTGGGCCTGCCGGTGATCCGCGCGGGCGCGGCGAGCCTTGTCCGCAGCCGGCCCAACATCCACACGCTGATCGCGCTCGGCGCGGTGGCGGCGTTCGCCCTCTCCATGCGCAACCTGCTGGCAGGGCAGGGCCGCGTTTATTTCGAGATCACCTCGGTGCTGCTCTTCCTGGTCGGCATCGGCCACTGGCTGGAGATTCGTGCACGCAAGGCGGGCGCCGAGGCGGTGGATCAGCTTTTCCGCCGGATTCCCGCCGAAGCCGCGCTGGTGACGCCGGACGGCGAGCGCCGCGTCCCCATCGAGACGTTGACGAAAGGCACGCGCGTGCGGGTGCGCCCCGGCGAGCATTTCCCGTCCGACGGCCTGGTCGCCGAGGGCCGCGGGGATGTGGACGAGAGCCTGCTGACCGGCGAGCCTGACCCCGTCACCCGCGGCCCCGGCGAGCGCGTCTTGGCGGGCACGGCCAATCTCGACGCCGCGTTCGACGTCATCACCACCGCGGTCGGCCCGGAGACCGTCGCCGGGCAGATCGGCAAGCTACTGCACGCCGCGCTCTGGCAGCGCGCGCCCGTCGAACGGCTGGCCGACCGCCTGGCCGCCTGGATGACCCCTGCCGCGGTGCTGCTGGCGCTGCTCACCTTCGCCTTCTGGGGTTGGCGCGCGGGGCCAGAGACCGGCCTGGTCAACGCGCTCTCGGTGCTGCTGATCGCCTGCCCCTGCGCACTCGGCATTGCCACCCCGCTGACTCTCTGGGTCGCGCTCGGCCGCGCCGCCGAGTCGGGCGTCATCCTGCGCAGCACCGCCGCGTTGGAGGGCCTGGCGAAGATCCGCCGCGCCTTCTTCGACAAGACCGGAACCCTCACCCGACAGCCGATCCGGTTGATGGAGGTGGCGATTGACGCACGTGGAGGGGATTGCTTCGGCCCAAACGACGGGCCTCGCAAAGACACTGAGAAAGATTTTCTCTCTCGCGTCCTCGCAGTCGAAACCCTTTCGGAGCATCCGCTGGCCCAGGCGGTTGTGGCGGGGATCCGGGATCGGGGATCAGGAGTCGGGGGGCAGGAGTCGGGAGTCAGCTTCCAGTTTCCCACCGCCAATTTCCGTGCGCTCCCCGGCCGCGGCGCAACCGCCAACGTGGACGGCAGCCAGATCTTCGTCGGCAGCCGCCAACTGATGGCCGAGCAGGGGTTGGCGCTGCTGGACGGGCTGGCGGAGCAAGCGGCCGCCTGGCAGGCGGCGGGGCTGTCGGTGGTCTACGCCGGCTGGGATGGCGCGGTGCGCGGCGCGCTGGCGTTGGGCGAGGCGGCGCGAGACGAGGCCGCGGCCGCGCTGGCCGAGATCGCGGCGCTCGGCATCGGCGTGACCGTGCTCACCGGCGACGATGCGGCCGCGGGCCGGCGGTGGCAGGCGCGTCTCGGTGTGCTGGTGCTGGCCGAGCAGCGCCCCGAAGACAAGCTGGCGCGGCTCCAGGCCGCGGGCGACGGCGTGCTGATGGTCGGCGACGGGATCAACGACGGCCCGGCGCTGGCCGCGGCCACCGTGGGCGTCGGCATGGTGGCCGGCGCCGATGTGGCGCAGTCGGCCTCCGAGGTGATCCTGCTCAACGACGACCTGCGCGCCATCCCGTGGCTGATCGGCCTAGCCCGGCAGGCGCTGGGCAAGGTGCGCCAGAACCTGATCTGGGCGTTCATCTACAACCTGATCGGCCTGGCGTTGGCCGTGACGGGACATCTGCAACCATCCATCGCCGCGCTGCTGATGGTGGCAAACAGCGCGCTGGTGACGTGGAATGGCCTGCGGCTGCGCAAAGCGATCGGGGACGCGTCGGACTTACCGTAAATGACACCACGCACCACCTATCTCCATCGTCGCGGCCTGCGCATCTTCGAGCGCGGCTGGACCGGGCTGGAGGGCTTCATCAACCGCCTGGCCGCAGCCGCCGAACCACTGCGCCCCTACAACCCGCTGTATCACCTGGGGCTGCTGGTGATCTTCTTGCTGATCCTGCTGGCTGCGACCGGCATCGTGCTGCTGCTCCTCTACCGGCCCGGCATGGAGCACGCATTCGAGAGCGTCCAGGCCATCAGCAGCGGCTGGCTCGGTTCGATCATCCGCTCGGTACACCGCTACGCGTCCGGCGCACTGATCGTCATCGCATTCCTGCACGCGCTCAAAATGCTGCTCAGCGACCGCTTTTGGGGCAGCCGCACCCTGGCCTGGATCAGCGGATGGCTGCTGGTCATCCTGTTCTGGCTCACCGGCACCATGGGCTATTTTCTGGTCTGGGACAGCGCAGCGCAATGGCTCACAGAGTACGCGATGAACACCTTCGGCGGCGCGTTCGCGCTCTCCTTCTTGGGGCCGCAGGCCGCAGGCCGCACCTACAGCTTCTTTCTCATCATCCTCTTCCTGCATGCGTTCCTGCCGACGTTCGTCGTCATCGGCATCCTGGTGCATGTGCTGCGGCTCCAGCGACCGCGCTACTGGGCCCCGCGCTGGCTGATGATCGGCGCCACCGCGGTCTTGATCGTCCTGTCGGTGCTGTGGCCCGCGACGAGCAACCTGCCTGCCGACCTGCGCCGGTTGGCGCCTGTCGCACAGATTGATTGGTGGTATCTGGGCTTCCTGCCGCTCATTACGCGGCTGGGCAACCCGGCGTTTTGGGGCCTCTCGCTGGCGGCGTTGAGTCTGATCATCGTGCTGCCGTGGCTATGGCGCGGCCGGCACCACGGCCCCTCGGCGGTGGATGCCGCGCGCTGCACCGGCTGCACCACTTGCGCCCGCGAATGCCCGTACAATGCCATCGAGATGGTCCCGCGCCGCGATGGTTCGCCACACGCGCAGTTGGCGTTGGTCAAAGGCCATCTCTGCACCGGCTGCGGCATCTGCGTGGCCGCGTGTCCCGAGGACGCCATCGCACTGGAGCGGCTGGAGATGGATGCGTTGCACAGCCAGGCGCGCAAGGCGTTGGCGCACGCGCGGGAAACGGGTGCAGCGCCGCTGTTGGTCTACGCCTGCGACCGGCACGTGGCGTTGGGGAGTTTTGACCTCACCCCCCAACCCCCTCTCCTGCAAGGAGAGGGGGAGCACCTCACCTCCCGACCCCCTCTCCTGTCAGGGGAGGGGGTGAATGGGGAGAGGTTACACCGCGGCGTCTCGCCCGGCATAGGCCAGCCAACGGTGGCCTGCGCGCTGCCGTGCATGGGCGCACTGCGTGCAGACGCCGTGGCCGAGGCGCTGGCGGCGGGCGCGGCCGACGTGCTGTTGGTCGCCTGCCCCGCGCACGATTGCGGCCATCGCGAAGGCTCGCGCCGGCTCACGGAACGACGCCATCACCGCAGCCTCCTGGAACAGCCCAGGGTCCGGCTGGTGGCGGCCGCGCCCGGCAGCGGCAGCGAGGTACTGGCGGCAGCCGGCCACGGTGTCGCCTCGCACGTGCCGGGCTCCGACGACCGCCGGCCAGCGACCGGTCGGCCGCTCGAAGCGCCCGGCACGGGACAACTCGCCCGCATGGAGGCTGCAGCGCGACCGCTGGTTGTCGGGCTGGCGCTGCTGGCGGTCCTGTTCGGTGCGTCCATCCTCGCCAACCGGCCCGCGTCCGCGATCACGCCGCAGCAGGCGCAGATCCGCATCGCCATCAACCACCACGGCCAGCTCCTGGCCAGGTCACGCGACCTGCCCCCGGACATCCTGGCGAAGCTGCCGCCAGGCGTAGATCCGGTCCTGGTGCTCGGCGGTGAACGCTTCCCGATACGGCTGCGATTGCACGTGGACGGCGAGCTCGTCCTGGAGCGCACCTATCGGCCCGGCGGCCTGCGCCGCGAAGGCTCGATCTACGGGTTGGAGACGTTCTGGCTGGCCCCCGGCGCGCATCAGGTCCAAATCAGCCTGATGGACGACGGCGCACACTGGCGCACGGTGTTCGACGATAGTATGATGATCGGCGTGGGGGAAGCAGCGACACTGGTGTACGAGCCGAACAGCAACGTTTTTGTGCGCTGGCGGTGAGGTGCGCTAAAATCCGCCACTATGTGACGAACGCTACGGAAGGCACGGCGCATCTGTGACACGCTATCACCGCATGTCGGGCGTCCGGCTGGGGACCGTCATCTGCCGAGGAAATGGAGCATGTTCGAGCGAGCCAACAAAACCGTCACCGTCTGGCTGTTCGTTGTTGTCGCGCTGGTGGCGCTCATGGTCGTGGTGGGCGGCTATGTGCGATTGGCCCGGGCGGGGCTCTCCATCGTCGAGTGGAACCCGGTCACCGGCGTGATCCCACCCCTGACCGAGGAGGCGTGGCACACGGAGTTCGCCAAGTACCAGCAAACGCCGGAGTTCCAGATCGTGAACCCGACCATGACGCTGGACGGCTACAAGCGCATCTTCTATCTGGAATGGGCGCATCGGCTGATCGCCCGGCTGGCGGGGCTGGTAGTGGTGCTGCCGCTGATCTACTTCCTGTGGCGCGGCATCATCCCCTGGCGCAGGTCGGGGATCTACCTGCTGATCGCCGCGTTGTTCGCTTTTCAGGGCTTCCTCGGCTGGTATATGGTCGCCAGTGGCCTGGTGGATCGGCCGCACGTCAGCCACTTCCGCCTGACGATCCACCTGCTCACGGCTCTGACGTTGCTCGGCCTGGCCCTGTGGACGGCGCTGGATCGGATCTACGGCGCCTCGGCCGCAGGCCGGCGCCGCGCGTCAGGGCCGGGGATCGGCGTGTTAGCGATCATCGTGCTCCAGATCGCTTACGGCGGGCTTGTGGCCGGGCTGGAGGCGGGGCACGTTTCCAACACATGGCCGCTGATGGCTGGCGCGCTCGTGCCGCCGGGCCTGCTCGCTGTGGCGGGATCGTGGCTGGAGAGCTTGCTGGAAGCCCCCATGACCGTGCACTTCGTCCATCGCTGGCTGGCGTTCGTCGTGCTGGCCGTCGCGCTCTGGTCCTATGTCCGCCACCCGGCCGGCGCCGGAAGCGTGGCGCGACAGGTGCGGGCGGCCGCGTTGCTCCTGGTGGCGGTCATCGCAGTGCAGATCGCATTGGGGATCGGCGTGGTCCTGTTCGGTGTGCCGATCTGGCTGGCGCTCTCCCATCAGGCGGTCGCATTGGCGATGTTCGTCGTTGCGGTCTATCTCAATCATCGCCTGGCCTCGACCGCAGGGAGCAAGGCATGACCGGAAGTTCGACGGTCCTCGTGACAGAAAAGCCACGCGTCGGCGCAGTGATCGTGGCCCTGTTCAAGCTGCGCATCGTCGCGCTGTTGTTGCTGGCCGCGCTGACCGGTGCGTTCCTGGCGGCCGGCGGCCGACCGGGGTGGAGCGACGTGCTCGTCCTGCTCCTGGCCGGCACGGCCAGCGCCGGCGGCGCGTCGGCGCTGAACGAGTACTTCGAGCGCGATCGCGATGCGCTGATGCGCCGCACGGCGAAGCGTCGACCCCTGGCGACCGGCGCAATCCGCAATCCGCAGGTCGCGCTGGTCGCCGGCCTGGCCCTGGTCGCGGTCGCAGTGCTGGGCACGTTACCGTTCAATCCGGCGCTGGCCTTGTTCCTGTTTGCCGGCGCGTTCATCTACGCGGTCGTCTACACCCTATGGCTGAAGCCGCGCACCAGCCTCAACATCGTCATCGGCGGGCTGGCGGGGAGCTGCGCGGTGCTGAGCGGTTCGGCCGCTGTGGGGCGCTGGGACGACCCCGCCGCGCTGCTGCTGGCGCTGGCGCTCTTCTTCTGGACGCCGATTCACTTCTGGAGCCTCGCGCTGGTCTATCGGGAGGACTACGTCCAGGTAGGGATCCCCATGCTGACGACGCAGGCGGCCCCGCGCACGGCCGCGGCCTGGGCCCTGGCGCACGGGATCGGCACGAGCGCAGGGGTGCTGTTGTTGGCCCTCCCCGCGGGCCTGGGATTGCTTTACCTGGCGCCCGCCGCTGCGTTCACGGGGTTGCTGATCGCGCGGGGTGTGCGGCTGGTGCTGGCGCCGACGGCGCCGCGCGCCTGGCAGCTCTTCCACACCTCGAATCTCTTCCTGCTGGCGGTTCTGCTGGCGGCGTGTATCGCTTCGGCGGTATGGCTGCCCTGGCCGTGGTGAAGGGGGAGTTGAGTGCATCGCTACGCCGGCCTGCTGGAAGCCTATTGGGAGCAGGGATGGGAAGGACGCGTCGAGTATGCGCTGTTCGTCGAGGAGTTGGGCTCTCCCTTCTTTCTCGCCACCGGCCAGCGCCTCACCATCCACGCCGGGGACGGCAGTGTGCTCTGGTCGGGCGTGGTGCGCCTGGTGCGCAGAAAGTAGCGGGAGCAGCACCACCTGTCGTCCGGCATCTGGTCATACGAGAAGCAAGCGGGCCTGTCCTACGCGCAATGGATGACGTGGTTCATCCACGACCTGCCGCTGCGGGCAATAGTAGAAGTGGATGATGGATGAAGGAATATCCTGGCGCCGCTACGGAGAGTGACAACCTGCCAGACCAACCCGCCGGCGATCTGCGCATCCAGCTCTTCGGCCCCTTGCGCGTCGAGCGCGCCGGCCAGCCGGTCACGTTCGCCCGGCGCAAGACGGCCGCGCTGCTGGCCTATCTGGCCCTGCACCCGGGCGAGCAGCCGCGCGAGCAGGTCGCCGCGCTCTTTTGGGGGGACGCGGCGGACGACGACGCGCGGCGCTCGCTGCGCGTGGCGTTGGCCGACCTGCGCAAGGCGCTGGGCGACGCCGCGCTGCTCAGCGGCCGCGACGCGCTGGCGTTGAACCCGGCGGTCGTTGCCGAAATTGACGCCCAGCGCTTCGCCCGTCTGCTAGGCAAGCCCCACGCCGCATCCACCGCCGACCTGCTGGCCGGCCTGGCCCTCTACCGCGGCGACCTGCTGGAATCGCTCTACGACGAGTGGGTGCTGCCCCTGCGTGAGCATTTTCGGGCGATCTGGCTGGCGGCGCTGCTCCTGCTCATCGAGCGCTACCGGGCCGCGGGGGACTACGCCAACGCCATCCAGCAGGCCCGCCGCCTGTTGCAGCGCGAGCCGGCCCACGAGACCGGCCACCAGCACCTGATCTTCTGCCTGGCCGCGGGCGGCGAGCGGGATGCCAGCCTGGCCCAGGTGAAGGCGTGCCGCGCCGCACTGCGCCAACACCTGGACGCCGACCTCTCGGCCGAGACCCTGGCCCTGGCCGAGAGCATCCGCAGGCAGGGGGCGGAGGGCACCGGCCGGCTGACCAACCTGCCCCGCCCCCTCACCAGCTTCATCGGCCGCGAGGCGGAGTTGGAGCAGATCGAGACACTGTTGACCCAAACCCGCCTGTTGACCCTGACGGGGCCGGGCGGCAGCGGCAAGACCCGCCTGGCCATTCAGGCCGCCGACGAGGCCAGCCACGGCTATCCAGACGGTGTCTGGTGGGTGGATTTCGCTTCCCTGGCCGAGCCGGAGCTGGTCGCGGGGGCCATTGCT
>Ga0194126_10013277_pt1 | contig 10332 bp, 7 predicted proteins | sample TA2KigC150mmetaG_FD_148641 | JGI IMG/M metagenome (GOLD analysis project Ga0194126, IMG submission 148641) | Freshwater microbial communities from Lake Tanganyika, Tanzania - TA2015035 Kigoma Deep Cast 150m | ecosystem: Environmental > Aquatic > Freshwater > Lake | place: Tanzania: Lake...
ATGCCCGACATCGCGGAACGGACGACGAGCGAGCCGGCGACCACCCCCGCCGGTCGCATCGTCACCGTGGTGCGCGCGTAAGCCCGGCGCAACGACCCGCGACCCGCCGATCCGCCTTCAGACGGCGCGCCAGCAACCGGCGGCCGCCGAGCGATCCCTGTGGGAAGCAAGCACCCTGGCCCGCGCAATTCACACCGACAGGCTGTTGGCTGAAGCGACAGTGGCCCTGGCCGCGAACAGCAGCCCGCGCGATGACGGCGCGTGTCCTGAGAGCGATTACGATCTGCAGCCAAATGACAGTGATTGCGAAGTGATTGCGAAGCAAGACTACGGAGACCTGCCACGTTTACCGTCCCGCCGCCAACGCCTCTGCCACCGACAGCGCGCGGCCCGGCCGCGGGGTCGGCACGGCGCTCATCGTCGCGGCCGAGGAGGTCGCGCAGCGGGCCGGCTGCCGGCGGCTGTGGCTGATCACCACCAACGACAACACCCACGCGCTGCGCTTCTATCAAAAACGCGGCTTCGTCCTGGCCGCGCTCCATCGCAACGCCGTCGCCGCCAGCCGGGCGCGCAAGCCAGAAATCCCGCTGACCGGCAACGATGGGATTCCGATCCGGGACGAGATCGAACTGGAGAAGGTGTTCTCGTAGCCCGGTCAAGCCGAGTCAGACAGGATGTACAAGATGAACAGGATTACAACGACGAGGTGATCCTGTGAATCCTGTTCATCCTGTCAGAGCCTTGCTCAGAAAGCGCAGCCGACGGGATCCGATTCCTGACCGGCTCTGGCCTGCTCGGCAGCGATCGCCACCACCACATCTTCGATCGAGCGATTGCGCCCGCGCTCGGTAGCCGCGGCGAAGCGCTCCGGCGACAGCCCCGCCTCCAGCTCCCGCAGGCGCGCCTCCAGGTCTGCCCGCAGCGGTCGCAACAAAAGCGACGAGAAGACCGGCGTTGTCGGCCAGCTCAGCAGCGCAGCGCACAGTTCGGCCGCGGCCGCGTGTTGCCCTTCGGCCATCAAAAGTTCTGACCACGTGGCGAGGATGTCAATCGTTTGCCGGGGCGGACGCGCCGGGCTGGGCATCTGGAGGGCGCGGCGCAGGTGTTCACGCGCCTCGGCCGCGTTGCCGTGGGCCAGGGCGACCCGGGCGAGGCCGGTCAGCGTGACGGCGAAACCGTCCGCAAGGCCCTGGGCTTCGCACAGCGACAGCTTTTCACGGTAGAAGCGTCTGGCCTGCGCCAGGTTGCCGAGCGCCAGTTCGATGGTCCCCATGTTCTGCAAGGCGCTCGGCAGGAATTGACCGATCTCCCGCTGCGCCATCAGAGTGCGGCGAAAACAGGCGCGTGCCCGGAGAACGTCGCCCTGCCCGGCCGCTGCCACCCCAATCTGCAGGATCGCCAAAGAATAGTACACCCTGATTCCGTGAACGCGCAAGATGCTCAGATTTTCTCGCGCATATGCCTCGGCCTGATAGTGTTCGCCGAGAGAGATTCCCGTAGTAGCCAACACGAGCAGGCCAGCCAATTTGAAGAACGGCACGCCGATCCGGTCGGCCAGCGCGATGTTCTGCTCGGCCAGGCGTTGCGCCTCACGATCGTGGCCCAGCTTCAGAGCCGCGAATCCCAAACACCGGCATCCCAGCATCTGGGGGAAGTACCGGGCCTCGTCACAATACGGCCACAGTTTCAGATGACCGGCGTCCAGCTCAGGCAGCAGCACGCTTAGCCGTTGGACCGCTTCGCCATCATTCCCATGCTCTGAATAGCCCAGTGCAATCCTGAATTGAAGCCTCCAGCGCACTTCCTGCCACCGGGCGTCGCGCCCGAGCGCACCGTCCACTAGAACCTGCGCCAGCAGCGACTCAGCCTCGCTCACCCAGCCCTGCCATGCCGCCATGGACAATCCCAGCAGCTCATCGAGTATCTCGGCCAAGACTGTGGCCCGCACCAGCGCGATGTCGCGGCTGCGCTCAGGATCGTCATGCCCAACGGCTTCGTATTCTGCGAGCTGGCGTGCGTAGCTCTCCATTTGTGCTCGGAACACGCGTCCCCACCTTTGCGTCACGGCCATCCAGGAGAGTCCAGGAGCGAGGGACCTGACGGCCTCCAGGTTATTGCGCCCGGTGAACCAGTTCCAGGTAGCCAACAGATGATGGAGTTCGGCCGCCACTTCGGAAACGCTGTCCGGCTGCCGGTAGAAGCTGCCCTGGCGCGTCAGCAGAAACGCCAGGTAGAACGCCGCGTAACGATCATGCACGCGATCGGCGTTCTCTCCGGTGGCGCTTTCATGCTCGGTTGCCAGCTTCCGCGCGCAGTACTGCTTGATCAGCATGTGCATCTCATAGCGGCCAGTGGCTGCCGGGCGCAGCCAGGAAGCGTCAGCCAGGCTGCCCAATTCCGTCACGGTCGCCCCCGCCACGGCCGCGGCTGCCCCGTCCGTCCAACTGCCCTGAAAGACGGACAACTGGCGCAGGAGGCTCTGTTCCCGCGGCGCGAGCAGCCGCCAGGAATGGTCGAATGCGGCAGTCATGCTGCGGTGCCGGGCGGGCACGTCGCGCAGCGTCGTGGTCAACACGTCCAGGCCGTGCGCCAACTCGTCGGCGATCTTTGACAGCGGCAGCGTCCGCGCCCAGGCGGCTGCCAGCTCGATGGCGAGGGGGATGCCATCCAGCAAGCGACAGATGTGGACGATGCGCGGCGCATCGTCGGGGCTGGGCTGATACCCAGGGCACACTCGGCGGACGCAGGCAAGGAAGAGCGCGGTGGCGCTATAGGCCTCCAGGTTCGTAGTGACGACTTCAGTCGTTCGTTGGCGCGAGACTGGACGACTGAAGTCGTCACTACGTGCTGGCGGTTGGTACTCCTCCGGCGTCCGCATCCCCTCCAGCGGCGCCAGCCACTCCGCCCGCACATTCAGCCGGGCGCGGGATGTCACCAGCAGCTTGAGCTGCGGCGCGGCGGCCAGGATCTTCGTGACCAGGCCATAGCCGTCGCGGCGATCCGGCTCCGCGCCGGTCAGCAGGTGCTCGTAGTTATCCAGGACGAGGAGCATTTGCTTGCCGGCCAGATAGCTCAGCACGTGCTGATCCGGCTCGGCCGCGCCGAAGGCGGGGGCTTGGAGGGTGCGCAGGATGGTCGCGGCCAGCAGCTCGGCGGAAGGGATGGGGGCCAGGTCTACGAAGCACGCGCCGTGCGCAAAGCGGTCGGCCGCGGCCTGCGCCGCGCGCACCGCCAGCCGGGTCTTGCCGATGCCGCCGGGGCCGAGGATGGTGAGGAGGCGGCAGTCGGGATCGGCCAGCCGCGCTGCAATCTGGGCCAGCTCGGGCTCGCGGCCGATGAAGGGGGTGGGGTCGGGCGGGAGGGTGGGCGCGGGAGCGGGAGAGAGGAGGAGCGGGGGAGAAGAGGGGCGCGCAGACGCCGCACCGCTGCGGATGGTCTCGAAGAGGGCGGTCGTCTCCGGCTCCGGTTCGATGCCCAGCTCCTCCTGGAGGACCTTGACGCATTCGTGGTACTGGCGGATCGCCGCGGCGCGGTCGCCAGCCCCGGCGTGGAGCTGCATGACCAGGCGCTGGGCCGGCTCGTGCAGCGGATCGAGCGCCAGCCAGCGCCGGCCGTGCGCCAGGGCCGCGGCGTGATCCCCGCGGCCGGCCAACCCCTGGGCCAGCTTTTCGAGCGCGGCCGCCAGCTCCAGCCGCAGGCTCTCGGTCTGGAAAGTCTGCCAGGCGTCGAACTCGATGGCGTCTTCGAGGGTGAAGCCAGCCAGGAAGTCGGCCCGGTACAGCCCGACCGCTTCGGTGAGAGCCGCCAGGCAGTCGTCGCAGGGCCGGCCGCGGGGATCGTTGTGGCCGGCGACCTGCGCCAGCAGATCGTGAAAGCGCGCGACATCCACCCGGAGCGGCGGGCCCTGGCACGCCACCCCATCCCCTTCGACCACCAGCGCGCCTCTGCCGATGGCCTGGCTGAGATCGGCCAGGGTGCTGCGCAACACGGCGCGACCGTGCTCGCTGTCAAGCTCCGGCCAGAGCAGCGCGATCAGCGCATCGCGGCTGTGGGCCTGCCGCGTGACGACCAGATACGCCAGCAGGGCCAGCGCCTTGCGCCGCGCGACCGTCACCGCCGCGCCGTCCCGCTCGACGCGCGGCTTGCCAAAAAGGAAGATCTCCAGGCCCGGCATCGCGTCACCTCCCTGGCGCGCATTATACACCTGATTCGGGCCGTTGGGTAGGCCCATTCGACCACAAAGCGGCGGCTGTGGCGGCGCTGTTACGTTCCTGTTGCGCTCCGGTGACGACCATCGGCTACGATGCAATCGAAGCGCAGAGCGCGCCCATCAAAACAAGGAGAGGAAAGACATGAAAAAGGTGATTGGCATGATCGTCTTGCTCGGCTTCGGATTGTTGCTGCTGACACTCGCCTCGGCGGTGGGCGCGGTGGCGCAGTCCAGCGAAAGAACAACCGGCGCCAAACTGGATGTCGGCGCCATCAACTCTGGGGTCGTCAAGTTTCAGGACACAGAGCGAGCCTTCAAGTTCTATGTCCCAAAGGGCTTCGATGAAACACAAACGCATCCGCTGATCTTTGCGCTGCATGGGCATGGGCACACGCCACAGAACGCGATAGACGCATATCATTCATGGCACAAGCTGGCTGATCAGGATGGCACGATCATCGTCTATCCGGCGGCAACCGGCACACCTGGAAGCAACAAATTCCCGCCGCACTGGAACGATCTGGCCGGGCCGCCTGCCCCGCCACAGAGCGCGGACGACATGGCTTTCATCGCCTATCTCATGGACTACTTCGTGCGCACCTACAAGGGCGACGCGTCCCGTACTTACCTGACCGGGATTTCGAATGGCGGCGCGTTCACCTACAACTTCAGCCTGTTGTATCCCGAAAAGCTCGCAGCAATCGCCCCGGTGGTTGCCATGCAAGCGACGAAGATGGCTGAGAAGTATCCCAAGGCGGCGCCCCTGCCGATCCTCATGGTGAACGGTTCCGCTGATCCACTCATCCCACCCAGCGGCGGCGTGCTGCTTGGCGGCATGATTGACTTGCTATCGGTCAAAGATAATATCGAATTCTGGAAGAAAAGAAACGGGATCACGACCAGGCCGATCCTCGTGAACCTGCAAGATGTCACCGATGAAATCAATGATGGTCGCCCAACCCCGTCACATCTCGAGCTCAGTATCTGGCCGGGCAAGGGCAAAAACGATATGATGTTTCTGAACGTGATCAACGGCGGGCACAGGCTGCCGATCCTCGGACAAGTTGACTTGGCAGAAGCCATTGGCGGCAACTTCTTCGGGGTTCAGAATGGGGACCTGAATGCAGCCATGCTCATTTACGAGTTCTTCCTGTCTCACGCCAAGTAACAAGCTGTGATCCAGTGACGGCCATCGGCTACGATCAAGTCGAAGCGCAGAGCGCGCCCCACCAATACAGGAGGCATACTATGGTCACCCGATTTCGGAACAGGCTGCTCAGATGCGTGCTGTTGTGCGGTATCATCCTGAGCATGTGTCTCATCGCGGTTTCTGGCGTCTCGGCCAATGTCCGCTTGCCGAGCGGAGACATGCCGCTGTATGCGCAGCTCCCTTGCCCGGACTGCGTCCAACACAATGACGAATGGGCCGTCATCCCGTTTTACAGGCCGCCCGCGTGCGTTCCACCGAACTTCAACCTGCTCAACTACTTTGACCCGGCAGCCTTTGCATGCACTCCTCCCACGACCGAGGGATTCGAGATCTGGAAGCATGGGCCGGGTATTGATCCTGTGCCCCTGGTCTGGCAACTGCAGGGCTTGGGCGCCGTGCCGGTGTACTTCGTCAATTGGCCTGAGTTGCAGGCAGCCATGGCAGATGGAGACTTGAAAATCGGCGAGTTGGAGAGCCTGCCATCACTTCTGCGCGGTACGGCCGCTTCCTACAAGCAGACGGCGCGCAATGAAGGTATGTTGTCCATCGTGGTTCTCCAGATGATTGCCCGTGGCGCGTTGGATGATGGTCGGAGCTTCGATGTAGAGAGCGTGGCGCATGGCCCTGACTTGAGGCAGAACACGCGGATCACCTTTCGTTAGCACCGGATGATTGGAGTACCCCATAGGAGATGACACACATGAACCAGAAAACTATCACCAGGCGAGATCTCGTCAAGTTTGCCGGAGTGGCCGGCGTGCTCTTGCTGTTGGCTGGTTGCGTCCCGGTCGCAGCCATGCCCACCTCAGCCGAGGGGACGATCGTCGGTTCGTGGATGACAGAATGTACGGCGGATATCCAACAGGCGCAGTTCCCTGTGCTCTTTACATTTAACACCGAAGGATCGCTCCTGGCTTCGACTGGGACACCGGGCCAAAGCATCGGACAAGGCACTTGGGCACGGGGGCGCAGCGGCGAGATCGGCTACACGTTCGTGGTGCTCCTGTCAGATCCGGCGTGGCTACAACCGCCCGGTCGGAACGTCGGAAAATTCGTCATGGTCGGGACATTGCAACGCGATGCGGGGAAAGATACCTGGAGTGGCCCATTCAAGACCACGGTCTCCGATGCGAGCGGCCAGGTGTTCTTCAACGAGACCGGCACGCTCAAGCTGACGGAGCGTATCGCGGTCGAGCCACTGAACTGATCGCTGCGGGCGACTGCCGAACGAGGCCAGACCTGTCAGGTCTCGAAGACCTGACAGGTCTGCGCGTCCCTCACCGCCTCGCGGCCAACGCCTCCGCCACCGACATCACCCGCCCCTCCTGCCAGGCGCGCTGCAACTCGGCCGGCGCCAGCCGCTGGCGCAAGGCCGCCTGATTCCGTTCGTTGAAGCGGATGAGGGCCGGCTCGTGGCTGCGAGCACCGAAGCACTGCGCCAACTCATCCACCGCGCCATGCAGTCGCGCCGCCCGCAACAAGTCGTTTTCCTGCAAGGCGACTCCCGCCAACCCGTTCAGGCAGTCCGGCAATTCCGACTCGAAGCCAATGGCAAAGGATTGCTCAGCGGCCTGCTCAAAGAGGCATCTGGCCCGGCCGGTATCTTGCTTCTCCAACGCGATGTAGCCCAGAGCCACGAGGGTTTCGATGCTGCCGAACTGGAACCCGATCTCCGAAAACGCCGCCAAAGCCGCTTGCAGGGCGGATTCCGCTTGGTCGTACTCGCCCAGCAGGAGCAGGCTCAGGCCGAGACCATTGCCGAACCAGGCGGTCATGGGCCGATTTCCGATTTCTGACATCCCGGCCAACCCTGCGGCAAACGCAGCGACTGCGCCGGCATTATCTTCTCGGCTCAGGCACACATAGCCTGAGAGATAGTGCGAGGCGATTTGCTGACCCAGCAGGTCTAGCTCTTGCGCCAAGGCCAGATGCTCGTCTCGCAAGGACTGGCAACGGAGAACGTCTTCCTGTAATACGGCCTGGATCACCGCGTTGAACAGGGCCGACAGCCGCTCCCGTGGGGGAAGCTGCGTGCTGGGCAGCGCCAATAAGCTATCCAACCAAGTGCGCCATTCGGCGCGCCGACCCGACCAGAACCACGCGTGCGAGGCGACCTGCAACCCCGGCCCGGCCTGCCCCGTATCGAGCGACCAACGCATGGCGGCGCGGAGGTTCGCCAGCTCCGCCTCCAAGCGATAGAGATCCTGGAAGTGATGCTCCTTCCAGCCGGCATAGTATTCTGCGTGTTTGCGGCCAACGATCTGGCTCTCCCCACTCTCGATCAGCCGCTCCAGGGCGAACTCGCGGATCGTCTCGTACATGTGGAAGCGCGAGTCGCCAGCCGTCTCGTATCGCAATCCGCCGGATTGCGTCTGGCGAGACGACGACAAGCCGGCGGATTGTGCTACGCGTCCATTGGTCGCAGCCGCTCGCCCGGCGTGATACACTGAGCTTGAGCTGTACAGCAGCCCCTTGTCGAGCAGCGCCTCGATCCCGCTGCGCACATCCAGGTCGCCGTTCGCACATACCGCCTCGGCCGCATCCAGCGAACACCCACCGGCGAAGACCGCCAGCCGCCGGAAGAGCATCTGCTCGGCCCGGCTGAGCAGGGCGTGGCTCCATGCGATCGAGGCGCGCAGGGTGCGTTGGCGCGGCGGCAGGTCGGCCGGGCCGGCGGTGAGCAGCGCCAGCCGGCTGGAGAGGCGGGTCAGGAGCGCTTGGGGCGTGAACGCCCGAATGTGCGCGGCCGCCAGCTCGATTGCCAGCGGCAGTCCATCCAGCCGTGCGCAGATGTCGGCCACGGCTTCGACGTTCTCCGCGGTGAGGCTGAAGTCGGGTCGGACGGCGCGCGCCCGATCCACGAAAAGAGCTACGGCCGCCGCGGTCACCGCCGCTCCTGGCTGTAACTGCGTTCGGTCGGGGGCGGCCGGCACCGTCGGCAGCGGGGACACGGGGAAGCGGCGCTCTCCGCGCACGTGGAACGGCTCCCGGCTGGTCGCCAGGATGCGCAACTGGGGACAGCCCGTCAGCAGGTCGGCCAGCAGCGGCCCGGCGGTGATGCATGTCTCGCAGTTGTCCAGCACCAGCAGCAGTTCCGCATTGCGCAGCCGGCCGGCCAATTGCACCAGCGGATCAGCCGGGCCGGCGAGCGCGAAGCGCAGCGCGGCTGCGATGGCCGAGACGACGAGTTCAGGGGTATCAGCCGCTTCGAGCGAGACCCAGCACGCGCCGTCGCGGAAGGCGCAGGCTTCGCGGGCCGCAGTCTCGAGCGCCAGCCGCGTCTTGCCGACGCCCCCCGTCCCGAGCAGGGTAAGCAGCCGCACGTCCGCCGCGCCCAACTGCTCGGCGATCTGCGCCATCTCGGACGCGCGGCCGACGAAGGCGGTGAGTTGCGCTCGGCCCGGCCAGTTGTGCAGCGGTGGCCGGCGAGGCCGTTGGTGCGCGTCCGCCGCGATGCGGTCGTGCAGCGCGACCGTCTCGGCTTCCGGCGGCGCATCCAATTCGGTCGCGAGGGTCTGGCGCAGCGCCTTGTAGTGCGCCAGCGCGGCGTTGCGTTGGCCGCGCCAACTCAAGGCCGCCATGAGCTGGCGGTGCGCGTCTTCGGCCAGCGGATCGAGGCCGATCTGCTGCCGGGCAATGGCCGCCATCCGCTCGTAATCCCCGCACAGGGCATGGTGCTCGGCCAGCGCGTGCAGCGCGGCGTGCGCCAGCCGCGCCAACTGCTCGCGCTTGACCAGCGCCCATTCCTCGAAGGCGACGCTGTCCTTGAGGAAGAAGCCGGCCAGGAAATGCCCGCGATAGAGGGCGGCCGCGCGTTCCAGGCGCTCCACGCACGCCCGGCACGCCTCGCGGCGGCGATGGGGGTGCCGCTCGCAAGCCGCGACCGCCGCGGCGAATGTGTTCACGTCCACCGCGCAATCGGCGGCCGGGTTGAGTTGCAGGGTTTGCGGGGTAATCAAGAGGGGCGGCGGATCCGCTGCGCCGAAGACCTGGCTCAACTGGTGGAGCGCCTGGCGCAGGCTGTGGCGCGCGTCCGCATCCGGCTGCTCGGGCCAGAGCAGCCCGGCGAGCACCTCCCGGCGGTGCGGGCGGTCGGATTCCGCGGCCAAGTAGGCCAGCAGCGCCTGGGTCTTCGCCCACATCGGCGTCGAGACAGGCGCGCCGGCCAGCGTGATTTGCGGAGGCCCCAGGAGGGAGATCACCAGCCCGGACATGATGTGCTCCGTTCATGGCCTGGTACGCGATGAGTCAATCATACCGTATGGCGGCGTGGCTGTCAATAGATTTCTTGACGATTTCTTGACGCCGCCCTGCTACACTCACGCGCGAAAGGAGATGTCCCATGAACAACCAACACACGTCAATGAAGTTTGGTCTCTTGGCCCTGCTCATCACCATCGCGCTTGCCGCCACGATGGTGTTGAGCGGATGCGTACCCGCCCCCACCGGCGTCCAGGCGGCAGCGAACAGCCTACAGGGGGTCTGGATCGTGACTGTGTCGCCCAAAGACCAGCCGCCCTTCACGAGTTTGGTGTCGTTCCACAGCGACGGCTCGATGACCGCCAACGAGAGCGACGGCCGGATCGGCATCGGCGTTTGGGAGAAGGCGTCCGATCATAGCTATGCCTTCACGTTATGGGAATACTGGAAGGAAGGAGAATCTTTCTTCCAGGCCAAGATGAGCAGTTCCCTCGAGCTCAGCAAAGGCGGGGATGAATACAACGATGCATTCAAATTCCAGGTCTTTGTTGTGGGCAATCCGAACCCGGTTGTCGAGGGTTCAGGGACCGGCGCCGGCGTCCGGATGCGCGTGAAGTAGGGCGCGGATGCTTACTGTGAACGGATAAGCAGATGCCGCGCGCGGCATCTGCTTATCCGCTTTTTTGAGGGATCGGTCTGGTCACACAGAAGA
>Ga0194126_10013278_pt1 | contig 10332 bp, 10 predicted proteins | sample TA2KigC150mmetaG_FD_148641 | JGI IMG/M metagenome (GOLD analysis project Ga0194126, IMG submission 148641) | Freshwater microbial communities from Lake Tanganyika, Tanzania - TA2015035 Kigoma Deep Cast 150m | ecosystem: Environmental > Aquatic > Freshwater > Lake | place: Tanzania: Lake...
CAGCAGTAATTTCAATTTTGATGAAGATTGTCTTCCTATCGGTGCCGAAATAATAATCAGAACAATCTTAAAATCTCTTAAATAATAAATAATCTGCTTAAAATTAAATTGGATTATCAAATTATAATATTTGTATTGCATATGATAGATATTTGCGATACAATTTAAATATAATAAAATGAAAAGGAGTTGAAAGATATGCCGAAAAATGCCAGTATAAATATGCGTATTGATCCTGAATTTAAAAAAAAAGTCGAAAAATTATTTAGTGAACTTGGTTTATCTACTACCGAAGCCATTAATATATTTTTGCACCAATCAGTATTACAAGATGGAATACCCTTTGAGGTAAAAAATTATAAGAAAATAAATTACTTTGCCGATTTATATCAATCAATTGAACAATTAGAACAAGGAAAAATTGTTATTAAGACGATTGATGAATTAGAGGAAATGGAAAATTGAATATAATTTTTTCTGAAAAAAGCTTTCATGAGTATACAGAGTGGCAAACAAAAGATAAAAAAATAGTTAAAAAAATTAACGAGCTAATCAGAGATATTCAAAGAAATGGAATACTTAAAGGTATAGGTCAACCCGAGCTTTTAAAACACGGTCTAACAGGTTATTACAGCAGAAGAATAAATGAAGAGCACAGATTAGTTTATGCCATGGATACAAATAATAATTTAGTGATTGTAAAATGTAAAGGTCATTACGAATAAAAAAAGAGTTTGGATTAATTGATGACAGATAGTTGATATGATATTGTTAAGCTAAATTTTCGACAATTTGAGAGCCTTGATAATTTAATATGCACTTGGGGGAGCAATTTGCTGAGAGGGCAGTTTTTATAAAACAGCCGACCCTTAAAACCTGACCTAGGTAATACTAGCGTAGGAAAAGTTAAATAATATTTTCCGTTCTTGTATATGCTCTGATTCAGGTTAATCTATATGCGGCAAGACTTAATATACTTCCAAACATAACTATTCAAATTCTAAAAGCTCAACTATATAAATAAAGCGTAAAATTAGATATAATTTTAATGATAATTAATACAATAATTTTTTAGAAGGTGAATATTTTGAAAGTTTTAAAAATATCAAAAGATGAAATAAAAGATTATGAAAAATTAAAAATAATTTCTCAAATTGCTTTAATTAAGGCAAAAATAGAACTATTTGAAAAAAGATATAAGAGTACTTTTAAAGATTTTTATAATGATATAAAGAAGACAGAACATGAAGATTTTAAAAAATGGGATAACTTTATTGAATAAAAAGCATATATGGAATCTTTAAAGGATTTAGAGCAAAAAATTAAAGAAATAGATAATGCTGAAAATATTTCAATCACTTAAAGAAAATAAAATACAAAATAAATAAAGAATTAATTAAGTTGAGGTATTTATCCTTTTTTCAGGGGAAAACTTTCTTATGTCAATTCCTTCATACCCTCTAAGCTTTTCATATAGCTTGCTGTAAAATAATTCAGATATATCTCTTTCATTTTTTATTTCAGCTGAAATACGTCTGCTCTGTCTTTTTTTATCAGATTTTTTGCTTTTTAAATATTTAGATAAATCACAGGTAAAATCATTTAATTTATTAACCTTGGAGTCGATAAGCTCGCTTATAAGTTTTCCAGTAACAGGTGAAAGCGCTATTCCATCTCCCTCGTGACCGGCTGCAATCCATAAATTTGTAAAGCCTGGTATCATCCCGATAAAAGGTTTGGAGTCGCATGAATAAGGTCTGAAACCATCAAATATTCTTATTATGCATGCATTTGAGAGTACCGGGAATATTTTTACTGCCCTGTTTAACAAAACTGAAATTTTCTTAAAACCAAATCCGCTTTCAAAACCAGTAAATTCCCTTGTACTTCCAATGAGCAGGTTTCCGCTTTTTGTCTGCTCTATTGTAAAGCCTGTCTCTCTGCCCGAATCAAATTTACAGCATATATAATCATAGTCAATAATCGGATGGTTTATTGCCTTTGGTAAAACTTCTGTGACTGCAATGTTGCCCTTTCTTGGTTTAATGGGTATGCAGGCCCCTGCAAGTTTGCCAAGCTCCGGTGTCCATGCACCTGCACAAAGCAAAACTTCATCTGCAGTTACCTGTTTTCCTGATTGCGTAAATATCCTGTTTATCTTTCCGTTACCTGCTAACTGAAAACTTTTAACCTCTTCTTCAGTAAATATTTTTGCACCATTCTTTTTTGCAGCAAGCACAAATGCAAAATTCAGTGCCAGGGGATTTACCTGACCTTCCTGCCTGCAGAATGTGCCAAATGCTACCTCATCTGATATAAAAGGCTCAATGCTCTTAAGCTTTTTATTATCAAGAATTTCTATAAATTTTTCTTCTTCTGCAGCAGTTTCAATACTGAAAGAAACTGTATTTTTATTGCCGCAATATTTTTTATAACTTTTTCGGTTAAGCCTGTTAAAATCTCTTTTATAATAGCTTTTATAAGCCTTCTTGAGTTCAAATAAATCAATATCTTTTGTGCTGTAATTATTGGAGTAAATTACAAGCCCGCCGCACTTTTCATATTCGATATTGTATGAGAGCTTGTTAGAAAGGTTTTTAAAAATATCAATACTTTTTAAAGTAAGGGAAATTATGTCCCTGTCTTTTTTGGACTGGAGTGAAATAAATCCATCACATGCACCGGAAGCACCGCAGGCAATGCCTTTCTTCTCAAGAAGAACCACATCAAAATTTTTTCTGGAAAGATAATAAGCAGCCGAAGAACCAATTACTCCTCCGCCAATTACTGCAACATCGGCATATATCTTTTTCTTTTCAGAGGATTTTGCCAATTTTTTCTAACCTTGCTTCCATATCAAGTAAAAGTTTCATCCATGGCATATTGTAATAGTACGGATTGTCTATATCATTGTAGAAACCATTTTCAAGCAGACCATACATATGCAACACACTTTCTTCTATGGATACTTCAGGTACAAATCCTAAAACCCTTTTTAATTTTTCCCCTGACATACGATAGCTTCTTGCTTCTCTTGTGGAGTAATCAACCTCAACTTCAATATGTTTATTTTCCTTTAAAATAAATTTTACCCTGTGTGCCAGATCTATTATCTGCAAATTCTCATATAAGAGATTAAAAATCTGCCCACCCTTAATTTTCTCGACAGGACATGTCACTGCAAGAATATGAGCTCTTGCAACATCAGTGACATCAACAAAAGGTCTCCATGCCATGCCTCCTGCGTCAACATGCAGAACCCCCTTCGAAAAAGCATCCCTTGTAAAAGTATTTACTGCCAGATCATAGCGCCACCTTGGTGATGCCCCATAAACTGTTGCCTGCCTGAAGCTGACAGGAAAGAAATCTCCATCAGCCATTTTCATCAAAGCCTCATCACTTAACTGCCTGCTGCGTGCATATTCGGATTGAGGATTGGGTTTAAAGTCCTCATCTGCAACACTGTCAACATGAAATCCATAAACTGCAGCAGATGATGCAAAAGAAAAACGGCTAACACCCTTTCTTTTGGCTGCTTCTGCAACATTTAATGTCCCCTTATAATTTATATTCATTGTAGCCTTCGGGTCAAAATCTGCAGTTGGGTCATTGCTTAAAGCTCCAAGATGAACAACTGCATCAATACCATCAAGAACACTTTCATCAAATTTTCTTACATCACCCTGGATTATCTCAAGTCTGTGGCCATATTTTTCCTTTAACTGGCAAAGTGGTTTTTCATCAAAATAAAGTTTATCGTAAACCCTTACCCTGTCTTCCCTTAAAAGAAGCATGCCAACAAGCACTGAGCCAATGTAGCCTGCACCACCCGTAACTAAAAAATTCATAAAACCATTCCTTCCTATTTTAAAAATGCTTACTTTTTAACCTGAATTTACCTGCTCTCTTTTACCTGCTTTCTTTACCTTCTCTATCTTTTACCTGCTTTCAATATTATTTTAACTGATATCTCCTGAATAATTTAATTTTTTATTTAATTATTTACTGAAGTGAAGCCAGAAAACAAAGCATCAGCCTCTTTGACTTTTATATCCTTTCCTTCTTTTGCAAGCCTTATCATAAGCTCAACACTTTCACCGGAGACTGTTCACCTCAATCACTTGAATTTTATACTCCAGTCATAACCAAAAGAATCATAGGGAACTCTTTTTTCATCTGGATTTTCCCTGTTATACACTTCACTTGCTGTAGAGATCATCTGGGTATCATCCTCAAGCGACATCCAGCCATGGTAAATCCCCGGAGGTATAATAAGAAGCTGGGGTTTTCTGTCAGTAAGAATAAATGTATTTATCTCCTCAAATGTAGGTGAATTTTTTCTTCTGTCAACAAGTGCAAATTTTGCAGACCCATGGCTTATAAAAAACCAGTCCCATAAAACTTCATGCACATGAAATGCTCTTATTATATTTCTTGCATTGTCCCCAACAATATAGACCTGCCCAAATTTTGTAAAATATTCATCACTTGCTCTAAGAATTTCAATCAGATAACCGCGATCATCAACATTCACCAACAGGTCAACAATCTTTACATCCTTAATCATTAAAAACTCTCCTATCTACTGCCTTAATTTAATAATAAATAAATTACTAACCTATCAAACAAAACTAAATCCTGTTAAAAACAGATATATTCCAGCAATAACTAAAATTAAAAAACCATAACATAAAAAAAGATACCAGTTGTAGTTTTTCTTTTTCCTTAAAGAGGTTATTCTTATAATTTCTATTGCAATAACCCCAATTATAAAAACAAAAAATATTACAAATACAATATCGGCAGAAAGCTTGTAAAAAAAAGCTGACCAGGGGTGCTTTTTATAAAATGGAACATCTTTCAGTGTGCTGAAATAATCCCTGTCAATTCTAAAAACAGCAGTCTCCGGATTTGCAAGATACTCACCCACATGGGTCCTTTCAAGATCATAACCATCATTTATTTTAAGTTCAAACTCAAGATAACTATAATCCCTGACATCAAGAACTATTTCCTGGGACAGTTCCTTTTGGGCTATCGGTGCATTAAATTCAAGCTTATTTCTCTCACTGTTCAAGGAAACTGTATCATCATCTGCAAAACCAATACCGTCAAAACCTGCAATTACTCCATCAGTTGCAACCCAGCCGTTAAATACAGCCTGGTTTCTTTCCATACTCCATGCAACATGTATTTTTTCAGAGCTGTCCTTCCATATATAATAACCGCTGCTTATACCAGGTAAGAACATTAATCTAGTACAGCCAAAAGAAGACATAAAAAGGCAGGCAGTCAAAATACATAAAAACAGTAATTTGAAGCTCTTTGCTGCAGCTTGTTTTATTGCAACCTGCTTTATCAAAACTGGTTTTAATACAGCTGTTTTTGCTTCAGATAATTTTAATGCAAATGCTTTTATCGCAACAGGTTTTACTTTAACCTGCTTATGCTCAACATTATTTTTAAGCTTATTCAGTTTATTTAGCAGTCTTATAATTATCATCACTTTATCTTTGTAAATCAGAGTTTAAACTCTTATTTACCCTGTATATCAAATAAATCATCCATAATGAAATTGCAGTAAATACACTCCTGAATATATTTACAAATTTTACGGGTTCATAAAACCTGTTTATTACCTGAATGGGCCCCGGCAGGTACAGGACATACTTTATATCAATGGGCGCAAATAAAAACTTTGTAACTAAATCTCCCCAGTATATTAAAACAAACATTAAAAAAACAAACTGGATTATATGATAATAATAAATTGAGTTTCTTCTTATAAAAACAATTGCAAGAAAAGGAATGGCATACAATAAATATTGTGGGTGAAAATAGCTTGTTGCAACATATAAAAGGTAAACCATCCCGCAATAATTTAAAAACAGCTCAAAAGTCTTATTTTTCTGGTGTAAAAAGCTGAACAGTAATACCATATATGCAGCTATAAATATAAATATCGCATCATGGCTGATAAGAGTTAGTTTAGCAGATAGTATGTAATCAAAATGCTGGGTATTAAGAAGTGAAAATATTACACTGTTTCCAAAATAAAGGTATGAAAATACCTCAAGTAAAATTAATCCTGTGATACCAATAGAAAACAGGACTAAATAATCCTTCTTTCTTTTTGCAAGAAATAATATTAAAAATGGAAGGATCATAATGGGGAAAAACCTCATTATGATACCAAGTGCAAGCACAGCAATTGACCAGTATTTTCTATTGTTCTTAGCAAGTATAAGAGATATCAAAATAAAAAATACAGCGACTATATCATGTCTTGCAAATATGTATGTTACAAAAATAACAAGGGGGTTTAGTGCCCAGTATTTAAATATTTTTAGCTTCTTTTCAGGCTCATTATCATAGACAAGCCTTAAAATTAAAAACATGCATGCTATATCAAGAACAAAGTATGGAAATTTAAAAAGAAAAAGGGCTCTATAAACATAAAAAAAGTTATTAAAGTCTATCCACGAGGTCCAGGAGCTTTCAGTCAGCATTATTTTTGCAAACTGGTCAATATTAGGAATTAAAAATTTAATTACAAAAAGATAAGCACTGTGAAGAAGATGCATTACAAACTGCTGAAAATCTGCAGCAAGATTACCTGCAAAAACAGTCTGGGCAGCCCTCTGATAGGTAGAGAGAACATCCCGTTGAAAGAAAAAGGGAAGAAATGTAAGCCGGATTAAAACTCCTATTAGAAAATATTTATATAAAAGTTTTGATAAATTGCCATCTTTAAGTATTGCTTCTGTGCAGATAAAACAGCCTATTTTTTTAAAAAATGCTTTTACCTTCATTAAAAAATTAAAGTTAGAGACTTAATAGAACTGCCTAATCTCACCCTGCCAATGATTCAGGCTTCCCTTGCTCACTGTAAATAGTATAAATAGAATAAGGCCTACTGAACACCAGACTGAAGTCTGGTGTTTAACGGCAGACTAAAAAGCCTTTATTAAAACTATTTCTATGATTTTAATTTATTTATACTTTTTTGCTAAATTAAATTTTTAAAATAAGCTCAATTATAATTTATACCATATTTAGTTATAAATATTACCAGATATTTAAAATATTTTAAGAAATAATTTTTTCTAATCGAACAAATTACTGTTCTTTAAAAATTTTTAAAAAAATATAAAATTAAAACCTAATATTAAATAATAATAATCTATGAAAAAAAAGAGCTATCTAATATCTATAATAATACCTGCATTTAATGAAGAAAAAACAATAGAAGAAATAATTTCGAAAGTTTATAACATAGATATTAATAAAGAAATTATCATCATAAATGATGGGTCTTTTGATAAAACATTAGACATATTATATAAGATCAAGGATAAATATAACTTGCAAGTAATAAATCTGGATAAGAATTACGGAAAAGGTTTTGCTATAAGAAAAGGTATAGAAGCAAGCAAGGGTGATATAATCTTAACACAGGATGCAGATCTTGAAACTGACCCCTCTGAGTATTATAGACTCATAAAACCAATCATTGATGGAAAAACAAAAGTTGTTTTTGGGTCAAGATTTCTTGGAACAATCAATAACATGAATAAATTCAATTATTTTGGAAATAAATTTTTAACATTCATAGCGAATATCCTGTATGGAATAAGAATCACAGATGAGGCAACAGCTTATAAAGTTTTTTTAAAAGAAATACTTTCTGATATCGATTTAAAATCTAATCGATTTGAAATATGTCCGGAACTTGTTGCTAAAATTGCAAAAAGAAAATACAAAATTTTTGAAGTTCCTATCTCATTTTATGGTAGAAGTAAAGATGAGGGTAAAAAACTAAGACCTCTTGATGGTTTTACAGCAATCTGGACATTAATAAAATATAGATTTACAGAATAAAAAAAGATATTTAAAAAAATAATATTAAAAAAGAACTTGCGAGAAAAATTAAAAAGTTTCTTTCTAAAATATAAGTTTTCAATATTTGCCTTTTTCTCATTTTTTTCCCCATTAGTTATTTATATTTTAACACTTGAAAGAAAAGTCATTGGAGGAGATACAACCTGGTATGCAATACAAATTCCACAAATGTATGTCTTGGTTCCCACAGGCTATCCGACTTTTTCATTTATTGGAAAACTGTTCTCTATGATACCATTAGGTGATCTTGCTTATAGATTAAACCTTATCTCTGCAATATTTGGTGCATTTACAATTCTTTTTATTTTTCTATCTATCAATAAATTAACTAATGATAAAACAATAAGTCTTGCTGCTTCACTTTTATTTGCATTCCTTCCTGTTTTTTGGAATGTTGCAAACAGGCTTGAATTTGATACTCTAAACAGTTTTTTTATTGCTCTTACTATTTTTTCAATAATATCTTATGCAGAACATACAGGTAATAAATCCAATATAGAAAATAAAAAATACTTTATTTCCGATAAATATTTTTATTTGAGTTTTTTTAGTATGGGTTTGTCATTAACGAACCACCCAATTGCATTTTTTGTTTTACCAGCATTTTTAATTTATATAGTCATAATTGACCCTAAAAAATTTAAATGTATAAAAAAAATAATATTATCAATTTTATTTTTTATAATTCCTCTAATTTCATATATTTATATTCCGATAAGATCTTTTCAGGGATTTGGTAACGTAAACACCTTTAGAGATTTTATTAATTACATAACTGGAAGACAGGTAACTGGTGAGACTTTTGGTGGATTCTATGAAAGAAGTGACCTTCAACAATTTTTAAAAGTAACTTCTGATTTCTTTTTATCAATCTATAAAGATTTCGGTATAGTTTTAATTTTGATTGTATTTATTGGTTTTCTATATCTAATTAAAAAGAATTGGAAATTCTTATTAATTTCAGTTTTATTGATTTTTTTCAATGTATTTATTATAACACAGTATCTTGGCTGGTGCCCAAAAAATTATACAATAGATTCAATTATAATATTAATAATATATTTAGGATTTGGATTTTTAGCTGTAAAAAATTTTATTTATTATTTTATTGGTAAGCTAAACTCAAGAGAAAAAAACACAGTAAAATTAAGTATACTTAGAAGCACTGTCTCGATTATTTTAATCATAGCTTTTTTTACTGCGCCAGTGCTTCTTGCAGTAAATAATTATGCATCTTTAAACAAATCAAAACCAGAAAAAATATACCTATTCTGGAATGATATCTTTTGTACTGTTGAAAATAACTCCTATATATATACAGCATCATCCTCAGAAAATATCGGCATGTTTATAAACCTTTATGAAAAGACCGATAAACATATAAAATATATCACCAGCAGAGAAACAGACTACTCTGTTGAAAACATAAAAGGAAACTTAAAACAGGGAAAAAAAGTGTATCTGGCAGGCATTGAGGATTTTCTGATTCCTCACTTTAACCTTGAAAAAATAGACAGCTATCACTGGGATAGATTTAATGAAAATTTAATAGTGTACAGAGTTACAGGGGAAAAACTGCAGCTTGAAATTGAGCCTGTAGTAACAAACCCGGATATAAGGTTCGGGGATATATTTAAAATTGAATATATAATTAAAAACAGTCACGATAAAGATTTAAAAATTACTTCTATTGAACTGTCCATTTCAAAAAATTTAAAATTCGTTGAAGTTGACAGCAGAGGTTTTATAAACCAGCAGCCAAGCCTGTCGGGTGAAAAATATATGTGGGTAAAAGAATACATAATTGAAGCAGAAAGCGAAATAAACATTATAATAAAGCTCAGGGCACAAACACCCGGTCAGGCAGAAGTCAAATTCAGTATTACTTCACAGGATATTTATATGAACAGCCCCAATATTATAGTTACTGTAGAAAAGTAAATTTTTTAAATTTTTTTTTAATAACTTATTTTTTACAAAACAATTAGTTTAAACTGAATAATAAAAGCTAAAAATATCTAAACAATGTATAAAATTAAAAGAATTTAGAAAATAAATAACCTTGAAATCTTAATAGTAATCTTCAATATCAAATATTTCTAAATCACTTAAATTATAATGTTTAATATTATAGGTCACCAATGTTAAATTGTTTAACATACAGGTTGAAGCTACAAGAGCATCAATAAAATTTAAGATTATACCTTTTTTTCTTAATTCTCTTATATGCTTTCCAGCAAGATCTGCAATCTCTCTTGTTAAATCATAAACTTTTAGTGAATTTAAAAATAAGTTTGTTTTTTCTATTTCATTATCTTTTACTCCAAGCTGAACTTCTGCAATACAAAGTGAAGATGTTGAGTGTTCCGGGTCCATTAACTTAAGATTATTCAGCAATAAAACAGCGTTTTTCCTTCCTATAAGGAAATT
>Ga0194126_10013286_pt1 | contig 10321 bp, 9 predicted proteins | sample TA2KigC150mmetaG_FD_148641 | JGI IMG/M metagenome (GOLD analysis project Ga0194126, IMG submission 148641) | Freshwater microbial communities from Lake Tanganyika, Tanzania - TA2015035 Kigoma Deep Cast 150m | ecosystem: Environmental > Aquatic > Freshwater > Lake | place: Tanzania: Lake...
GACACCCAACTGCTGTTGGCACCCGCCCAGTCCGCGGCAAACCACTCAATGACAGTTCCGGCCTGCAGGGGGACAGCCAAAACGGAAAAAACAAAGAGATAAATAGGGATAAACTTAAATAATCCCAGACCCCATGAGGGTCGCCTAACGCTCGTCATTGAAATTTATACTGCCCGCCGACGCCGGATAACCAATAAAGAAAGCGCCCCAATTCCCATTAGCAGGGAGGTGGAAGGCTCCGGAATCACCCCAAGGTAGGTACTATGCAGGCCAGTAATATCGGATGCCGTTAGTGGCACGTCATCAAAACGCAGGGCCGCCACCTCGCCAACAAATTTTTCGGTGGATCCAAATCGAACCGCCCCCAGCGAAAAGGATTCATTAGCGAGTGCTCCCAGAGCCCCATACTGCAGAAGGGAAGGACTGCCGACTTGGCTTCCATCCACGTAAACGGTTTGACTAAAAGTCCCGTTGGCCAAATTGCTGACCGCCATGGTCAGGGTGTGCCAGTTATTATCGTTGATATTTCCTGCCGATACTCCGTTGTCACCGATCCCCAACCCCGTGCTCGCAGCCACCGCCCCATTGGCCGATCCATCATTATACAACCCGATGGCAAACTCCCCCTGACCACCCCCGCCCCGTTCAAAGCCCAGAATACCCCGTTGGTTCCAAAACGCATTGATATCGGTTTGAGTTTGAGGGCCTGACGCATTGCTCTTAAACACAAGAGAAAGTGAGAACTGGTTAAGCCCGGCCCAAGGGCGTCCACTTACGAATGTGGAGGTGAAAAAATCGTTCCCATCAAACACCGCGGTGGCCACGGTCACCCCGGCGATCGTGCTGGAGCCTTTTAGGGGCGCGGAACCTTCAAAGGTGTCGTAAAACAATGTCTGACCGCCCGTACGCGAATTCCATGAGTTGCTTGGGCCTGACCAATCCGAAGCATAATATTCAAACAACGTAGCCGCCTGAACGTTGAGGCTGAAAACCGCTAAAAAACAAAGCCAGGCAATCTTTGCCTTTCCTCTTGTCTTCAAAGTTCTTGGACCCTGTTGAAAACGAAACAGCTTAGCTATAATAGGCGTAGTTTTCACCTGATATAATAAACACCATATAAGAAGATTTGTCCATGTCCGCCTTTGTTATGTACATATCCGAAACTGTCATCGAGAGTCTCCCCTTATGGAGGGCGAATCCGGCAGAACCCCGTGGGCAAGGCTGGCTTGAGTTGCGTATGATGAAAAGGAAACAGCCCTGCTTGGCAGCCAGCCGGCTTGGTTAATCGAGAAATCCGTGTCCTCTACCTTTTACAAAAAACGGACTGTTTTGGAGCGAAAAAATGGGAACATGCAGGAGTCCATCGTTTTCCCGGCAGGCTCAAGGGAGGACTTCCTGGAGGTACATCGCCAGCCCCACTCTCTGTATGAGGATCACGCTGTCCGTTTGGCCGGCATCAGCACCCTGCCCCCCGGATATTGGGTTCAGCGACAACACGCGGAAGATCATCTCCTACTTTTCGCGCTTGCCCCGGGACTTCGCCTGGAGGGCCCGAAAAAAGTTTCCCTCAAGCCGGGAGACCTCTTGATCGCCCCCAAGGACTCCACCTACCGGTACAAAACCACCTCCCCCTGTAAATTCCTTTGGTTTCATTTTATGTCGGATCCCCATTGGAACCATCTCCTCCAGCATGCGGTCAGGATCCGGAAGGCGCTCTATACAGAAGAGATGAAAAGGCTGGTTCTCAGCCATCTGGCCGAATCCGATCGACATCAAGTCGACCGGCATTTCTTTTGCGAGGGCTATGAGAGCCTGCTGGTTGCCTACTGGGAGCGGGAACTTCACACCAATCAATCGGTGGATGAGTTTGAAAAGATGCAGCAGCTCCAGAACCTCTGGGCGAAAGTAAAGGAAGATCCGAGCCGTGCCTGGACGACCGAGGCCTTGTCCCAGCTATCGGGATTCTCCGAATCGACTCTGCATCGCCTCACCTGGAAAATGCAGCACTCCACCCCTCAGGATATGGTCCGGAAAGCCCGCATGGAGCGGGCGGCGGCGCTGATTTCCCGCGGCGCCCTGATTCAGGATGCCGTGGCCACTCAAGTCGGCTATGGGAACGCCTTTTCTTTTTCCCGGGCCTTCAAGAAACATTTTGGCGTCAGTCCGAAACAATTTCGTGGCCGCCTGACCCCGCTCGGGTCGCCAAACAATAAATCGGTGGGAGGGGAATCAAGAACGGGAGTAATCCAAGCCCGAAAGGAGACAGGACCTTGAAAAGCAGGGAGACCGTGAGGCTGGGAGACCATCAATGACAGTTTAGGGTATGGGCGTGACTGTTTCCGGGATGTGCAGGAAATAGAATTCAGGTATGTTTTTGTATGTGGAAATCATGGCCATCCATACTTTTGCTGTCGCTTTCTGTCCGTAGGGCCACGTGGATCCACTCCACGATCGCCCTAAACTTCAAACTAACTTGCAGGTTCAACTCAAATTGTACTCTTCCCTCCTTTTAATTTTTCCCAAGCCCCCAAGGAACGTGTTGAGTTTTTACAGGATGGGCCGTCGGGTCGTCAGACACCTCCACCGCCCGGCATTTGCTGGGGTAAGAGTTTTGGATATGGGAAATCGCCCCAAGGGCTTTACCCTGGTGGAACTATTGGTGGTGATCTCGATCATCGGCCTGCTCGCGGCTCTCGGCATCCCCGCTATCAAGGCTGGCCAAGACAAGGCGAAGCAAGCGGCCTGCAGTTCCAACCTGAAACAGTTGGGGGTGGCTCTCTCTTCGTATCTGGCGGAAAACAATGGTGTTTTTCCCGGCCATCATACCATGTCGGGGATTATTGTCTGGCCGCACCGGTTGCGGCCCTACCTCGGTAACAACCATGACCTTTTCTGGTGCCCTGCCGAGGATCGAAACACCAAGTGGCCGGTGACCTACACCTCCCCTACGCCTCACAGCAATCCGCAGCTCGCGTCCTATGGGTACTATCAAGGTGAAACCCCTTTCCGTCCCACCACAAGGTTCTCCTACGGCTACAATGACTGGGGGACAGGACCAGGGGGCTTGGGGGCGAGCGTCGACGACCCAAACAACCCCCTCCCACGTATCGCCAACATCGTGAAACCATCACAAATGTATGCCATCGGGGATACCACTTCGGATGGACGCTGGGATACGGCGATTGATCCGTACAATGACACCGAAGCCCCCAGGGGACGACATGGCGGAGGGGCCAACATGCTGTGCGTGGATGGACACGTCGAAAACATCAAGGTTGAGAATTTGCGGTCCAGGGAAAGCCAATGGGCCAGCCGTTGGAATCGCACGGGAGAGCCCTGATGACCTCGTCTAGGCCTGTATGAGAACGAAAACAAAGATTATATCCACTGGCATAGGCATGGTCCTGTCCTGGGTCCTGCTGGCTGGCTGTGTCCCGCCGGTTCAGCAAACGCAGCAACCGCCCTCGCCGCCCCCGGCCCCCGCCGCCACAGTCTCACAAAACGAAACCTCCTCGGTCACTCCCGCGGCTCAGAAGCATCCTGCCCGCGAAAAAGCGCCTACCGTCCATGAAGTTCTGCGCTCCGGGGAATCCGAGCTTCACCTCTCCACCGAGGACGGGATTCATTTGCGGCATCGTGAAATCTTGGGGTTTTCGTCGCCCCGCCCGATGCAGACCGGGGTTCTCGATGCCCAACAGGCGGAAGGTTGGCTGGGCGGCAAATACGAAACCATCCGGCGGATCGATCCGGATCAGGTGGTCTGCGAGGGAACCTTGACGACCACCAACGGAACTCAATTCGGCTTTACGGACACCTTGACCAGCCTGGGGAAGTCGGGGTCCTTTCGGCTGCAGCGGACGGTCAAAGTCGTTCATGCGGATCCCCGGGACGTCGGTTTTTCCTCCCGCTTCGGATTCGAAACCGCCGAGAAGCAGTCCTTGTCGGATATGATGTTCTTTGCGCCCGGGATTTGGTACGGCCGGAATGAGGGGGCGCGGGGCATCGGCTCTCCCGAACGTCAGGCCAAGGATACCTACTTCCTGTTCCGGGAATCACGCTGCCCGGCCCCGTTTTTCATGGCCCAGACCACCCGCCAGGGGGTCCACGTCACCCTGGCCCAAAACAACCCCGATTCGGTCGTCTCCTTCACCGGCGACGACTTCCTTCCGCTCATCAATGACCTCCGCATCCAGGAGGGAAGTTTTGGTCTTCACAAAGCCCCCTCCCCGGAGATCTTTTACCAGTTTCCAGCTTCGGAGGGGGAACACACCTACATCACCGGCTCCGCCGACGCTTGGGCCCGACGGAGTCATCCGGTCAAGGAGGGCGTCCAGCATGGCTACGACTTGATCCTCCGGCTCGAGCAAAATCCGGATTATTTATCGGCCATGCGCGACACGTGGCGGTTTTTTTACGACCATTACAAACCCAAGGTCATTCCTGCCAACCTGGAGGACGCTTACACCCAGAGCCTGGACCTCTTGTTTCAACTGGCCGTGCCCCGGGGGCCCCGGGAAGTTCCGGGCATCCCGTTCTGTGTGTATGTCGAGTCGGGTAAGGTTGAAAATCCCAGCTACCAGATGGGCTTCATTGGCATGCAGCACGCCGCGGCCTTTCATCTCCTGCGGCATGGCCGGACCAAGGAACGCCCCGACTACGTCAAACGCGGAACCGATATCATCCAATTCTGGGTCGATCATTCGTTCCGCAGTGAATCCCATCGGCTGCCCAGCTCCTGGTATGCCGGCGGCTGGGGGGACAATTGGGAACTGGACAAAAACAAATCGTTTCTCCGCAACGTCGCCGAAGGCACCTATGACATCCTCCGTGCCTATGAATGGGAATCCAAACACGGCACGGCGCATCCGGATTGGCTCGCCTACGGGCAGCGTTTCGGAGACTGGCTCCTGGAAAGTCAATCCGAAGACGGCTCTTGGAATAACCGGTATAGTCTGGAAGGCGCCCCGGTTTTGGATCAAGGCCCGGCCCCATCGGGGACACTGTTTCCAGTTCCTCTCCTGTTGAAACTTCACGCCCTCACCGGCAAGCAGGCTTATCTCGACGCCGCCCTCAAAGCAGGGGAATTTGGATATCGGGAATTTTATTTGAAAGGCATCTACCGGGGCGGAGCGGTCGACAACCCCAATGTCATGGACAAAGAAGCCGCCCTGATGAACTTCCGGTCATTCCTGGCGCTCTATGAAGTGACCAAGGAGGATCGGTGGCTGGAGGCGGCGAAGTCGGCGGCCCTCTTCGGCGAAACCTGGACCTATATCTGGGACGTCCCCATACCCCCGGAGTTTTACGAATTTTATAAAACCTTTTTCCGTCCCGGCTTCCGCTCCACGGGCCTCGGCTTGGTGGCCACCGGGCTCAGTTATGCGGACTGGTATGCGGCGAGGCATGCCGGCGATTTTTACCGCCTCTACCAGATTACCGGGGACGAGCATGATCAGCAGGTGGCCGAAATTCTGTTGCACAACACCAAACAAACCATGGACATTCAGGGATCGATTGCCGAAGGCCGTTATGGGCGGCCCGGACTACAGGTGGAGGGAATGGATCTGGTGATTATCCGCGGCAAGCATAACAAGCTCTGGCTCCCCTTCGTGACCACGACCCATCTCGAGGGAATGACCCAAATTGAGGAACTCCGGGGAAAACCTTCCCCATGACCGGCTCCTCAAAATTTCTTATGGGGAGAGTGAGGGGAGCGGTGGTGGTGGCCGCTTTGTGGATGGGCCTCCTCGGCGGGGCGTGCAGCCGGCAGGACCGGCCGGAAGTCACCCTCCGTTTCTGGAACGGATTCACGGGGCCGGATGGACGGCCCATGCAGCAACTGGTGAAAGAGTTTAACCGGGAAAACCCGGATATCCGCATCATCATGCAACGCATGGATTGGTACACGTACTACAATAAACTGTTCGTCGCCGGCATTGGCGGGCGCGCGCCGGAAGTATTTATTATCCATGCATCCAATATTCCCCGTTTTATTCACGCGGATTTCTTGCGGCCCATGGATGACCTGCTCGAAAAAGAGATGGGGCTCGATCCAAAGGACTTCTTTTCCCAGGCCTGGAACGCCGCCGGAGACGGGGGAAAGCAGTACGGCATTCCCCTGGATATCAGTATTCACGGAATGTATTACAATAAATCCCTGTTCCGCGCGGCCGGAATCGTGGACGCAACCGGAGAACCCCGCCCCCCACGCAACCAAAAGGAGTTTATGGAGGCGTTGCGGAAGCTGACTTTGGACCGGGATGGGGATGGGGACATGGATCAGTGGGGGTTCGTTTTCACCAATACCCGCAACAATCTCCTCGTTCTGATGGTGCAATTTGGGGGGATGTTTTTTGACCGGGATAACCGGCAATGCCTGTTGAACAGCGAAGGCAACGTGCGTGCCTTGACCTGGTGCCGGGATCTGATCCATCGGGAAAAATTGGTCCCCTCCCCCGAAAATTTCATCGCCTGGCTTGGCTTCCGACAGGGCAATGTGGCCATGGCTTTTGAGGGAATCTATATGCTGGCCGATCTGCAGAAACAGACTGACCTGGATTTCGGGGTCGCCCCCATCCCCACGATCGGGGAGCAGCCGGCCACCTTGGCGAGCTCCCACATCGTCTGCCTGCGGCGGGACCTCAAGAACCCGGAACTGCAGGCCGCCAGCCGTTTTGCCCGCTTCCTGACGGATCGTTCCTTGGATTGGGCCGCGGCCGGCCAGGTTCCGGCCAGGCTGAGTCTTCTCCAATCGGACCGCTTCCGCTCGATGGAGGCCCAGGCCACCTTCGCCCAACAACTGGACCATGTTTTCTACGAGCCTAACCAGCCGTTCAACAACCAGTTCGATACCGAATTCAATGAAGCCGTGGAGAAAGCGCTGCGGAACAGTGAAACCCCCCAAGCGGCCCTCGATCGCGCGGTGGCAAACACCCAGCGTGCCGTCCGGCGCCATTATGACCTTTGGGATCAGGCAAAGAATGCCTCCTCCGAGAAAAGCTCCGGCCTGTGAACACCCGGCAAAATCAGTTTCAACGCTACTCGGGCTGGATCTTTGTCTTGCCCTTTCTGATCCTTTTTGCGGCATTCCTGTTAACGCCCCTGCTCTATGGCCTGGCGCTCAGTTTTTTCAACTGGGAAATGCTCTCCCCTGCCCCGGCCCAGTTTATCGGATGGGGTAATTTCCACGAGGCCCTGCATAGCGATCGGTTTTGGACCTCCACCCTGGCCACCGCCCGCTTTGTCCTCATGGCCACGCCGGCCACCGTCGGTATCGCCCTGGCCTTGGCCCTGGGGATCAACACCATTCAGGGGCGTCGGCAGGCTTTTTACCGGGCCTCATATTTCCTGCCGGGCCTGTTGTCCATCAGCGTGGCCGGTTTGCTGTGGACCTGGTTCTACAATGGCGAATTCGGGCTTTTTAATGCCTATCTCGAGAAGGTGGGGATCAAGATTCCGTGGCTGACCAGCACCTCCTGGGCCATGAAGTCGATTGTGATCATGAGTTTGTGGTGGTGCCTCGGCGGTGCCACCATCATTTTGCTGGCGGGGCGGCAACAGATCTCGCAAAGCCTGTACGAAGCGGCATCCATGGATGGAGCCGGTGCCCTCAGTAGCTTATGGCACATCACCATTCCCCAGATGCGCCCGGTGCTGCTTTTTGTGACCGTGACGAACATCATCGGCAGTTTTCAGGTCTTTGGTCAGACCTACATCATCACCCGGGGAGGGCCGGAAGACAGCACACGGGTTTTGGTTCAGTATATTTACGAAACCGCCTTCCTGCATTACCGGATGGGATACGGATCCGCCATGTGCTGGCTTCTCTTTGCCTTCATTGCGTTTTTTTCGGTGATCCAATTCATGGCCATGAAGGAGAGGAGGTAGCCGATGCTGGGGGAAAGCCGTGCAAAAAGGTTTTCGTTGGAGGGACTGTTGCTGTTGGGCGCCCTGCTCTTCATCGCTCCGGTACTCCTCATGGCGTTGACCTCGTTCAAGCCTGATTCGGAAATCATTCGTTTTACCGGGGTCTTCCCGCACCAATGGACGCTCGACAATTTCCGGGAAATTCTTGGGTCCCCGGAAGAAATCCCGCTCCTGCGGTGGTTTTTCAACAGTGTTTTCATTTCCTCCAGCGTCACCCTGCTGGTGCTCACCGTGGATGCCCTGGCCGCCTACGGACTAGCCCGCCTCAACCTGCCCGGAAAAAAACCCTTCATGATCCTGATTCTTGCCATGCTGATGGTGCCCGGGCAGATCATGCTGGTCCCCATGTATTTAATTTTGAATCAGTTGGGCTGGCTGGATAGCCCCCTGTCCCTGATCGTTCCCGCCGGGGCCGGTGTCTTTGGTGTCTTTCTGCTGCACCAGTTTTTTGTCGGTATTCCCAAGGATCTCGAAGAGGCGGCGATTCTCGAAGGCTGCAACCGGTTTCAGGTTTTTTGGCACGTCATCCTTCCCCTGTCCAAGCCTGCCTTGGCCACCCTGGGCATCTTTACCTTCATGGGAGCCTGGAATGATTTTGTGGGACCCCTGGTGTTTTTGGACAGCGTGGAGAAATACACCATGCCGGTGGGGATTGCCCTCTTCCAAACCTCTTACTATGCGGAGTATGGCATCACCTTGGCGGCCGCCATGCTTTGCACCCTGCCCACCTTGATCGCCTTCCTGCTGTTCCAACGCCAGATTGTGGAGGGAATTTCCATGAGTGGGTTGAAGGAGTGATGAGACCTCACCTCATCCCGGCGCAGGGATCGTTGCCCACCCCGAGGGCCCCGCATCCATCGCCCATCCCCGAAACGCCTCACTCGGCCCGGGTTTCCTCGGGTTGCCCTGGGCGGGTGACTCGTTCAAGGTGCTAAAAAAATGGCCACGGTAAAAATCGAAGATCTGGTCAAAGCCTACCCGGGGGAGAGGGGCCGCCCCGGCAAGACGGTGGTGGACCACGTGAATATCGAAATCCGCCACCGCGAATTCATGATCCTCGTGGGTCCCTCGGGGTGCGGCAAAAGCACCACCCTCCGCATGATCGCCGGCCTCGAGGAAATCACCTCCGGCGCCATCTATATCGACGATCGCAAGGTGAACGATGTCGCCCCCAAGGACCGGGATATCGCGATGGTCTTCCAAAACTACGCCCTCTACCCGCATATGTCGGTGCGGGAGAACCTCGCCTTCGGCCTGAAATTGCGGGGATTTGCCCGGGAGGAGATCCATCGCCGGGTTCAGGAGGCCGCCAAAATCCTGGGCCTGCTCGAACCGGACAACCTCTTGGACCGAAAACCCAAGGCCCTTTCGGGTGGTCAACGCCAAAGGGTGGCCCTGGGCCGCGCCATGGTCCGCCAACCCAAGGCATTCCTCTTCGACGAACCCCTTTCCAATCTCGACGCCAAAATGCGGGTGGAGATGAGGGCGGAAATCACCCGTTTGCATCACCGATTGCAAAGCACCATGGTGTATGTCACCCACGATCAGGTCGAAGCCATGACCATGGCGGATCGCATGGTGGTGATGCACCAGGGGCGGGTGCAGCAGATCGCCACCCCGCTGGAAATCTACCGGCATCCCGCCAACCGCTTTGTCGCCGGATTCATTGGCAGCCCCCCCATGAATTTTCTCCATGGATCGCTGGTCGGGGCCGGAGACCGGCTCGCCTTCCGCGAAAAAACCCCGCCGGGTTCCGCCACCCCTGTCCAAGTGGTCTTGCCGCCGGAATCCTCCCGACGCTTCGCCCCGCATCGCGACCGGGAAATCGCGCTGGGAATCCGGCCGGAACACCTGGGCGAAGCCACCCCGGAGGGGCCGGCGGGTTTTGAGGCCATCGTGGATCTGGTCGAACCCATGGGAGCCGAAACCTTCCTGCATGTGCACACCGGGGGCCACTCCCTCGTCATCCGTAGTTCTGCAGAGGAAAGCGCCCAAGCCCAAGCCGGCAGCCGGCGTAAATTCCGCCTGGATCCGGATAAGGCCTGTTTTTTTGACCCATCCTCCGGCGCGGCGCTACCCCTCTCGTAAGCCCGCCTTCCCCTGCCGCTCAACCGTGGGTGTGCGTTCCCGCGTTGGTGGTGTTGCGGGAGGCCTTCCTTCTTTTGGGGGGCGAAGAATAAAACGTCAAAGTTCAGGGGGAGGCTTGGCGATTCCCGCGGAAAACCTCCGTTGCTGGGGAAACCCGCGGTTGTCACCACCGTTCCCGGGGGTATTTTTTGACGATATTGAATCCATCCCTGAAAAGCTTTTTCCATCTCAAACCTTCCGGACCTGATCATCCTTGCATCAAGCAGTCGTAACCTGGACACGGCACGAAGGTACCCAGCCGACCGAA
>Ga0194126_10013295_pt1 | contig 10316 bp, 5 predicted proteins | sample TA2KigC150mmetaG_FD_148641 | JGI IMG/M metagenome (GOLD analysis project Ga0194126, IMG submission 148641) | Freshwater microbial communities from Lake Tanganyika, Tanzania - TA2015035 Kigoma Deep Cast 150m | ecosystem: Environmental > Aquatic > Freshwater > Lake | place: Tanzania: Lake...
TTGGCACGACCGGGCCGACCGCGCTCCTTGCCGCGCAGCAGCTTGCAGACCAGGGCCTCGACCTCGCGGTCATCAACGCCCGGTTCGCCAAGCCGCTCGACACCTCGACAATCCTTGCTGCGGCCCGCCGCTATCCGAAGCTCGCAACGGTCGAGGAAAACGTCCTCACCGGCGGGTTTGGCGCTGCGGTCAGCCTCCTGCTTGAGACGGTCGAACCGAGGCCGGCAGCCCTGCACGTCGGGCTGTCCGACCGGTTCATCGAGCACGGCAGCCGCAGTCAACTGCTTGAGATAGTCGGGCTGTCGGTCGAAGCCCTTGTTCAACGGCTCAGCCGGTTCTTCACTCGCGGCCGTGCGTCAACCCCGCGCTCATGAAGCCCGGCATCTTCATCCTGCTTGTCGCCGCGTCGCTCGCCGCGGGCCAGACCTACTCGCTCTACGAGCCGGAGCTCATCGTCCCGCGGGTTGACTACGCCTTGGGCATGGTCTTCATGGAACGCTGGCGCGGCAATCGGCTCCTCGGTGTGGACCGGGTTCTGATGCTCGACGAGTACCTCGAGTACCAGCTTGCCCAGTCGGTCACCGACAAATGGCAGGAGAAAGCCCAGCGTACCCAGCAGCAGCGGGACCTCGTTGCCGACGCGAGCGGGCTCATCCCGGACATCGAGCTGCCCCGGCTCCCGATATTCGGCGAAGGCAGCAAGATTGACATCTCGGGCCGCGACCGGATAACGCTGGGCGGCCGGCAGACGGTTGTCCGCGGCGGGATCGAGACTCCGGGGCGCCAGCGCGGCCTTTTCCCCGAGCTGAAGATGGAACAGCAGCTTTCGGTTGTGCTCAACGGCACGGTCGGTGAACGCACCAAAGTCAGCATTGACCATGATTCGGAACGCAGCGAGGCCCAGAACAAAGTGATGCTCTCCTACACCGGCACTGAGGACGAGGTCGTGCAGTCGGTCGAGCTCGGCGACACCCGGCTCGCGATTCCCGGCACCGCCTATACCGGCGACCTGCCTGCCGTTCGCGGGCTGTTCGGCGCCTCGGCGCGGGGCAAGCTCGGCGGCGTTGACCTCTACGCCGTTGCCTCGCGCGAGCAGTCCCAGAGTCAAACCCAGACCTTCCAGGGCCAGCGCCGGGCCAGCGTTGACACCATCTACTGCGGCCAGTACGTTCCCCGCCGCTTCTACCGGATTCCCGCGCCCGGGCCAATCCGGAGTCTCCGGGTCTACGTTGACGACCGCAACCCGGGCAACAACCAGTCGGCGCTCAAAGGTATCGCCACGGTCTTCCCCGACTTCCCCGACTCCCTGCCCGACTCGGTGTCCATCGACTCCGACCGCCAACCCGGCGACTTTGACCTCAAGACCTTCGGCCAGGACTACTACCTCCGGCCGGGCAACGTCGTTGAGTTTGCCAGCCCGCTCAACACCAACGAGGTCGTCGGGCTCTCGATTGTCACCACCGACAACGATTCCGTCGGCGGCTACTACTGGCGCGGGGACACCATTGTCCTTGCGCTGCTCAAGCCCCAGCGCAGCGATACACTCTCCCTTGCCTGGGACTACCAGATGCGCAACGTCTACTCCCTGCCCCAGGGCGAGGTAACGCTCGACTCCCTGCGGCTGTTCCGCTACGACCCTGAGGGCCAGCACCCGGACCGTGAGACCGACGGCGCGTACACCGGCCGCAAGTTCACCGAAATCCTCGGACTCGACCCCAACGGTGACGACCGGGTCGAGTACCCGCAGTTTGAGAAGAAGACCGGGCTCATCTTCTTCCCCGGACTCAAGCCGTTCGACTCATCAGCCCTCTCGGTCCGTGACCGGGTCGTCTACCGTAAAGACCCTTACGAATACCTCGCCGGTGAAGGACGCCGCTACTACATGGTCGCCGAGTACTCCAGCGCGACCGAGTCGTACTACCTCGGTCAACCCGACATCACCGAAGGCTCAGAACGGGTCACGGTGGACGGCAAGCAGTGGACCAGAGACGACGGCTACTCAATCAACTACAAGACCGGGGTCATCACCTTCCTCACACCGCTGCCGGTGGATGCCGGCATTCAGGTCACCTACGAGTACCGCCCGCTCTTCTCACTTGCCGACAAGTCCCTGGTCGGGACCAGGGCCGAGTACAAGCTCAGCGAGCAGGGCAAGGTCGGGACCAGCCTCTTCTACCGCAACGAAGGCCTCCGCGAGGAGAAGCCGAGCCTTGGCTCCGAGCCCTTCCGCCGGATGATCTGCGAAGCCGACGCCTCCTACGCAGTCAGCTCAAACGCAGTCACCGCACTCATCGACCGCCTGCCTCTGCTCCGTGCCCAGGCACCGACTACCCTCACTGCCGCGGCCGAGGCGGCGGTCTCCCTCCCTGACCCGAACACCCGCGGGGTTGCCTATCTCGACGACTTCGAGGCCACCCAGATCACCCGCGACGTCTCGACAACCTCAATCCTCTGGTTCTGGTCTTCCCCGCCCCAGGGAAAAGACACGCACAACTTCGCGCTTGCTCCCCTGTTCTGGACCAACCCCCAGGACCGCGTCCGGCTCGACACCATCTTCGGCCCGTCGCTCGGGGTCGAAGGGCGCGAACGACGCGACTACCTGAGGGTCATCTTCGCGCCTGACGCCACGGACGCGGAATCGTCCTGGGCCGGAATAACCACCAGCCCGTCCCAGATCGGCATGAACCTTGCCGACATGGAAGACCTCCGCGTCGTTCTCAAGACCACCGCCACTGCCGGCACCATCCACTTCTCAATCGGCACCTCAATTGACGAGGACGCGCCGCGACGAACCCGCTCGGGCCGAATCGTCGGCCGCGACGGACGCCTCAATACCGAAGACGCCAACTTCAACGGCCAGCTCGACGAGGGACTCGAAGACGCCGGCCTTGACGGCATCTACGCCGACGACACGCTTTTCGGGCGGCTCGACACCACCGATGACTTCAACGACGACTACAACTCACTCGCCAACCCGATGGGCACCGAGCGGAACGGGCGTCTCGACGGTGAGGACCTCGACCGCAACGGCTTCTCGGTGTACAACCACTACTTCGAGGCCTCGGTCTCGCTCGACGACGGACAACACCTCTCCCCGCTCTACAACAACTGGCAGCTCCTCCGCATCCCGCTCAAAGACTCCTCGCTCTTCCGCACCGTCGGCCGACCGAGATGGGAAGACATCCGCCTCGTCCGCGTATGGCTCGACAACTTCACCACCTCCGAGACCCTTGACCTCTACTCAATCGAGTTCACCGGCTCCCGTTGGACTAATCCGGTCATAGCCATGCTCCGTGACACCAATACGGTCCCGGCCGACACCACCGAGAGGGTCTGGGTCACCCAGATATCCAAGCGAACCGACACCACCTACAACTCACCCTTCGAGTTGAAGCGCAACGCCCAGGGGCAGCTTGAGCAGGAAGCCGCGATGCTCATGGGCTATCGGAACCTCCATGCCCGGCGCCGGGCGTTCGTCTCCAAACTCGCCACCGAACGCGAAGACTACCGCGACTACTCAGCCCTCAGAATCTACGTCCACGACGACGGCGCGGGTCTTCACTTCCTTCTCCGCCTCGGCTCTGACTCGGCCAACTACTACCAGTACTCGGCGCCGGTCACCGGCGGCCAGCTCGTGCCCGGCCGCGACGGCCGATGGTACGAGTTCACCTTCCACCTCGACTCTCTGCCGCGCCTCAAGCTCGAGCGCGACTCGGCCACTGCTCCGGACAGCCTCTGGACCAGCGGACACTACGCCATCCTCGGCCGCCCGTCACTCGCCGACGTTCGCTACACCGCGCTCGGTATCGAGAACCGCTCCGACCGCAAGCTCGGTGGCGGCGGACTCTGGTTCAACGACCTGCGCCTCACCGCGCCCCGCAAGGAACCGGGCTACGGCGTTCAGGCCCGGACCAACCTCACCCTGTCCGATTTCGCCAGCGTCGCACTCACCTTCGGGTATTCCGACCCCAACTTCCGACGGTTCAGCGAGGGCCGCGGTGTCAAAGCCGGCGGCTTCGGCACCAACACCGGCCTCGGGTTCCGGGCCAGTCTCGAGAAGCTCCTTCCCTATGGCTGGGGTCTCAACCTGCCGTTCTCGTACTCGATCGCCGACCAGCGCGAGTCGCCCAAGTTCGACCCGGTCTATCAGGACTTGAGAGTCGCCCGCGGCACCGCTCCGGCTTCGGCCGGCCGCAGCGAGGACATCGCGCTCGAGAACGTCCGCAAGAACCGCTCCGGCAGCAGGCTGCTCAACTACACGCTCGAGGCGATGGGAGCGTCGTGGCGTCAGCGGCGTTCGCGCAGCCGCTCTGCCCTGGCTCAGGACTCATCCTGGGCGAGCACGGTCGCCTGGTCATATGCGGTCTCACCCGACCTCAAGTTCCGCCTCGGCCGGGAAGAAGAGTTCGCTTACTTCCCCCAGAGCATCAGACTGGCGGTCGCCAATGCCCGACGCAACGACTTCCGCGGCTCAAGGTTCAACCCCGACAGCGTCATGCGGGTTGACACCCTGAGAGGTAACGGGCTCTCGACCGACTTCGGTGTCGAATACTCGCCGCTTGATGACCTCAACTTCGACTACTCGGTCAACACCGAACGGGATCTCATCGTCGCCAACCCCGACACCGTGCTCTTCCTCGTGCTCGGCAACGAGTCGGGCCGCGACCACAGCTTCAATGCCGGCTACTCGATTGACCTGGGCGACTGGCTCTCGCCCTCGATTGACTTCAGCGGCGACTATTCGGACGAAAGGCCCAAGCAGGGCATGAGCTATGCCGACGTCCGCAACATGAACAACTCGGGCGACATTGACCTCGCGATCAACCTCGACCTGCCGGAGATACTGACCCGGTTCGAACGCGAGCCGACGCCGCCGCCCCGACGACCGGCCCGGCGTGACACAACCGCCCGGGACTCGGCCGGCGCGGACACAACCGCGAAGCCACCGGCCCGGCCCAGGCTCAATCTCGGCGCGCTCGGCAACGCGCTTGAGCCGCTCGACTTCAGCTACTCGTTCTCCCGTTCCTCCAACCTCGTCGCGGTCTACGACTCATCACCCTGGCACTACCGCCTCGGATTCACCGACATCTTCACCTTCAAACGAGACTCACAGCGGCTGCCCACCAGTGCCGTGCGCGATCGGGACCGGACCCTCCGTCTCTCTTCCGGCGCTCGGGTCAAAGAACTGACCATCCGGGTCGGCTACGACTGGTCCGACGGCCGGACCGACAACAACGCGGTCAGCTCCGCCGCCTACGACGGGAACACAACCTGGCCCGACCTCGACCTGAGTCTGGCGAGGATTCACACGCTGTTCCGGAACTACGCCACCGACTCCCGGCTTTCGAGCCGGTTCCGCCGCCGCTCGACGCTGACCGGCGAGCTGCTGCGCGACAGCGCCGGGGTTGAATCGCTCGGGACGTTCGGCCGCAACGTGAACTCGAGCAACGAATTCTCACCGCTCCTGTCGTGGCAGACAAACTGGAAGCGACGCATCAGCACAACTCTGGCAGCGAACTACACCTTCTCCCGGGGAATCAACTACCTGAGCGAGGATGGCACAGTCCGCAGCGTCGCCGACGGTCAGAGCCGCTCCGCCGACTTCAGCCTGTCCTATGCCTTTGCCGCGCCCCAGGGAGTCAAACTGCCGTTCCTGCGCCGGCTTCGCTTCTCGTCGGACCTGACCCTGACCTGGACGATACGCTACTCCCGGTCAACGCGCGTTCAGACGCCCTGGGATGCAGCCGGCCCGGGCAAATCGACCGACCTGCAACGCGACAACTCGTTCGGCACGACGCTGGCGGCTTCGTACCGCTTCTCACGCAGCATCGAGGCCGGACTGAACACCGGCTACAGCCGCAGCCGTGGCTTGAGCCCGACGACAACCGAGAGCACCAACCTTGATGTCTGGGTGCTTTTCCGGTTCTAGCTTGGAAACAGATGAGGCAACTGGGCTTGAACCGGCGCGAGACCATGGTCCTTGTCTTCCTGACCGTCGCGTTCCTTGCCGGAGCCGGCCTCAACCGTCTGCGCCGGACCCGACTCGTGCGTCACCGACCCGCGCTTTCTGTCGTCCAGCCCGCACCCGACTCGGCCGCTCAAGACACTGCCCGCCAACTGCTTGATCTGAACCGCGCTGATGCGCCTGAGCTGGAGGCGCTTCCCGGCATCGGGCCTGAGCTGGCGCGGCGGATCGTCGCATACCGGGAACAGCACGGTCGGTTCAACAGCCCGGATGAGCTGCGCCGGGTTTCGGGCATCGGGCCCAAGCGCCTGGCCGCTCTCAGGGACCTGGTGACCGCCGGCCCCGGACCGTAGCCGGCGGTGCTGCCTGCCCCGGGAATCGGAGCGCGGTCAGCAGCGTGTAGACTGAGAGCCGGGGATTCGTGTAGAGCGACGACTCCTCGTCACGTTCGAGCAGGTACTTAAGCGCCCTTCTCAGGTAGTCCGGACCGGAACTGCCCGCGCGCGCGGCCAGGTCAGGGTTCTGTCGTAGCAGGACCGAATCGAACCCAAGACGGAAGCGCAGCATCTCCCGGAAGAGAAGCAGCAGCGCGTCGGTCAGCGACGACTGGGGCACGCGGGCCAGCTCTCCCACCGCCCGGAGCAGTGCCGCCTCGGTCCCGGGCTTTGAGACGAAGGACACCACCGGCCCGGGCATCAACTCGGCCGGCGCGGCCAGATAGCGGAGGGCACGGGCCAGCGAGCCCTGAGCCACTGCCGCAGCCAGTTGCGCCTGGTCCGGTGCGCAGGAGTAGTGTCGCTCCAGCCAGCCGGCAACCGTCTCGGGCGACAGCGCGGCGAATCTGATCGTCCGACACCGCGAACGGATCGTATCCGGCAGCGCGCTCGGAATGCTCGTGGTCAGGATGAACGCTGTCCGCTCGTGCGGCTCCTCAAGAGTCTTGAGCAGTGCGTTTGCCGCCTCGTCGGTCATGCGGTCGGCATGGAGGATGGCGACGACGCGCCGGCGGGCGAGGACAGCCGGGCGGGCCATCTCAGCCCGCAGCCAGCGGACGAGTTCGATCCGAATCCGGTGCTTCGGGTCGGGTGTCGGCTGCGCGTGTCCCAGCGCATAGTCCGGGTACCGGTCAAACGTTGCGGCCACGGCATCGTCGGTATCGCCACCATCGTCATCGCGCGCGCGGGTCCGGACCGCCGGAATCGGGAACACGAGCTTCACGTCCGGATGGTGCAGCAGCGCGATTGTCCGGCACGACCGGCACTCACCGCATCCCCAACTCCCCTCCCCCTCCTCCCTTGCGTCCCGCTCATCGCAGTTCAGGGCCTGAGCGAACCTGATCGCGGCGGTGCGCCTGCCCACTCCCGGCAGGCCGGCAAACAGCAGCGGCGGCAACCATTCCCGCGCCCGGTACGACTGGAGCATGTCAAGGGCGTGCCCCTGCCCGACCAGCTCCGGGCCGGCGTGACCTTCGCCTTTCATCGTCCGTTTTTCGGCCCTTGAGCCCTTCCGCTCTCCTCGTTCATCATTCAGCTTTTACCGCTTTGCCAGCCACGGGATCGGGTCCAGCGGCTTACCCTCACGCCGCAGCTCGAAGTGAAGATAGTCGTCTACCCTGCCGACCGGAGTCCCGGCCACGACCGGCTCACCGACCTTCACCATCATCTCGGTCAGGTTGGCATACAAAGTGAAGAACCCACCCTCGTGGTCCACGATAACCAGGTTGCCGTAGCCCATGAACTGGTCAGCATAGACGACCCGGCCGGCCCCGACCGCAGCGGCCTCGACGGCCTGAACAGCCCCGGCCGCACGCGGCGGACTGATGTCAATACCAAGGCTCGTCGTGCGGGTACCATAGCGTGGGTGCACCTTCGCCCCGAAACCCGTGGCAACCCGGCCGGCCACCGGCCAGGGCAGTCTTCCCCGGTTGAGTTCAAAGAAGTGCTGGCCTGCGGGCATGCGGGCGTGCTCCCGCCGACGCTCAAGCTCATCAAGCAGCGCCCTCAAACCCCGCGCCGACTGCTCCAGCTCGGCCGCCAGTCTCTCCCGCTCCGACTTCTCCGACCTGACCTTCCTGAGCAGAGTGGCCGCACCGGCCCGGGCCGTCTCCAGCACGGTCTCATGCTGCCGCTGCTCTTCCTCGAGTCGGGCCAGGTTCTCGCGCGCGCCGGCGACTTCTGCCTGCTTTGCCTGGAGCTCCTCAGCCAGCCGGGCCAGCTCGCGTGCCAACTGCTCGTCCTGACGCACAAACCAGCGCAGATAGGTCATCCGCCGAAAGACCTCGGGCAGAGTCCGGGTCGAGAGCATCGCCTCGAGCGGCAGGGTCCGGCCGTACTTGTACATCGCCACCAGCCGTCGCCCCAGCACCGCTCGCCGGACGTCCATCTCGGCGGCAAGCTCGCATGCCTCGGTGGCCAGCGCGGCGATCTGAAGCGTCCGGGTGCGCGTCTGAGCGTTGAGTTCTCTCAGGTACCGCCGCACCAGAGCAATCTCCTGTTCGTACGAACTGACCTTGGCCAGTACCGCGGATTCCTGGCCGCCCAGCTTCTCCAGCTCTGATTGCACCCGGACCAGCTCCTCCCGGGTTCTTCCCAGTTTCGTCTCATTCTCGCGAATCTGCCCGGCAATTCCAGCCGTATCAGCAGCCGTCATCAGCCCGGAATCCGGCTCGGCGCCCGCCAGCAGCAACCAGCACAGCACCACTTCCATCATGCCCGACCCCTCACGCCGCCATCGTCCATTACCTCTCCCCTTCCTCCTCCTGCGCTCCGCGCTCCCTTCCCGTCCTGCGCCGTCCGGCGTTCACTTCAAGAGCCCGTCCACCCACCGGTTGTGCGCCACCACCTCACGATTCCAGACCACGCCGGCCACTCTGATTCCCTCAATCTGCTCCAGGAACGCAACCGAGTCGAGCAACCGCCCCATGCCCCAGACATCGGCCTCAACCTGCACGTAGCGGTTGCGGTACATCGCCCCGCCCAGCACCAGCTCGAACCCCTCCCCGCCGACCAGTCGTTCCAGTTGCTCGGGCCGGTGTCCGGTCTCCAGCAGGAAATGGCAGTGACCGAAGTTGTCAACCTTCCCCCAGTTCGCCTCAACCTGAAACCGCACCACGCCGCATCGGTTCTCCTCTCGCCAGACCAGCCGCTCCAGCTTGGCTCGCACCCATCGTTCATCCTTTCCCATCCCCGCCGAGAGCGCATCAGCGTCCGCGTTCGGGTTCCGCACCAGGAACCGGACCAGCTCCTTCTCGTCGGCGGAGATCTTCATCGCCATCGGGAAGGAGTACCCGGCGATGCGCTGAACCTCGCGATACTCAAAACCGGGCATGCTCTGGATGAACCGTGCCTCGCTGTCAAAGTCCCGCGAGTAGAAGAGCACGGCCAGGTTCGGCCCCAGCCCCTCGGGCAGCCCGCTGTTCAGCACCACCTCACTGACAAACGGCAGCTTCGCCGCCAGCGCGTTCGCGACTCCGAGCGACCGACGGCTCGTGCCCATCACCATCGCCCACACCCAGTCACCGCCGAGCAGCGGCGGCACGCACACCGTCGCCCTTATCCCCTTGACCACGCCGGCACTGACGAGTTGCGCCAGCCGCTTGCGGAACTCATCACGTTTCAACCCGGCACCGGCCAGCTCACCATCGGTCGGAAACAACCCGTGAATCTCGGCCAGCCGCACCGCCGCGATGTCGTTCTTCTCAACAATCATCCTCTCAGCCTTTCAGCTTGCCCTTTGCTCTGCCTCCGCCGTCCGCCATCCGACTCCTTGATTCCTCGACTCCTCGATTCTCAATAGGCTCCCCGACGCGCCAGTACCGCAGGCAGGGTCCGCACGATAATCCGCAGGTCATCCCAGAACGTCCATTCCTGAACGTAGCGTGTATCCAGCCGCACCCGGCTCTCATAGCTGGTGTCCGACCGTCCCGAGACCTGCCACAGCCCGGTTGCGCCCGGCCGCACCCGGAAGAGCAGGAGCGAGAAGTCCCGGTAGTACTTCACCTCGTCATCAACAATCGGCCGCGGTCCGACAAAGCTCATCTCCCCGACCAGAATGTTGAAGAACTGGGGCAGTTCGTCAATACTCAGTCGGCGGAGCAGCTTACCCACCCGGGTGACCCGCGGGTCGTTCTTCAGCTTGAACGTCGACTCGTACTCACGAGCAAGCTCCGGGTTCGAGGCCAGCAGCTCTTTCAGCCGGGCCGCGGCGTCGCGGTGCATCGTCCGGAACTTCAGCAACTTGAACGGCCTCATGTTCCGGCCCAGTCGTTGGTGCCGGTAGAACACCGGCCCTGGGCTGTCCAGCTTGATAACCAGGGCGACAAGCAACAGCAGCGGCCCGAGCACGACCAGCG
>Ga0194126_10013296_pt1 | contig 10314 bp, 10 predicted proteins | sample TA2KigC150mmetaG_FD_148641 | JGI IMG/M metagenome (GOLD analysis project Ga0194126, IMG submission 148641) | Freshwater microbial communities from Lake Tanganyika, Tanzania - TA2015035 Kigoma Deep Cast 150m | ecosystem: Environmental > Aquatic > Freshwater > Lake | place: Tanzania: Lake...
ATAACAGTTTAAACCTATAAACATTGTATATGCATCCATAAAATTTTCGAAATACCCAACCGTTGATTTTTTTAATCTTACTTTTGCTCTTATCACAAAAAAGAAATGCGAACAGCTTCTAAATAACAGCTTCTAAATAAATATTGACATAATTTTTTAATATATTAAAATCTAAAACTTGAGCCTTTGTAGATATAAAAGAAGTAATTTTATGAAGAATTTTATAATTATGGTTTAGTATATGTTGTTTTTTAAATAAAAATTTTTAAAAAATAATAATAATTACCCAAAAAATTTTTTTTATTTGCGAATACTTTATTATTTGATAAATAGAAAGGGAAAAGAAAAGGTGGACAAGGTGAAAAAGAAATTAAAAATATCATTAATCACTACCATAATAACTTTCATTATTCTGTCAGTGCTTTCAATTCCGGCAGTTGTTTTTGCACAGTCAGAGGATGCTGAAGAGACTGCACCTGAAACAATAGAGATACCAAAAGAGTTAAAATTTGATGTAATATATCCAGAGCTAAAGGCAAAAGCAGGTCAGGTGTTTGATTTTAAATTTGACCTGACATTTGTTGGTGATGAAGAGCAGACCTTTAATCTTTCTGCTGAAGGTCCTGATGCATGGTATGTAGCAATTGCTCCTTCATATCAGGAGAGTGAAATAAGTGCAGTAAAGCTTTCTCCGGGCAAAAAAGAAAGCCTCAAAGCCACAGCTATTCCTCTTATAAAGCAGGAGCCGGGTGAATACAAAATTAAAATTATAGCTAAAAATGAGGATATAAAGCTTGAAGCTGAATTGGAGTTAACAGCAATCATTACTGCATCCTATGATTTTACCCTGACCTCAAAGACAGGAATGTTAAATACTAAAGCAACATCAGGTAAAAATAACCCGTTCATAATGGTTCTAAAAAATATAGGTTCTGCTGACATTGAAAATATAACTTTTAAATCTGATGCACCCGAGAAATGGACAATAAAATTTGAGCCTGAAAAAATTGAATCAATAAAATCTGATGAATCCAAAGAAATAAAAGTGACAATAACACCACCGGAAAAAACCATTGCCGGCGATTACATGTTAAATTTCTCGGCAAGCAGTGAAAATGTAAACAAGAATATTGATGTAAGAATAACTGTTGAAACTCCATCAGTATGGGGTTGGGTTGGAATAGCAATAATAGTAATTGTTGTTATAGGTGTAGGTGTAATATTTGCAAGACTGGGAAGAAGATAATATATGAATAATCAGGATATTAAAAAAAACGAGCCTATTATAATTGCTCAAAACCTTACCAAAAATTACAATGGTAAAACAGTTGTAAATGATTTGAACCTTTCAGTCAAAAAGGGTGAAATATTCGGGTTACTTGGCCCAAACGGTGCAGGTAAGTCAACAGTTATATTAATGATGCTCGGGCTTACCGAACCAACATCAGGTTCAATAACAATAGCAGGGTTTAATTCAACAAGAGAACCAATAAAAGTAAAAAGAATTACCGGATATCTGCCTGAAAAATTAGGTTTTTATGAAGACATGACAGCAAGGCAGAACCTGAAATACACTGCAGAGCTAAATTTCATACCTCAAAAGGAGATTGATTCCAAAACTAATGAAGTACTGCAGATTGTTGGTTTAGAAAAAAACAAAAACCAGCCTGTATCCCAGTTCTCCAAAGGTATGAAACAGAGACTTGGTATTGCAGATGTTCTAATAAAAGACCCCCGGCTCGTTATACTTGACGAACCAACAGAAGGGCTTGATATAAAAATTGCAAATCAGATTCTTGAAAATATATCAATACTGAACCGCCAGAAAGAAATTACATTTATGATCTGTTCCCATCAGCTAAACCTTGTTCAGAAGATATGCACAAGAATTGGTATCATGTCCAAAGGTAAAATGATTGGAGAAGGCAGAATTGATCATATTGGAAGGGGCTTATTTGCAGAAGGAAAATACAGGATTGATGTAGAACTTTCAGAAGTAAGCAAGGCAGTTCTCAATAAAATTAGAAATATTGATAAAGTTATAAGTATCAATCAAAACGAAAATTTACTTGAAATTATCTGTGATGAAGATGTAAGACCTCAAATATCCAAGGTTATATTACAAAGTAATATTTTATTAACAAGAATGAACATAAGAGATTCTTCACTTGAAGAAATTTATCTAAAGTATTTTAAAGAGGAGTAGCATGAGGGGAGCCTTAACAGTATATAGAAAAGAACTTGCAGATTATTTCAGCAGTAAGATATTTTTAATACTTCTTGCTGTAATATATATCGTGGGTCTTAGTTTTGTTTTTATCTCTATCCAGGATATAAAATCTGCACCTACATCTACCAACCAGTCCCTGCTTATAAAAGTTTTTATTGATGAATTTATCTACTTAAAACTCTTCACTGTTGGTGAGATTTTAAATTTTAATTTTGTCAGCTTTTTAGGCATATTCATCCCGCTTATTGGAATAATGTTTGGATTTAATGCGGTAAACAGTGAAAAGACGTCCGGAAATTTAAGCAGGCTTTTATCTCAGCCTATTTACAGGGACAGTTTAATAAATGGAAAATTTTTTGCCGGAACTACAACAATAGCAATCATGATTTCAAGTATAATATTTGTAATTGTGGGTATTGGTATTAGAGCAATAGGTGTGCCCCCCACGTCTGAAGAAATACTCCGTATATTTATTTTCATTATAATCTGTATTGTCTATGGTACATTCTGGATGGGGCTTTCAATGCTTTTTTCAGTTATAATGAAGAGCACAATAGCATCAATTTTAACAGCCATACCAATATGGATATTCCTGGTATTTTTCTGGGGTATGATAGCAAAAGCATTATCAGATGTTTTTGCTCCAACAGGTGATACATCAACAACTGCAGATATTTTAAGAAATCAAACAATATGGGTAAATATCCAGAGGGTTTCTCCCCAGTATCTGTTTATGGAGGCAACACTAATATTAATTAATCCTACTCTGCAGCATGTCCTTTTAAGACCGGTTAGTACAAATGCATTAAACAAAATGCTTTTTAATCCATTATCAATAAACCAGAGTTTAATTCAAATCTGGCCCCAGCTTGTAATTATAATAGCATTTACAATCATATTCTTTGCAATTTCCTATGTAATATTTATGAAGCAGGAAATCAGGTCAACCTGATCAGTCCTGCTGGGTTGTAACCTCTTCTATTAAGCTTGTGCCTGCAGATACTTTATCAAGACTGTGTATTGAGCCGCCATTCATGATAATTACCTTCTCAACCTTTTCAAAATTAATGTTATCACCCTCACAGGTGATTTTAACATTTTCCACTTTCTGGTCCATTTCTTTCAGTGAAACATCCACACCAATTACACCTGGCAGATCCGCAAGCTGCTCTGCCATTTCTATAAGATTAGGCGTGTGAGGTTTCAAAACATCAAGCACAATTCTTCTAATATTTGCCAACTTTATCATCCTTCCTTTAATAAAAAATTAATTTTTCATTGCACCTAGAATTTTTCTCTTAGAATTTTTAAACTATTTTGTAAATCCTCTGAAAGGCTGTCTTCAATTTCAACCTTAACATTTAAAACAGGGTGAATAAATGATAATTTTTTTGCATGCAAAAACTGCCTTAAAAGTGAAATATCACGGGCAATTTGCAGCGACTCTTTGCTTCCGTATCTGCTGTCACCTATTACTGGATGGTTGATATAACTTAAATGAATTCTTATCTGATGTGTCCTGCCAGTTTTAGGAAATACATTCAAAAGTGTGCAATTATTAAATTCTTCCAAAACTTCGAATTCTGTTACAGCCTCTCTTCCCATATCCACTGAAACTGCCATTTTTGTCCTATCCAGCCTTGACCTTCCAATAGGAAGAATAATCTTACCCCTTTTCTCATTAAAAGTACCTAAAACCAGTGCAGCATAAACTTTCTGGATTTTTCTGTCCTTAAAAAGATCTGAGAGCTTTCTCTGGACCTGGTCATTTTTTGCTGCAATTATAAGACCTGATGTGTACTTATCAAGTCTATGGACTATACCTGTTCTGGCGACATCACTGAAACTGCCCTCTATATTTTTGTTTTTATAATAATAGAGAATTGCATTTACAAGGGTATTGTTATAATGTCCCTGAGAGGGATGGACAGAAATTCCAGGGTCTTTTGATATAATTACAAGGTGAGCATCCTCGTATCGTATTTTTAATCTTAATGCTTCCGGTTTGATATGGGGTGAGATTTCAAATTGATCGGCATTCTTAATATCTATTCTATCGTAAGTTGAAACTCTATAATTTTTTCCTATATTCTTTCCTCCAACAGTAACAGCATTGGCTTCTATTAATTTCTGAATATAGGATCTTGACTTTTCAGGTATCTTTGATGTTATAAAGCTGTCAATTCTTTTTCCTGAAGCCTCTTTATCAACAATTAAAGTAGTAGTTTGGTCATCTTCATCATTCAATTTTTTTTGATGCACCCTTTTTAAAGAAACTTCTTATAATAATTAAAATCATTATACCAAAACCTATCACAATAAAGCTATCAGCAACATTAAATACTGCCCAGAAAACAACATGAATAAAATCTGTCACTTCACGGTGTATTACTCTGTCAAATAAATTGCCAAGTGCACCGCCTAAAATAAAACCAAGTGCAATATTGTAGATAACAGACTTGATATCCATTTTAATTTTTAAAACTATAATAAGTATGACGGCAATTATAGATATGATAATAAATACATTTATCCAGCCCTGAAATAATCCGAATGCAGCCCCGGTATTTGTGATTCGCGTCACATAAATAAAATTAGGTATTATTTCAACAGGAAAAATATCCTCGGGCTGACTGTTTACAAAGTATTTTGAAAACTGATCTCCCGCTAAAATAATAAAAGCAGTCAGACCAAAAATTAAATTAAGCACCTTATTTGAAACTTTTAATTCTTTTGTCATAATATACTTCCTACAACCTTTATACCAACTTTTATACTGAATTCATTTATCTTTATTTCTCTAACAAACATGTCATCTAAAAATTCCCTGGTAAGCTTCTCGCTCAATGTTTCCTTCATTATGTAGTCTTTAAACCTGTCTATGGTTTCTTTCTGTTTTTGGCCACACTGAATTGCAGTAATAATTGTATTTTCTATCTGGAAGTTTGCCTCTTTTCTTAAATTCTGTATTTGATGCACAAGCTCTCTTAAAAACCCTTCTTCCCTGAGCTCTTCTGTTAAAGATGTGGCCATTCCAACAGTGAACTCACCATCACTTTCAACATCATATTCTTCTTTGCTTATAACATCTACCAAAACTTCTTCAGGAAGTATCTCTATCTGTCTTCCATCAACTATAACATCCAAACTTTTTGAATTCTTTATTCTGAGTACCACCTTCAGCGGGTTTTCAGATTCAATTGCTGTTTTTATTTTAGGAAGGATCTGACCATATTTGGGACCAAGTAGTTTTAAATTTGGCTTTATGCTGTATGAAACAAGCTCATCTAAATTATCAACTATTTCAAGCTCTTTAACATTTAATTCCTCACAGATTAATTCTTTAAAATGTATGCACGCATTCATTTTCTCTTCATCACTATCAAAATAAACTTTCACACATACAAGAGGCTGTCTTGTTTTTATACTCAGCTTGCTTCTTATTGAGCGGCCAAGTCCCACTATCCTGCGTGCAACCTTCATTCTGAAACTAAGCTGCCTGTCAATTAAACTATCATCAGCTTCTGGATACTTTTCAAGATGCACACTTGATAATCCCTTACCTATGCTTTTGACAAGATTGGTGTATATTTCCTCACAAATAAAAGGAATATAAGGTGCAGCTATTTTTGAAATTGTTAACAGACACTCATATAAAGTTTTATATGCACTTATCTTATCCTTATCACTTTCACTTTTCCAGAATCTTCTCCTGCTTCTCCTCACATACCAGTTGGAAAGGTTATCAACAAAATTTTCTATTAATCTGCCGCTGTCTGTAACATTAAAATTATCCATATATTCTATTACTTTTTTAACCATATAATTGAGCTCGGAAATAATCCATCTATCAATTTCAAACCTTTCACTTACATCAAGCTCATAATCATGCGGGTTAAAACTATCAATGTTTGCATAAATTACAAAAAAGGAATATGTATTCCATAAAGTAAGAATAAATTTACGCACAACTTCATCCACTGCCTTAACAGAAAAGTTTTTTGCATTCCATGGTGAAACAGCAGTAAAGAAATACCATCTCAATGCATCTGCCCCCTGCTTATTCAAAATATCCCAGGGTTTAACAACATTTCCCCTGGATTTACTCATCTTCTGCCCAAATTCATCATTTATCAAACCGAGGCATAAAACATTTTTAAAAGATGATTTTCCATATAGCAGGGTTGAAATTGCAAGCATTGTATAAAACCAGCCCCTTGTCTGGTCTATAGCCTCACATATAAAATCAGCAGGGTAACTCTGTTCAAAAATTTCTCTATTTTCAAAAGGATAGTGAAACTGTGCAAATGGCATTGCACCCGAATCAAACCATACATCAATTACCTCAGGAGTTCTATACATATTTTCACCACATACAGGACATTTTAATGTTATTTTATCAACAAACGGTTTATGGAGCTCTATACTATCAAAAATATTTTCAGATTTTTCCTTTAGTTCCTTAAGGCTTCCAATACATATTTTATGATTATTTTTATCAACCCAAATTGGAAGTGGAGTTCCCCAGAACCTTTCCCTTGATAGTGCCCAATCAACATTATTTTCAAGCCAGTTTCCAAATCTGCCATACTTTATATGCTCGGGATACCAGTTGACTTCATCATTTGACTTCAGGAGTTCTTCCTTTATTTCAGAAGTTTTTATATACCAGCTTCTTTTTGCATAATAAATTAATTTTTCTTCACATCTCCAGCAGAAAGGATATGAATGACTGTATTTCTGAACCTTAAATAAAAGGTTTCTATTTTTTAAATCCTGAATAATTTCAGAGTTTGAATCTTCAATTGAAAGATTTCCAAATCTTTCAACCTCAGGTTTAAACTTACCCTCTTCATCAACCATCTGAACAACCGGAAGCCCGTACTGTCTGCCAACTTTCATATCGTCTTCACCGAATGCAGGTGCTATGTGCACAATACCTGTTCCCTCTTCAACTGAAACAAAATCACCCGAAATTACCTTGAAGGCATCAGGATTATCTGTATATCTGTAAACTGGACTGTATTTAAAGTTTAATAATTCTTTACCCTTAAATTTATTTTTGACTTCATAACCGGTAAGATCCTCGAAAACTTTACCAATAAGATCATCCACAAGTATAAAATTTTCATTCTTATAATTTACTTCAGAATACCAGATATCTCCATTAACTGCACAGGCAACATTGGATATAAGTGTCCAGGGTGTTGTTGTCCAGACAAGAAGAAATGTGTTTTTTCTATCAATAAGTGGAATCTTAACAATAATGGAGTAATCCTCAATATCCCTGTAGCCCTGGGCAACTTCATGTGAAGAAAGTGCAGTGCCGCATCTCGGACAGTATGGAACAATTTTATAATCTTCATACAGGAGATTTTTGTCCCATATTGTTTTTAAAATCCACCATACAGTCTCTATATAATCATTTTTAAAAGTAAAGTAGGCATTATCCATATCAACCCAGAAGCCAATTCTTTCAGTCATTTTCTTCCAGTGTTCTTCATACTTCATCACACTTTCCTTACAGAGTGCATTGAATTTTTCTATTCCTACCTTCTCTATTTCCTTTTTTGAATTAATGCCTAACTGTTTTTCAACTTCAATCTCCACCGGCAGGCCATGAGTATCCCACCCTGCTTTTCTGGGAACATGAAATCCCCTCATCGTTTTGTACCTCGGGAACAAATCTTTAAAAACTCTTGAAATAACGTGATGCACACCGGGCTCACCATTTGCAGTTGGCGGACCCTCATAAAATATAAACCCCGGCTTACCCTTCGTATTCTCAATAGACTTTTCGAATATTTTATTTTCTCTCCAGAAATTCAGCACACGTTCTTCAAGTTTTACAAGATTTACACTGCTTTCAACTTTATTAAACATTAAAATTTCCTGCTTTTAAAATAAGATTATAATAAATTACTAATAAGCTCTATATAATAAATAATAAGATTAATTTTGTGAAGTATAAATATTGCTGTTTTTTAATAAATCAAGAAATAAAAGGGCAGATTTTGCAGCTTTTGCCTTATAATGATTATTAAAATACACAAATATTTTTTTTGTGTTATTTGCTATTTCTTCTGCTTTTGGTATCCAGTCAGCAAGTTCTTCCTGGCTGTACATGTAATCATACCTCTGATATGCTTTCTCATTTTGCCACCATGAGCTGCTGTTCCTTCCATGGAATCTAATATATCCTGTATCTGTTGTACAAATACTGGAGGGCAATATTAACCCTTTTAAATCAGGTTCATCAACATTAACAAACCCTATATTTAAATTTCTAAGACTATCCATTACCAGATCATTTATCCAGCTGTTATTTCTAAATTCTATACTGATATCCAATTCTTCAAAGTCATTGCCAATTTTTTTAATATAATCAAGATTGCCTTCACTGAATCTGAAACTGTATGGGAATTGAAAAAGGATACTTCCAAGCCTGTCAGCATTTTCAAGAGGTTTTAATGCATATATAAATTTTTTTGAATCATCAGTATCATAAATTCTTTCATGTGTAAACTTGCTGTTAGCTTTTACAGAAAAAATGAACTTCTTGTTTTCTTTAACCTTTTCACAAATGCTAAAGAATGTATAAGGATTTGGAAAACGGTAATATGTAAAGTTCAATTCAACACTATTAAACAATCTGCTGTAATAGTAGAGGTATTCTTTACTGGCTAAATCCCGGGGATAAAAATTATTTTTCCAGTCTTCATAACTGTACCCGCTTGTTCCTATATATAATTCTGTCACTAAAATAAATATCTTAAAATTTACTAAACATTATAAATGCATTATAAATGACAATTATAGATAATTTGCCAGTTCATAAAGTATTTTATCCTTCGGCATTGCACCAACTATCCTCGTAAGGACCTCACCGCCTTTAAATAATAATAATGTTGGTATGCTTGTTATACTGTATTTTATGGCTATTTCGCGATTCTCATCAACATTTAATTTACCTATTCTTAAAATATCTTTCTTTTCTTCATGTAATTTCTCGAGTTCCGGAGCAACCATTTTGCATGGACCGCACCATACTGCCCAGAAATCCACAAGAATTGGGATATCATTTTTTGCAATCTCTTCTTCAAAATTTGCATCTGTCAGTTGAATAATGCCTTCATTCATTATTTTCTCTCCAATCTTTTTAAATAAACTATTATTATTGCAAATATTCTTACTGATATTATCAAAGGTACTATTTTTAGTCAATTAAACAGGCAAAGAAAGCATTCCAATTTTACTGATAAAAATAAAATTATTAGGTTAAGGATGGTTATTGAGAAAACCTTTTGAAATAACCCATCCTTAACCTTTAAAGTTTTACTCTGATTGCTGTCACGAAAATGGAGATGCTAACACAGGCAAAATAAAAAGATTAAATTTTAGTTGTTATTATCCTATAATATGCTATAATATCCTAAAATGACTGACCTTAATAAAATAAATCTTTCAATCTTATGAAGCATCTCAAATTTCGTTATAACGATAAAATTAATACTGCAGGAGTTATTTTTAATCATGAAATGGGAGATGCTAACTCGATTTTATAAAACATCCAAAATTGATTTACTGGAGTTAAAATGTATAAATGTAAAAAATGCGGAAACATCGAAAAATTCATCGGTTGTGCAGAAGAAAAAGGAAATGCCTTCATCTTTCAGGAAAAAGCCTCCAAAAAAGAAAATTTTAGGCTTTCATGGATATATTCTGTTTCAGATGGAAGCTGGAATGGAAATGCTAAAGTTTTGAAGTGTTTTTACTGTAATTCAAAAGAAATATCCGGTATATAAACTTTCTACTGCAGAAAGAAAATCAAACAGCTAAGAAAAACTTATTGACTGAATTCGTGTGCTTCTCTTACTTCTATAAATATAGTAAAGCCTATACCTCACAAGACTGAAGTCTGGTATTTTAACGGCATAATACGTTTTGAAGGCTTAATAAAATCAGCCTGTTAAATTTTCAGGCCTTCTTTTGATGCTACAAGATTACCTGCTCGAAGCAGGGATTCAAATGTTCCAGCATCTGTCCACCACCCTTTCAGAATTGAATAGGTCATTATATTCCTT
>Ga0194126_10013297_pt1 | contig 10314 bp, 5 predicted proteins | sample TA2KigC150mmetaG_FD_148641 | JGI IMG/M metagenome (GOLD analysis project Ga0194126, IMG submission 148641) | Freshwater microbial communities from Lake Tanganyika, Tanzania - TA2015035 Kigoma Deep Cast 150m | ecosystem: Environmental > Aquatic > Freshwater > Lake | place: Tanzania: Lake...
CATCGCCGAGTACAACGATCGTCCGCACCAAGGATTGACGCTACCAGGGTTGTCACCTAACGAATTCGCACGGCGAATCGGGCTACTCTGACAAACAACTGTGTTCAAAATCTGATTGACTAATACACAACTTGGGAACTTTGGTTTCTAATTCAGTTGATTTTATCTTCACAGACCCACCTTATGCAGATAAAGTACAGTACGGCGAATTAAATTTCATTTGGGAAGCGTGGCTTGATTTTGATACACACTGGCACAATGACGAAATCATCGTCAATGAAGTGCGCGGCAAGACAGAAGCAGATTGGGCAGAGATGATGCACCAGGCAATGGCAGAATGTTATCGTGTGCTCAAACCTGGTCGGTGGATTTCGCTTTGCTATCACGACACATCGGAAGGAACGTGGTCGCTTGTTCAAGATATAATGGCAGAAGTCGGCTTTATCGTGGACAAGTCGGATTCGGCTTTGTTCATTGATACAGGACAAAAATCATACAACCAGTTGACGGGCGACAAAGTAACCAAACGTGATTTGGTCATCAACTTTCGCAAGCCCAAGCCAGGTGAAATTGCATCGGACATTATTTCAGGCGATGAGAATTCATCGACATTCGGTGAAAAAGTCCGCGCGATCATTCGGGATTATCTTACCGCACATCCTGGGACAACCAAGGATCGTATCTACGATGAGGTCGTCAGTCGGATGGTGCGCGCGGGACAAATGCAAGCGCACAATTTCGACGAATTGCTCGCGCAGGTTGCAGAGTCATCGCAAACTACGGGACAAGAGAGTCGTTGGTATCTCAAAGAGTCTGCCATCGCGGTCGTGGATGCCGCAGAATCGGCGAAAGAGGATACGGCGGCAGAAAACCTCGGCAAATTCATCGCCAAGAAATTGAAAGCGAATCCCGAAGCAGAAGGCGTTCATTATTCTGACTTGTTCGAGCAATACGTTTATGCGGTCAAGGAGAAACCACGCCGCACGCTTGCGGACTGGTTGCCCGATTATTTTTACAAGACAGATGACGGCACTTGGCGTTTGCCCGCCACTGACGAGGAAGCAGAAACCAAGAAAAAAGGACGCACCTCGGGAACCAATCGCCGCATCAAGCGATATATTGCATATCTGCAACAAGCCGTCGCCGTGCCCGCGCACGAGCAACCGAACGACGCAACGCTTGCAGAATGGATTCGTCACTGCAAACGCGCAGGTCTATACGAGCAAGGCAAGTTGTTGTACGAAAAAGGCGGATTGAATCTCGATGCTTTGAACGAAGAGATGGTGGTGAATGTGGAAGAGGATTATCAGGTGTGTGTGAGGATGTTGCAACGCGCCAAAGCAAGCAAGTAAAAGCCGCTTCTCTCGCGGCATTCGTTCGAGGCAAGAAAGGTTTTGGGTGTGATACGCGATTCTGAAATACTCGACCTGATCGCTTTATTCCGCAAAAGAAAAGTTGTGCTATACCACGCGTGTCAGTTCAAAGATTTAGAGTCCTACCTAAAATTGGGAGGCGTGCCATCCCGTGCTGTGCTGGAAAAGGCACAGGCACAGTACACGGCGTTTGACACGGATAAGAGGGATCGCGTCAATCGAGTTTGGGACAAGGTCTTTCTCAACTTGTCCGATTTTGGTCGTTGGTTTTGTGAGGAGGCAGGTAACATGCCGAATCCATTCGGTCCCATATTATTGATCATCAAGCCGAATGCTTTGGCGTCCGCTCTGGATATTGCCATATGCCTTCGCTCTGCCGGCGCAAACAGTTTCAAGCGTGAAAAAGAAGCTCTGGCGTTGGAACAGGTGGAGCGTTTGTTTTGTCACCCACCGAATGCGAGTGCTCCACAAAGTACATACGTCAAATTTGCAGAAGAACTACAACAGGAATTCTGTACCCCCCAAGCCCGATCACCCGAAATCAGTTGCACCTATCCCAATGGCATACTGCCCCTGGAATTTGTTTCTAAAATTCTGGTGGACCCGTATACGGTTGGCGATCAGGCATTGGTGTATCTGGTTCAACAGACCGTAGATCGTTCCGCGCCGATGCTTAAAGGCAAAATCAAAAGACGCCCCGTGAACGAGGCGCGCAGAAAGCTGTATACTGAACTTGCGGCAGTTATGAGTTCAAGGGCAGTATCATTAAAAAGAATTGTCGCAACTAGCTCTGCAAACTCGGCATTAAAATCCTGGGCTAGTGGCGCGTTGGAAAACGATCTTGAATATCAATTCAAGCGATTTTCCCAGTACTTGTTCGAAGGAACCCTGCAACCAATCAGAGAAATGCAAGCGGCAACACAAAACACAGGACGAACACAAAAAACGCGGAGATAACCCAATGCCAAAAACCGACAATATGTTCGAAGCGCGCAAGCCACTCGGCGAAATCTGCACTGTCCCTGACAAAATCATATCCGTTTACTCCTTGGAAAAACACGTCTGGGCAGATTCAAATTCGGCGCAGGCGCGCGCCAAGCGCATCCCTGAACTGAAAACGATTGAAGAATTTCAGATCGATCCTGTGCGCCCATTTCTCACTGATGTTTTCCGCAATATGGCGGCGCCGTACAACCCTGAGCGTCGCGGTGATAATCCGATTGGACAGGGCTATTGGATTCAAGCGGAGTTTGGTTCAGGCAAATCGCACTTGCTTTGTTTCCTCTCCGCGCTCTCACTAGGACGTCAGGATGCCTGGGACATTGTCGATCAGAAAGAAAAGAAAGCCGAGCGTGGCAAGCGCGAATCCCTTTATCGTTTCTGGGAAGAAGGACTAGAAGCCAAGAGCGGTAGAGGCAAGAAGGGTATCTTTGTCATCGTCAAGACCCTTGTCGGTTCTGGGAGTGGCACAATTGGCTTGCAAGACAAGGGACGCAAACTCAGCGAATACATTCTCGATGCGGCGAAGGAACAACTCGAAGCCGAAGTCGGCAAGAACTTGTCGCTATACCCCGTCGAACTCTTGGCAGATCGTTTCATTCAAGAAGACCTGGGACGATATCGCAACGACCTCAAAAAGTTTCTGCACGACCCCCGCTTTTTTGAAGAAGATGAATTTGAAGATGTCGATAATTTCATCCGAGACATTCAGCAAAACAAATCGCCAGAATACAAGCGCAGTTGTGGCAACAAACTGTGGCGATTTTACACCGAGTATCTCAAAGTTCAACCGCAAATAGCCGCGGAAACTGAGGACGTGCTTAGGCATCTCGTCGAAACGATCATGGCGGAAGGATATAGCGGCGTCTTGCTGGTGTTGGACGAAGTGTCGCTCTTTATGAAGAACCGCGATGATGATCAACGCGCCGACGACGAAAAGACACTAGTGGTTCTATCCAATCGCCTTGCCAAAGTTCACAATCTGCCGATTTGGACTGTATGCGCTGCTCAACAAGCTATTGAAAGTAGGATGGCTGGCGGTGTTAAGAATATCATTGCCGATGATCGTCTCAAGTTAGTCAAGCTACTTGAAGATGACAAGGACTATTACGATATCGTTTTGGCACGCGTGTGTGAAATCAAAGATCCCGCCGCGATTGGGAATTATTATCTCCACTATAAACGCGGGTTTAGTAACATCCAGGGCGTTGGCGAGCAGACATTCCGCCACTTTTTCCCGTTCCACCAACCCGCCATCGAGGTTCTGCGCGCGATCACGTATGAACTCACGACGACGCGTTCGGCGATCCACTTTATGCACCAAACGCTCAAGCACCAGATCAAGCACGAAGGGCGCGAGCTGATTCGATTGTGGGAATTGTTTGACGAAGCGGTGAATTACGAGGAAGACCCCAGCGGTGTGCATGCGGGTTTGGTGGCAATCAAGACCAAGCGCGAGACCGATTATCGCGCGTATGAAGCATGCAAGCGCCAGATCGATGGGATGACCAAAGGCGTACTGAAAGTGAATCGTGACAAGGCGTTAAAGACGACGCAAACTCTCTTCCTCTATCACATCGCACACACCCGTCAACAAGGTCTAACGCCAGAAGAAATCGCCAACTCGGTCTTGATCGAGCGCGAATCCGATTCCAATGCGGACGAAAACAATCAACACTATGAAACGATTGCCGAAGCCTTGCGCCGCGAGATGCGTCAGATCGCGCAGACGTTTGATGAGGACAAGCGTCCACGTTATCGCTTTGACCCAGTATTCACTGGGGTTGATCCACGCGATGAATTCCGCAAAGCGCGCGACGAAGCGGAAGCAAACGAGGTCATGCAAAATGAAGCGTGGGCACACTTGCTCGCGCTCGATGAATGGCCCGTCAAGACACGCCAAATGACACTCGATCTTTCCAGTGGCGTGCATTCAATATTCCGTGCCATTGCGCCGACACCCAACGCGCGTGCTACTGACCAATCATTGGAAATCAATTGGCAAGGGCGTCAAATCTTTGGCACGATTGGAATGCGCGATTTAGCCCGTTTGGCGTCCGAGAATTTGCCTCTACCCGCCATCAATTCTGAACAGACCGATCTCGATTATGCAGTGTTTGTTTCAAGTCGCCCTGTCTCACCACAGACAATTGGCAAATTACTGGAACAGCGCAAAGATCCGCGCGTCATCTTGTGGACTCCTGCAGAACTAAACGCAGAAGAGAAAAACCGCTTATTCGATTTTGCGGCGTACCGTAAGCTTGTTGCCGACTGGCAAGGCAAGGAAACCGAAGATGCGGTTGCCGTGATCAATTGGGTCGCGAACGAGTTACAGGCAAACCTGGGACGCATTTATCAAAGTGTGACTAGCGGTTATGCGCGCGGTCATATGGACGCAATGGACAATCGGCAGATGGAATTTCACGTTGCGGGTGAATTGCCTGCCATTCTGACGCCGTTGGTTGATCGCGTCTTGACTGTCGCTTACGAGTCCCGCGTGATCAAATTTGAAACCGTATATTTTCGTCGTGAAGAAGCCGTCAAGGTGATCAACGGAATCGTCAAGACAGGTAGCATTCCCAAGAACGCCAAACCGAATCAGAACACAGATGCTGCACGCAATTTTGGCTACAATCTGTTGATCATGAAAAAGACGGCGGAGCGAGACCTGAACACGGCAGACAACCCATTCGTCGCTGATCTCTGGTCATTTATTGACGATAAGCTTGCCGATGATGGTCAAGCGATGAAAATCGAAACGCTCTACAAGAATTTTATGGGCGTTGGTGGCCCCAAGGATTACGGTCTGACCCGTCGCATGGTGCAAATCTTTTTGCTTTGCCTTGTGCGTGAAGGCAAGGTCCGAATTATCCTGAGCCCGAAATCTGGCTTGAACCTTGCATCATTAGACTACACCAACATCGCCGATGTAGATTTCTCGGCAAAGGTTCTCGATGCGTTGGTCGAAGTACAAAAAATGGCAAAGCCAGAAAACTGGCAAGTCTTGCGACCGTACGCCGAGAAACTGCTCGAACATCCAATCTCAACTACACTTGATGACGCTGGTATTTCCACAAACCGCCGCGAGTTGAACGATCTATTCGCCAAGGAAAAGGAACAATCGGCGCGAGTAGTTGCGCGAGCCAAGAATCTCTTTGAAACGCTCAAAGAAACGAATCCTTACGAGCAGGAAATCGCGCAAATGAATGCGCTGTTCAAGCAAGCGTCAGAAGCCAATGGCGAAATCAGCGCAATTCTCTACGCATTCAAAACCCACCTGGGCTATAAAGCATTTGACGATAGCACGGTGGCGCAACCTGAGGTGGATGATCTGGCGGTTCGGCTAAAGAACTATCGTAGTGTGCAATGTTTTGTCGGTTATGATTCTGAATTGCGGACGGCTCATGCGTACTGCACACACGCCTTGCCCGATCTAGTTGATCTTAAAGGTGCACGCAAGGCACAGCGTCTGCTGGCAGACAAGTCGGCAAAACTACAACCTTTTATCGATTCGGACGTGAAACTCAAAACCGAGTTGATCGGACATACACCCCCTGAGGCGGGTGAAAGCGGCACATTGGGCGCCTTGATCCATGAATACACTGCCGTCTATATCACGCTTCACGACAATACACTTTATCAGGTTGAAGAACAGCGCGGGGCGATTCGTCGCATCCTTGAAGGTGACGAACTCAAAGCATTACAAGTCCTTGAGAAAATTACGGCTTTGAACCCTGCTGTTTCTGCTGGATTGAAGAACCAGCTAACCGAATTGGCGAGTCAGTTATTTGTCTGCCCGTCACCTTCGCGCGCTTCAGTCGAAGAATCGCTTCGCACGGCTCCAACACACGAATGTACTTTGTCGTTCGACATGGCAGATCAGGTGCTCGCAGAAGCCCGATCCATCGCTGCGAAAGCCCAGGCATTATTTGACCAAGCCATGGATCGTAAACTCCAAGTCTTTTTGAACCCGACCGTGCGTACTCGCCTAGAGCAAGGCAAATCCGAAACTGTCATCGCGGGAATCCTGCAATGCAACGACGCATCTACCTTGCGCGCTTATCTGGTTCGAACTGCACTTGCCGACAAGTCGTTGGCGGATACGATCAATCGGTATCTGAAAAAGATTGTCGTCAAGCGCGTCAAGTTAAGTGAGTTCAAGCCAGGCAACGGAACGATAGAGCGGAATCAAATCCCAGAAATTGCGCGTGAGTTCCAAGTTTATCTTGAAGAACAGATGAGTAGCATTGAGGATGGCGACGACACATTACCGATGTTGCAAGTTGAATGAGCTAGGCAGCCCGCGTAAGACAAGATTCCCTGATTCGCAATTGTCGCGAATTCATACGAGGTGCCCGATATGGATTTACAGGAATGGACGCTCAATAAACTAAAAGCGGTTAAAGAATATCCGCGTGTCGTGGTGCGCGATTCTTTGCGCCTGTTGCCAGAGCAAGACGGCATGATTCATGCTTTTGGACGCGACAATGGATATGCCGTCATTGTGGCGGCGACCAATCTGGTCTTTCGGCAATTGTATGAATTGGCAACGGCAGATCGTGAAATCAAGAAAATCCTGTTGATTGACCGAACACCGGCGCGACGACGTGCCCACCAATTACTAACTAGCGCGCCGCCCCCATTCTATCCCGATTTGCTCGCGCTAGTCCCAGAGGAAGCGCATATCAATCTAGACCTGCGCCAGTTTCTGATCGAGGAAACTCACGATCCAAACTGGACATCCGAAGCGAACGATCCGCAATACGCTCGCCTGATCGCACGCAACCTCGATGGCGTGCGGCGCGCCCATCAGAATTTACGCGCCACGCATCCTTCTCGTTTCAGTGATTCAGATTTCAAGGCGATTGTGGCATTTGCCGCGCTCGGGGTTCCAGACTCGGCATTCAAAAAACTTGCGCCGAAAGATTACTGGAGGATTGGGCTGATCAATCATGAGGCGCTAGAGCAGTTGGACGCGCTTACACCTGAAGTGACCAAGCCGATCCGCGATGAGTTGGCTAAGGCCCCTGCACCATTTTGTTGGTTCAGTGATCAGAGTGCTGATGTGGTGGTTCGTTCCTTTTATCTCTCTGCTATTCTGGCGCAACATTTGGACAATTGGAATCTATTGCTGACGAACATTGATCCCAATCTCAAACCCGTCAGCAATATCCCAGCGGATAAACTCAATTCCATCCCTGAATTGATGGCGCTCGACCCTGACCAAGCCAATCGTGATCTAGCAGAGACCGAACGCAGCCTGAATAACGATGCACTCAAACTAATCCTGATCGACCAAATCAAACTGGCCGAACCTAAAGCATTTGTGGCGGTTCTCGAGAAGGAAAGATATTCTGTTCTCTTGCGTTCATTGGCTCTTCTGGCTGCGCTCGACAATCTGCTTTCTGATAAACCAGCCCGCGACGAGCATACACGAATTATCAATCTACTCGCACCTGAAGGGACAGGGAATGACGCGCGCTTTGTGGACAAGCGTCCATCCGATACTTGGTCCGCGCTAAAGGATGCGTACGTTTGGGCATCCCAGGTTCAGGCAATTCGGGAAGAGCTAGCCAATGCGGTCAAGACAATCAAAGTAACACCTACCCCGAATCTTACTTTTAAAGTGTTTCGCGATTTTTGGAACGATAAACGTCTCAACCGTTTAGAGTACTACCTGTCCGCACTGGACCGTCAAATATCCAGCGGCGATTTTTTACCTCGCCCAGAAGACGAATTGCCCTCATTGTTTGGAACCATGCTGGCGCGCATCAAACAACGCGTTACAACAATTTCTAACGACACACACAAACAATTGGATGAATTGAATCGTCGATTCCAAGAAATGATTAGCCAACGTTACCCGACCTGGCTCAAGCAAGATGGTGACGTTTTGCTCACCAGCCAGTTTCTAAAGCGTTGCCTCAAAGCACACTGGGACCCGCAAACAGAAAAAGCCGTAGTTCTGATTTTTGATGGAATGCGTTACGATATCTGGGATGAACTGCTGCGAACCATGTTGACTGACCGTATGGAAATCGTCCAAGATTATCCAGCATCATCGCTCTTGCCATCTGAGACACACATTACACGGAAAGCAATCAGCGCAGGTACATTCCCTGATCAATTCGATTCAAATGCTGGGGAAGATCGTCTACTCAAAGATGGATTAGGACGCGTATTTGGAGCAAATCCAACCGTCGAAGTACTGAACCCAGAAGGTAGCGGCACCGGTGAAACGGTCCGATACCGAGCTGGTAAACTCGATGTGTATATCTTTGAACTGTGTGACAAAGAATTACACAAAATTGATGTCAGAACGCTTCCCGATGGACGCCAAGTTCCATCGCGCCCACTTGCGTTTGTCTATCAGAGCCTAAAAAACTTGATTGACACTGAGGTGATGGCGATCATTCGCCGACTGACGCCTGGCACCAAAGTTTTCGTCACAGCTGATCACGGTTTTGGACGCGTGGCTCGCGAACGCATTTGGACAGATCATAGCTGGTTGAATGAGCCAGACGATTGCTCTTATCTGAATGCGCGGCTAAAAGTTAATCTGAATGATGTAGGTGCACCGCGCAAGGTTCGAGATAATGTGTGGGAATTTCCAGTCGCCGATTTGCGTATGCCATCACGCGAGGAAGGATTTAATTCTCGCACTCGCTCAACCTGGGAAAAGCATTATGCGTCCATTATTTTTCCAAAGACTGGGTTTGCCTTATCTCGTCCGACAGGGCAATTTAACCCGAATGCCTATTCGCATGGGGGTATCTCAATTCAAGAACTAGTCATTCCCATGGTCGTTCTCAAAGTCAAACCCCGAGATGAAGGTTTGATAACTCTTGATGCAATTAGTGGTCCTGTTGAGGCAATCGAGGGCGAGGAAATCGAATTCCGTGCCCATGTAGGTCGATCCCCACGTGCGACAGGCGAAGAGATGCGGGTGGACGTTGAGGCGCATTACCGTGATGTCAATGATCGTTATATATCACTGCCTCATCAGGTCTTGTATGTCGAGTCCAAGGGAACAGATGCTGTGTTTCGTTTCCGACCCAAGTGTGATGATGCGACAGCGGACGAACGTCGTTCAGGCAAGATGCAATGGACTTTCACCGTGACGGTCAGCTACCGCGACGAACGACGCACAGTCCGCACCTCACAAACTCGAACATTTGCCGTCCACTTGAACTCGGAGAAAATTGTGCGGCGCGTGGGCAACCTGGGTAATATCCTGGGTTTGACGCCGAAGAGTGTGCGGGGCTAAGGCACCTATGAAATATGTCTCGTTTGAGCAGATCGCTCACGCTGAGAAAGAAACAAAACTTGATCCTGCCGATTCATTTCTGTTGGCTTATCGAGAGTTCGTTGCTTATTTCGCATCTCTCGATACTATCACTGAACACCATTTGATCATTGGCGCACATTTTGTTTATGGTTGGATGCCGAGAATGATTGTTTTGCATAATCCGAAAGAGAGATTATCTGGTGCGATCCAAGTTCTCAATCGAGTCAAACAAGGATATCCAGCAACTGCCGAAGAACTCGAGTGCTTGCGTGATTTGATCGACAATTCATTTGTCGCAACGTCCAAATTATTGCATTTCGTCAATTCGAATATTTGTCCCATCTGGGATGGTCGAGTCTATAAATTTATCAATGGCAAGAAGAACAACTATCAAACGAACAAACTTGAAAACTATCGGGCTTATCTTGCAAATTGCCAGGAGCTCATGCAAAACAAGGAATTTCCACAATTGCACGAGTCAATGAATCAAAAAATCGGTTATAGCGTTTCGCCGTATCGAGCCATCGAACTTGTGATGTACATGAACGGCGGCGAATAACATTTAGTATTTGCGATTTCGCACTAGATACAAGGGGCAAAATGCTCACTAATCAACCGACCAATTCAATGAAAACGGTATTCCTCAGTTACTCG
>Ga0194126_10013305_pt1 | contig 10310 bp, 9 predicted proteins | sample TA2KigC150mmetaG_FD_148641 | JGI IMG/M metagenome (GOLD analysis project Ga0194126, IMG submission 148641) | Freshwater microbial communities from Lake Tanganyika, Tanzania - TA2015035 Kigoma Deep Cast 150m | ecosystem: Environmental > Aquatic > Freshwater > Lake | place: Tanzania: Lake...
CTCTATTGCTGTTGATTTATCGCCGCTACCACAGTATCGACGAGCGGGAAATCTCAAGAATGATGAAGGAAGACTCTTGAACCAGTTGCCCGTTTTAATCCCCGTATCATTACTTCTTTTTTCTTTTATCGTTTTCCTGGCAGGCTTATTGAGGAAAAATCTAACTTTCCCTCTAACAGTCTTAGGGGTTCTGGCTTCGTTTGTATTTTCTATCCTGGGGCTCGTGCAAGTTCTGCGATACGGAACGCAACATTACTATATTGGGGGGTGGGTACCTCCTATCGGGATTGAGTATGTGCTCGATCACCTATCAGCCTTTATGGCGGTTATTGTCACTTTTATAGGGCTGATCAGCGTAGTATATTCACGCCGTTCTTTTCTGCAAGAAGTACCGGAAAGAATCGTGCCCCTATATGCGCTGGTGTTGTTACTGCTGGCGGGACTAACAGGCATTATCGTGTCTGGCGACCTGTTCAACCTCTTCGTTTTCCTCGAGATTGCTTCGCTGACAGCCTACGCCCTGATTGCTGTCGGAGGTAAGAAGGCGCCCATAGCTGCATTTCGTTATGCTATCCTGGGCACACTGGGAGCCTGCTTTTACCTTTTAGGTGTAGGCTTCATCTATTTCGCTACAGGCTCCCTCAATATGGCTGACGTAGCCCACATATTACCCGAAGTAAGTGACGCAAACACCATAATAGCTGCTGTGGCGCTTATTGTCATCGGCATTGGGCTTAAGATGGCTTTATTCCCTTTGCATGTCTGGCTGCCGGATGCTTATACCTATGCCCCCTCCGCGGTCACTGCGCTCATCGCCCCGATTATGACAAAAGTTGGCGCCTATGTTCTAATACGGATGCTCCTATCTGTATTTTCTCCTGATTACCTGACTGATGCCCTGCCTGTGACAGTTATAATCGGTTGGCTAGGTGCGATTGGCGTTATGGTTGCTTCAGTCATGGCGATTGCTCAAAGGGATTTCAGGCGTATGTTGGCTTACAGTAGTGTGGCTCAAATCGGGTATATTGCTCTGGGCATCGGTATGGCAAATCCGCTGGGTCTTATCGGAGCATTGCTGCATATTCTAAATCATGCCTTCATGAAGGGCTGTCTGTTCCAGGTCGCAGGTGGAATTCGCTACAGAACCGGACTCTGGGAGATCAGCCGGTTTGCGGGGTTGGGACGTCGCATGCCGTGGACTATGGGTGCATTTACGGTGGCGGCACTTTCCATGATAGGGATACCGCCTACATGCGGTTTTTTCAGTAAATGGTACCTGGTTCTGGGCGGTGTGGACGCTGGCAACTGGGTTTTCGTTGCAGTAATTGTTTTCAGCAGTTTGCTTAACGCAGTCTATTTCTTCCGCGTACTGGAGAGAGTCTACCTGTCGCCCCCCAGTGGCGATGCCAGTGTTGAACAGGCGAAAGAGCCTCCCAAATTGATGCTGTCACCCACTTTAATTCTCGGGGCAGGCATAATGATTTTGGGGCTTGCCAGTATAGTTATCGTAAATAACGTCTTAGAGCCAGCGGTTAGCTGGGCTTTTTGATAGAAAGATGGGAAACATGAAATGGAAACCTATTTCTCAATAATACCTCTTCTAGCTGTAATCGTTTCCCTGCTAGCTGCTGTACTCATTCTGTGCTCGGCACGCTGGCCTAATGTCAGAGAACTGTGGACCATAGCAGGCGCTCTGGCCAAGTTCGGGCTGGTGGCTTCAATGCTACCTTGTTTGCTTGCTGGCAGGTATCCGGAGATAGTACTCTTTGATATTTCCCCTAAAATCTCTCTGGCTCTTCATGTTGATGCTGCGGGTATAATATTCGCTCTCTCAGCCTCGCTTTTATGGATTGCCTGCTCCTTTTTTTCTATAGGCTATATGCGTGGTTTATCGGAAAAGAAGCAGACTCGCTACTACGCTAGCTTCGCTGTATGTATGTCAGCAACTATTGGCATTGCTTTTGCTGCGAATTTGCTCACCTTTATCATATTCTATGAGATTCTGACTATTGCAACATATCCTTTGGTTATTCATAAAGAAACACCGGAGGCGATAGCGGCTGGACGTAAATATCTTGCCTACCTGTTAACGGGAGCGCTGGCGCTCGTTGTGGCTGTGGCTCTTACCTATCACTATTCGGGTGGGCTGGATTTCCGTTCTGGCGGATTTCTCGATGGCGGAATCGGGCAACCCAAACTGTTAGTCATATTTCTTCTTTTTTTAGTCGGATTCGGTATGAAGTCAGCGTTGATTCCATTTCATAGCTGGCTTCCTACTGCAATGATTGCTCCAACGCCTGTGAGCGCACTGTTGCATGCTGTGGCCGTGGTCAAAGCGGGTGTCTTTGGCTTTGTGCGGATTGTCGGCTTTGTCTTTGGCCCTATGCTATTTCACGACATTGGAGCTGGAAGCATATTGGCTGTTATGGCTTGTTTCACAATCCTTATTTCATCACTACTTGCTATATATCAGGATAATTTGAAACGTCGCCTGGCTTATTCTACCATCGGTCATTTGTCCTACATTCTACTTGGTATAGCCCTCTTGTCTCCAAGTGCGTGGCTTGGTGGCGTTGTACATATTGTGAATCATGCTGCTCTGAAAATCACATTATTCTTTTGTGCCGGGGCTATATATGTTAAGACACATTTTGAAAAAGTAAGCGAGTTGGATGGCGTTGGGTGGCGAATGCCGATTACAATGGGCGCTTTCGCTCTGGCTTCAATTGGACTTGTCGGCATACCACCTCTGAACGGTTTTATCAGCAAGTGGTTTCTGGGAGAAGGCGCGATAGGAGCTGACGAGGGAATCTATCTTGGCATCCTATTGCTTAGCGGCTTGCTTAATGCTGCTTATTTTTTTCCTATAATAAGACGTGCCTTCTTCGCAAATTCGGACAAGGCTGCCAAGTTTAATGAGGCTTCGCCCTTTATGGTAGTTCCTCTGGTGTTGGTAGCTCTTTTTGCGCTGTTTTTGGGACTAATGCCGGATGGTATCTTTCGTTTTTATCATCTGGCGCGCGATGTAGCCACAAGCGTTTGGGGCGGGGGAATAAGATGAAGCTCAGACCGAAATTGAAATACCTTTTGTTACTGGCTCTGGCAGTAGTTGCAATTACGCCGATTGTGGTTGATTTTCTCGTCCTGGGTGACGGAGAAAATGACTTATGGTGGTTACATGCTCACGGTTTCTTTGCTTTGCTTGGTTTTATCGGGTGTGTAGTCCTGATCGTTGTTTCGAAATGGTTAGGTAAATACTGGTTGCAGCGCAACAAGGATTACTATGATTAGTTTTCCTCCGGCAGCAATATTGATTCTGGGAGCTGTGTTGCTTCCGTTGATACCGCGCGGTATCAGGTCGGGAGTATTTCTGCTGTTTCCTGCCCTGGCTTTCTGCTATTTGATATATCTGAACCCGGGAGACAGTCTAACCCTGAGTTTTCTGGATTACAACCTGACTCCTACACGTGTCGATGAATTAAGCCTTTGCTTTGGATATGTCTTCATTATTGTGACATTTCTTGGCGGTATCTATGGATATCATCTCAAAGATACCGCTGAGCAAGTTTCTACCCTGATATATGCAGGCAGTTCTATAGGCGTAGTGTTCTCCGGCGATTTATTTACCCTGTTTTTCTTCTGGGAAATCATGGCTGTTTCGTCAGTTTATCTCATCTGGGCGCGGGGTACATCACTGTCTTGGGGAGCAGGTATGCGCTACCTTATGATTCACTTGTTTGGCGGCAGCGTGCTCCTGGCTGGAATTTTCTTGCATGTGTCTCAAACAGGCTCGATGGTGTTCAATCACATGGATGGCGGATTGGCGGCAAATCTGATTCTGTTTGGTTTCTGTCTCAACGCAGCAGTGCCTCCACTCCATGCATGGCTGTCCGATGCTTACCCTGAGGGAACGGTAACCGGCAGCGTCTACCTGAGTGCTTTTACCACAAAAACAGCAGTCTACGCTCTGGCTCGTGGCTTTGGCGGATGGGACATCCTGATCTGGGCAGGAGCTGCTATGGCAGTATATGGAGTCATTTATGCTGTGCTTGAAAACGATATTCGTCGGCTCCTCGCCTATCACATTATCAGTCAGGTTGGCTATATGGTATGCGCTGTGGGGTTAGGAACAGCAGAAGCCATCAACGGTGCTACTGCTCATGCATTTGCTCATGTCCTGTATAAGGCTTTGCTTTTCATGGGAGCGGGCGCTGTGCTCTACACGACAGGTCGCAGCAAGCTGACCGAGTTAGGAGGTCTGGCACGTCTGATGCCGCTTGCTCTGGTACTCTACATGGTGGGCGCATTCTCGATATCGGGATTTCCTCTCTTTAGTGGATTTGTCAGCAAATCTATGGTTGTTCATGCTGCTGCTATCAGTCATATAGGACTGGTGGTAGTGCTTCTGAATCTGGCATCAGTGGGAACATTTCTACATACCGGGCTCAAGCTGCCCTATTTTACCTGGTTCGGCCCGAAGCGCTCATTGAAACCAACCGCTGCGCCGCGCGGGATGTATATAGGGATGGCCCTGACTTCTGCGATTTGCATTGCCATCGGGGTTTACCCTGCCCTTCTGTACAATATTCTACCCTTCCCGGTCGATTATCGACCCTATACTTCTTCCCATGTGATAGAAACTATCCAGCTTCTGGCCTTTACGGGGCTTGGTTTCTGGCTGCTGATTAAGAAATTGGGTGGTGAGCCTTTGATAACGCTGGATACCGATTGGTTTTACCGCAAGCCGGCAGACTTAGTTTATACCGTTTTCGTAGTCAAGGTAAACAGGGCATTTGAGTATTTAGGAAAGCTGGCAACTAAGGCAGTCCAGTTAGCCATCCGGTTGAGTACCAATCCTGTAGGGTTCTTCGGCAAGATTGGCTGCTTTGGTGAGCGTTCGGAACTTCATAACTTGCCCTACAATCCCGACCAGTACAGACTTTCGGTAAGCGCCATGATTCTCATCATACTATTATGTTTTATCATTCTTATTATCTGGAGTATTGCAGTTTCCTAGCCTGAGCCAGCACCGCGGGCTTTTTAAGCAGAAATGTCGTAGATTTTAAATTACCCTGATGAGGATGGGATAGCGTGAGTTTCCCCCTAATTCTGTAGCAAAAACCAGGCTAACCAAAAAGGGGGTGGGGAGACCTCTCTCCCCAGCCCCCGTATAAAATATCCGGTAAGACCGGATATTTAGCGCGCCATCACTATGTTGTCGATAAGACGGGTTTTGCCTATTTTTACCGCCAGAGAAACCACCGCAGGCCGGTCTATTTTAGCAAGCTCTTCAAGGGTCTCGGCATCGGCAACGCTCACATAGTCGATAGTGCCCAATGGTTCCGTTTCGATAAGCGAAGTCATCTCTCTGCGAATTATATCGGCATTTCTTTCGCCCTTGCTCCATAGCTTTCGTGCCAGCGAGAGCGACTTGGATAGTATCAGGGCTGCCTCTCTCTCCTGTGGATTGAGATAAACATTGCGGCTGCTCATTGCCAGTCCGTCAGGCTCCCTGACGGTGGGCACAGCGATGACTTCAAGATTCATGTTGAGGTCGGCTACCATCTTCTTAATCACCACCAGTTGCTGGGCGTCCTTCTGCCCGAAGTACGCTCTTGTCGGCTCGACGATGTTGAACAGCTTGGCGACTACCGTAGCCACGCCGCGAAAATGCCCGGGTCGTATTGTGCCCTCCAGCCGCTCGGTGACCTTTTCCAAATCCACCCATGTGCTGTAGCGCGGAGGGTACATTTCCTCGGCAGAGGGCATGAAGACTATATTCACCTGCTCCTTTTTGAGCATGGCGAGGTCTCGCTCCGTATCGCGGGGATATTTGGCGAAATCTTCCTTTGGGCCGAACTGCGTGGGGTTGACGAATATGCTTACTACCGTGTAGCGGTTCTCATCCCGCGAGCGCCGCGCCAACTCCAGATGTCCTTCGTGAAGGTAACCCATGGTGGGGACAAAGCCTACAGAGCCTCTGAGCCTGTGCCGGGCTTCCTTCATACCCGCGATAGTATGGACTACTCTCATCTGTTATTTAGCTTTGCGCTTTGATTTCGTGAGTTCGGCGAGAATGCTTTCGTCCATGGGATAGCTCTGTTTTTCGGTGGGGAAAGTTCCTGCTTTAACTTCCGCTATGTAATCGGCGGTCGCCTTTTTGATAATCTCGAACAAGCGGGCATACTGTTTGGCGTGTTTGGGCACGAAATCGGTATACAGTCCCAGGAGGTCGCTGATTACCTGCACCTGACCGTCGCAGAACTTGCCGGCGCCGATGCCGATGGTAGGCACGCTGACTCTCTCGGTGATTAGCTTCGACAGCGGCTCGGGCACGCACTCCAGTACAATAGCGAACGCACCCGCCTCGTCGAGGGCTACGGCATCGTTGAGCATGCGTACCGCTGCCTCAGGGGTCTTGCCCACCACTTTAAAGCCGCCGAGCTGATGTATTGATTGAGGAGTCAACCCGATGTGTCCCATAACGGGGATGCCGTAGGAGACAATCTTTTTCACCGTCTCCGCCATGATCTCGCCGCCTTCGAGCTTGACCGCCTGCGCTCCGCCTTCCTGCATGAATCGGGCAGCATTGCGCAGGGCGTCCTCAACGGAGACCTGGTAGGTCATGAAGGGCATGTCGCCGACTATGAGTGCCTTTGCAGCGCCTCTGACTACTGCTTTGGTGTGATGAATCATCTCGTCCATGGTCACGGGGATAGTCGAGCCGTATCCCAGGACCACCATGCCCAGGCTGTCGCCGACCAGTATAAGGGGGATTCCTGCTTCATCGATAAGCTTGGCAGTGGAGTAATCATAGGCGGTGAGCATTGAGATTTTCTCACCCTTCTGCTTCATCTCTTTTATCTGGGTGATGGTAACTCTCATGGGAACCCTCTTTCCGGTACTGGAACTATGCCAGACCTGTGGTATGGGAGGTCGCTCTTGATGCAGAGCAGAACTGTTTCTTTTTCTCTACGATTCTATTATTCTTATCGACATAGACAAGTTTGGGGACGAGGCTGTGAGCTTCAAATTCGGAAACAGTGCAGTATGAAATGATAATGACCAGGTCGCCCCTGGAGACCAGTTTAGCGGCTGCGCCGTTCATGCATATCACGCCTGAGCCGCGCTCTCCTTCGATGGCATAGGTCACCAGTCTGGCTCCGTTGTTTACATCGAGGACATGGACTTGCTCGTAGGGCAGGATGTCCGCCGCCTCCATGAGGTCTTTGTCTATGGTGATGCTGCCCTCATAGTCGATATTGGCTTCTGTTACCGTAGCCCTGTGAATTTTTCCCTTCAGCATCGTTCTCATATCAAAGCCTCCTGCGCCGTCTTTTCCAGAAGTCTGAGTAGTTCCTCAGCTTTTTCTTTATTTATCTTACCCTTGCTTAAAGCTATAGGGATGGTCTGAATGCCCAGCTCTTTGTAGGTTGAAAGCAGCGATGGCGCCACTTTATCCAGAGCCTCGAGATGTTTTTCTATGGTTCCCAGATCGCCGCGCGCTATGGGCCCGGTGAGGCAGTTGGGTAAACCGATGTTCTCCAGATTGTTCAGAGTGCCGCGGAGCAGCGGCAACAGAGCACGGATTGCCTCGGGTCTGGAGACCCCGAAAGCCCGCCACAGGTCGGTGGACAGTTTCATCAAGGTAACCAGGTAATTGCAGGCTATGACTGCGGCAGCGTGGTAGAGCACCTTATCGCCGGCTTTGAGCTGCACCCAGTTTCCTTCCAGATCGGTTGCCATCTGCTTTAGTGTCTCCAGCAGTTCCCCATCGGCTTCCAGGGCGAATGTAGTGCCGGGGATGTTCTTAACTGCGTGGTCGATACTGGCGAAGGTCTGCAAAGGGTGGAAAGCGCCGGGGTGAGCGCCGGATTCTTTGACATGCCCCAGAATGTCTAAGGAGTGAGCGCCGCTGCAGTGAATCACGCTCTGCCCGTTGTGCCATCTCAGCTCTGCGGCTACTTTGGCAATGGCATCGTCTGGGGTAGTGATGAGCACAAGCTCAGCGGCATCGGCGACAGACTGCTTGCTTTCATAGGGCTTGCAGCCGGGGACTTTATCAGCCAGTCTGTCTGCTGAAGACTTGCTGCGGCTGGCAACTGCGACCACCGGATAGTCCTTCTCGTGCAGCCGTATTGCCAGCGCCGTGCCTACTGTGCCGGCACCTATGAAACCGATTTTTGGCTTCATTCTGCACCTCTCTGGAGAGAGAAATAAAAAAGCCTTCGCGGACACTGTCCGAGAAGGCTTGCAAGAGACTTCTTACTCTATATTGCCGTCTCGGTCGTATCCGATCCAAGCGACTATTGTCTTGAAAGGTGCGCCCTTGCCTTACCGTCCTTACCAGGAAGGATCGCTAGGCATATTTTATTCTAGAACAACTTCAGTACTATTGTCAAGTTAACTTTAGTTACCCAGTGGTATGTATTTCTGCCACTCGGGGTGCTCGTCGAAGCGGTGGTACACGATATGGTAGCCAACCATGGGCGGAGTCGTGGGATGGCGCAGAAGCTCCATGCCCGCCACCCTGGGCGAACGGCCTGCCTTGCGCTGATTGCAGGACTTGCAGGCGCTCACCACGTTCTCCCAGGTATGTTTGCCTCCGAGGCGGCGCGGCACGACATGGTCTATGGTAAGCTCTCTGGTCTGCCTGCCGCAGTACTGACAGGTGAAATTGTCCCGCATAAAGACTTCGCGGCGACTGAGCTTTCTCTGCGTGCGGGGTCGTTTAATCATGTAAATCAGGCGGATTACCGAGGGGAGCGGGACTGTCAAGGAGGCGCTGCTGAGCATTCCGGAGTTTTTCTCTATCATCTCAGCTTTGCCCCGCCATATCAGCACGACGGCTCGCCTCGCCCTGCAGACATCCAGCGGTTCGTAATTCTGATTGAGAACAAGGACCGGGGAATTAATCACAACAAGCTCCGTGTCAGCCTGATTCTAGCAGGAAAATAATCTTTGTGCAATCTTCAATCGTGATTGCAGGGGCGGATTTCAACCCCGCCCTTACTGATTTCAGGGCACAGGAATTTGTGTCTTTAATGCCTGTAAATAAGCTGACGCGAGCGCCTTGAAAGTTACTAACCGTTACTGTATAGTTTAGTTTAGTGTGTTAAGGAGGAAACCGATGAGTTTGCGTATTCCCGGCCCGACCCCGTGCCCTGAAAAAGTGCTTCATGCTATGAGCAAGCAGATGATTAACCACCGCGGTAAAGAGTTCGGCGAGATGATGGTGCGCATTACCGCGAAACTCAAAGATTTGTTCCAGACCAAAGGCGATGTGTTCATTCTCACTTCGTCAGGCACAGGGTCTATGGAGGCTTCTATCGTTAATACCCTGTCCCCGGGCGATAAAGTGCTCTCGCTGTCCAACGGAGTTTTCGGAGACAGATACGCTACTATAGCCGAGCAGTTCGGAGCTGTGGTAACCCGCGTGAAATTCGAGTGGGGGAAAGCAATTGAGCCTGCCGCAGCGGATAAGGCTCTTAAGGCTGATCCCGGAATTAAAGCTGTGCTGGTCACCCACAACGAGACCTCTACAGGCGTTACCAATGATTTGGGCGCTGTCGCATCCATAGTTAGGAAGCACGACAAGCTGTTGCTGGTGGATGCCATCAGCAGCCTGGGCTGTATAGACCTGCCTGTGGATAAATGGGGCTGCGATGTGGTGGTAACAGGCTCGCAGAAGGGCTGGATGGTGCCGCCGGGTCTGGCTTTTGTCAGCGTCAGCGAACGCGCCTGGCAGGCGCACAAAACCGCTAAGATGCCGCGGTTTTACTGGGACTTCACTCGTGCCAAGGAGTTTCTGCAGAAAAACCAGACCCCGTGGACGCCTGCGGTCTCTATCTTCTATGCTCTCGATATCGCCTTACCCCTTATGCTGGAGGAGGGCCTGCCCAATATCTTCGCCCGGCATGCGCGTCTGGGTCGTAAGGCGAGGGAAGGGGTGAAATCTCTGGGGTTGACGCTTTACGCTGAGGAGAAGGTTGCCTCCGACACGGTTACTGCAGTCAATGCGCCGCCCGGCGTTGACGGCAAGAAGATTACGGAGATTATGAGAGACGAGCACGGCATAGTCCTCTCCGGTGGACAGAGCACGCTGGCAGGAAAGATATTCCGCATCGGTCACCTCGGCTTCGTGACGGATTCCGAGATAGACGATGTAATCAGGGAGTTGCGTCACGCTCTGCCTAAAGCAGGCTATAAAATCCCCCACAAGTAGTGGCTGGGAGCTTTGATATGAGACAAAGAATTCTGGTTTCCGATAATATTGCCGAAGAAGGCGTAAATGTACTGCGCTCCGAGGC
>Ga0194126_10013306_pt1 | contig 10309 bp, 12 predicted proteins | sample TA2KigC150mmetaG_FD_148641 | JGI IMG/M metagenome (GOLD analysis project Ga0194126, IMG submission 148641) | Freshwater microbial communities from Lake Tanganyika, Tanzania - TA2015035 Kigoma Deep Cast 150m | ecosystem: Environmental > Aquatic > Freshwater > Lake | place: Tanzania: Lake...
TTCAGTACTTTTGTGTATACTTCGTAGCGATCAGTCATTCGGCTTCTCCTCTTTGGTTTCAGCAACCTGAGGTTATACCCTATGACTGATCTTTTTACTCACCCATGTACGGTATAGAATCGGGATGTAGGAATGGACATCGATGAAATTGCAGCCCTTCTTGCGCCACTCTTACCCTATCTTGTCAAGGGTGGGATCGAAATGGGCAAAGCCGCAGCCGGAAAACTCGGCGAGAAGATCACCGAAGAATCCTGGGACAGCCTGAAAGCGTTGGGGAAGAAGATCCGCAGAAAAGCGGGGAAGAAACCGGCCCTGAAAGAAGCCATCGCCGACTCGGATGCTTCTCCTGTAAATGAAGACAACCGGAAAATCCTGCGTTTACAGTTGAAGAAACTGCTCGAAGAAGATGACGCCCTGAAACAGGAAGCCGGGACGGTGGTGGGACAGATCGTCAATTTGACGCAAGGTGAGCGCAGCGTGGTCGGTCCGCTTGAGAGAAGCCAGGTCGCCACCTGCAACGGAGTGACCCAGATAGGGCATCTGGAACAGCGCTACTAGAGGTAGTTTGGCTTTGACCGCCAGTGTATAGGGTTCCCACATGTCCACATTGACAACTTTGATCGCCTGGCGTTGCTCTATAGATAACCCATCCAGCCATTTTTCGAGCGTTTCACGCTCCCGATTGGGCAATACATCCAAAATATAGCCTTCTTCCGGCGCACTGATCGCCAACGCAAAGTTGTCATGCCCTTTCTTGAGAGCGAATTCATCCAGATTGATCACTCGGATAACCTTTTCTTGATGTGCCTGTGTCTTTTTTGCCTGATGTTTGAAAAGACCATCCACTGCCTCGTAGCCCAATTCAAGCAATTGACTCACATCCTGAATGGCGTTTTTTCGACAGAGCGTAATAACATATTCCTCAAAACGCCGCGTGCATAGCCCTCCCCATTCGTGTTGTTGACCGCTTGTAGTAACAAATCGCCTTTTGTTCTGGCATTGCTTGTTCCTCGCTTTTTGCCAGATTTTACTGCCTGCTCAACCTACCCCACTAAACACCAGAGAACCATAAAAATGACCCTGCACCCAACCTCCATTACCGCCAGCCGTAAACAGCGCACCCTGACCATCCTCTGGGACGATGGGCGCTTGAGCGCCTATCCATTCGGATTGCTGCGCCTCGGTTGTCCATGCGCCGAATGCCGCGGCGGCCACGACAAGATGGGCTCCGAACCCGACCCGCAAGTCTTCACCATGCGCCTCGACGATGAACAGAAGACCGGCCTGAAGGACATCGTGGCGGTCGGTTCCTATGCCGTAACATTCATCTGGCTGGACGGCCACGACGCTGGCATCTACCAGTGGCAGTACTTGCGGGCCTTGTGCCCCTGTCTGCTGTGCCGGAAATAACACAACATCAAGCCCCTGCCGGGAAGACAGGCAGGGGCTTTGTAATCGGGTCTGGATGCCGCTATGGGGTGGGAGTGGGCGTCTGCGTCAGGGTCGGTGTCGGCGTGCCTCCCAGGTGCAGCAGGGCAGCCGCCAGCCACTCATCCTCCACAGCAGACGACGGGTAGAGCAACAGTTCCTCCCAGAAGCGGCGCGCCAGTTCGGGCTTGCCCATCCCTTCCAGCGATAGGGCATCCCAGTAGGCAACCAGCGCCAGTCGCTCGTCCGTATCCGCCAGTGGGCGGACTTTCTGCTCCAGTTGGATATAGGCGTTGCCGTACTTCCCGCGCCCATACTCCACCCACGCCAGCCCCAGTTCCGGGTTGAAATCGAAATCCCGCTTGCCGTAGAGCGCCGAGCGGGTGAAATCCGTCTCGGCAAGGTCGTATTCTCCCAGCCGCAGGTGGGCAATGCCGCGCTGGTAATAGACCTCGGCGGTCTTGACCCCCAGCCCGACCAACCGGTCGAAGTTTTCGAGCGCCAGGGTGTAATCCCCGGCTTCGTTGTAGATCGTACCGAGCATGACCATCACATCGACATCCTCGGGCACATACAAAACATAGACCTGCAGCGTCCCAAGCGCTTCGTCCATCTGCCCGTTGACATAGTACGCCTGTCCCAGTGTCTCATAGACCGGGAGCATCGTGGAGTCGAGTGAATTGGCCTGCTGCGCCGCCGCCAGGGCTTCCTCGTTTCGCCCAAGCGCCAGGTAGGCGCGCGCCCGCTGGTAATGGACCAGCGCCGAGCCGGGCGCCAGTCCCTCGGCCGTCGCCAGGTCCGCCAGGGCCGAAGCCGGTTCGCCGTTATCGATCAGGAATGCCGCCCGTTCGACAAAGGGCAGCAGGAAAGCCGGGTCGAGTTCGATGGCATGGGTCAGTTCGGCCAGCACGTCCGCCTCCGGATCCAGCAATCGGCGGACGAGGGCGCGGCCATAGTAACCGGGGCCGAAATTGGCATTTACGGCCACTGACGTTTCGAAAGCCTCGAGCGCCTTGTCATAATCCCCCATCAGGCGGTAGGATTCACCGATATAAAAGAAGGCGTCAGCCGAGCCGGGTTCGAGCGTAGCCACCTGCTGCATCAGGTTGATTGCCCCGGCATAGTCGCCCTGCGTGAAGGCGCGCATCCCGGCGGAATACGAATCCTTACTGGTCGGGGAATGTGTCGCCGAGACATACAACGGGGTCGGGGTATAGGTGGCATCCAGCAGCAGCCAGAGCGGGGTTGGCCCCATGAAGGTCGGCGTGGCGGTGCGCACCACCGGCGTATTGGTGGTCAGGTAGGTCGGCGTTGCGGTATAGGTGCCGTGACTGCGCGGCGCCTGTTGCGACGGGTTGAGGCGCGGCAGGCTGAAAACGAGCGCCACCAACCCAATCGCAGCCGCGCCCATCGCCAGCGTCAACAGCAGGCGGCCAACTGGGCTGGCCCAGGCGCCCTTCAAGCCGCGCGGCCGGGGTTCGGCTGCCACCGCCAGTTGTTCCTCCCACAAGCGCGGGTGGTTGAGCGGGAAAGGCGGGACGGTGTCGTCCGGCGGGATCGCCCCCATCAACAGCAGGCCGCGTTTGGCGGTTGCGTTCTCCGGGTCCAGTTTGAGCGCCGTTTCGAGACAATAGATACGTTCCTTTTTCGAATCGACCGTGGCGCTCATCCAGGTCCAGTAGGTCGGGTTGTTCTGGTCCGTCTTCAACAGCCGCGTCAGCAGGTCCCTGGCGCGCCCACTGTCGCCCTTGTGCAGGGACTCGATCGCTTCCTGGAGCATGGTGTCTTCGGCCATGGTGTGAGTTTAGCACAGCCCGGTGCACGCGGCAAGTGGCGCGGGTATAATTCAACGTATGCGAAAAATGCTGTTTGCCTTGCTCCTGATAATCGGACTGGCAGCCTGCGGTGCGGGGCCGGACCTCGAGCCGGCCGCGCCGACCCCGGGCCCCCGCCCGTACCAGGCCGCCACCCCCTCCCCCACCGCCACACCCATCCCACGTTCGGAGGTGGTGGTATTGCCCACGACCACCCCTGTTATTTATAAGGTCCAGGCGAACGATACGATGATCACCATCGCCATCGCCTACAACATTACTGCCGAACAATTGATGGCCGCCAACCCTGGCGTGGACCCGAACTTCATGCGGATCGACACCGAACTGGTCATCCCGGTCGGCGGTAAGATCCCGCAGGAGCCGACCATCACCCCGGTCCCGATCACGATCCAGCAACTGGTTTGCTACCCGGGCGTGGACAAGGGCCTGTGGTGCCTGGCATCGATCCACAACGGATCGGCGGAAATGCTGGAGAACCTCTCGGCCCTTGTCATCCTGCGGGATGCCGCCGGGCTGGAGGTTGCCAGCCAGCAGGCCTATGCCCCGCTCAACATCCTGCCGCCTGGGGCATCCATGCCGCTGGGCGTCTTCTTCTTCCCGCCGGTGGCGCCGGGCGTCGTCGCCCAGGCGCAGTTGCTGACCGCCATCCAGGTCTCCACGGATGACCCGCGCTACGTGCCGGTGGCATTACAGAATACATCCGTCACGCTCGATTGGAACGGCCTATCGGCGCAAGTCGCCGGCCAGGTATACCTGCCGCCGCAGAACCCGGGCGTAAGCCTGGTGTGGGCGCTGGCAGTGGCCTATGATGTACACGGCAATGTGGCCGGGTACCGGCGCTGGGAGAGCGCCTTCCCGATGCAGCCGGGCGGTGTCAAGGATTTCGAGTTCCTGCTCTCCAGCCTCGGACCGGAGATCGACCGGGTGGAGTTGCTGGTCGAAGCCAGGCCGTAATTGAAAAGTTCCCGGATAGACCGGGAACTTTTCAATACCAGCGCGGGTTATTAATCGCTGTCCTTCTCTTCCTTCTTTTTCTTTGGCATCCCCCACATCAGGATCGCCAGGCCGGCGCCGATGGTGAACATGCCGAGGGCGCCCCAGGGCAGGTAGTAGGCCATGGCGATCGCCAGCCCCACGAAACCCAGGTAGACCGCGATCTGCAACTGCCAGGCTTGCGCCTTGCGCAGCAGGTCCAGCGCCAGCCAGCCGATGCCAAGCCCGAAGACCGCCATACCGACCAGGCGGATGAGCGAGGCTATCAGGTCGATCACTTCGTACAACCATTCGGGCATCATAGATTCTCTCCTTTTGCTGAAATCGGATACTGTTACACCCAGGCCCAGATCATCCACAGGCCTATCATCACCAACCCCATTATAAACCGGATGATGACTGCCAGGCTGAAACCGGTCACCATCCCGATAGTCGCTTTCCAGGCTTCCGAGCGGTCCTTGCGCCGGATCCATTCCGAGATGAAGAGCGCCAGCAGGGCTGCCAGCAGTCCGCCCAGCACAGGGACTACGAAATTTCCGGCGATGCCAAAAACGAGCGCAAAGGCCACCGAGACCCACGAAGCGCCGCTCTTGTGCGCCTGGGTCCCCATCAGGATATTGTCGATGAACGAACCGACGATCATCAGCGCCGTGATGATGGCAAACATCACCCAACCGAGGGCGCCGAAACCGGCGGCCAGGCCGTAACCGAGGGCGGCCAGCCAGATCACCACCAGGCCGGGGAATATGGGCACGATCAGGCCGGTGAGTCCGAAGAGCATGATGGTCAGGGCGACCACCTGGACGGATATTTGCAACCAGAGGGGCATGGCAGTCTCCATATCAACAGGAACACGGAAGGATGCGGACGGTTACTCTTTTGCGATGACGGCCAACCCGCCCATCCACGGCAGGAGCGCTTCCGGGACCTTGATCGAGCCGTCGGCCTGCTGGTAATGCTCCATCACCGCGATCAGGGTGCGGGGCAGCCCCAGCCCGGAACCGTTCAGGGTGTGGACGAAACGCGCTTTGCCTCCGTCCGCCGGGCGATACTTGATGTTGGCGCGCCGCGCCTGGAAATCGCGCACGTTCGAGACCGAGGAGACCTCGAGCCATTCCCCCAACCCCGGCGACCATACTTCGAGATCGTAGGTAATAGCAGAGCCGAAGCCGAGATCCCCGGTGCACAATTGTTTGACGCGGTAGGTCAGGCCGAGGCCGGCGCACGTATCTTCGGCGTCCTGGCGCATCTTTTCCAACAAGGGATCGGAATCCTCCGGCTTGCAGAAGATGTACATCTCAACCTTGTCGAACTGGTGGCCGCGTTTGATGCCGCGCACGTCCCGCCCGGCGCTCATTTTCTCACGCCGGAAGCAGGGCGTATAGGCCGTATAGCGACGCGGCAGGCTGGCTTCGTCGAGCATTTCGTCCATGTGCAAGCCGGTCAGAGGCACTTCTGCAGTAGGCACCATCCACAAGTCTTCCTCGTGGTCGCGGTAGAGGTTGTCGGCGAATTTGGGCAACTGACCGGCGGCGAACAGGGTGGCCTGGCGCACCAGGAACGGGGTGTATTTCTCGATATAGCCCTGGCGGCTGTGCAGGTCGAGCATGTAGGCGATCAGGGCGCGCTGCAGGCGCGCCCCGGCCCCGCTCAAGACGTAGAAACGCGAACCGGTGATCTTGACGCCCTGCTCGAAATCGAGGATGCCGAGCGCCGGGGCCAGGTCCCAGTGGGTAATGGGCTCGAACTCATATTCCGGCAACTGCCCAACTGTTCTCAGCGCCACGTTCCCGCTTTCGTCGCGGCCGACCGGTGTGCGCTCGTCCGGCAGGTTGGGGAGGGTGGCGGCGACGGCCTGCAGTTCGGTCTCCAGTTCGGCCAGCGCCTTGTCCTGGACGGCGATCCTGTCTCCGACGGCGCGCATGGCCTCGATGCGCGCCTGCCGTTCGGCGGCATCCTTCATCTTGCTGATCTCCTTCGAGACGGCATTGCGCTCCGCCTTCAAGGCCTCCGCCTCAGCGAGCAACAGGCGGCGGCGGGCATCCAGTTCCAGGATGCGCTCCACTGGCGCCGGGTCCATCTGCCGGTCGCGCAGGGCCCTGCGGACCGTGTCGGGTTGTTCGCGAATGAGATTGATATCCAACATACTGCACCTCCGGTGCGGACAATGGACTGCAGACCGTCGACCACGCTGCACGGTCGGCTGGCTATTTTCTATGGTCTGGAAAAAAATACACCCCGGGTCCATGCAGGACGAGGGGCGTCTCGTGGTGCCACCTGCTTTGCTTCTCAGGATCGCGCTAACGGGCGGACCCGGCTCCCTTACGGCTTTGGGCGGAGGTATCCACCCATCTAGCCCCTGCGGGAGCAACCCTTCCCTTTCGGGAAGACCGGAGGGGATTTCGCCGCCGCCTCGCCTGCCTTGCACCGTCCGGCAGGTCTCTGTTCGGGGAGGCGGGTAGTGGTCTCCGGGTGAGTCGTTGGATGCAGTGATTATATCCGGTGCAACCCGCCTGTCAAGCCGGGGCAGTCGGGTAAAATGGGGGGAAACTCTGAATGAAGGAGTAAGAGATGGACATCCCAGCCGTTGCCAGTCAGATGGCCGCCCAGGCCCGCATCATCGAATCCCTCTGCCGGGGAATTCCCAGCAGCCAGGCGCGCTGGAAACCGGACGAAACGGACTGGTCGATGCTGGAGGTCGCCGGTCACATGCTGGACGAGGAGCAGTACGACTTCCGCACCCGGCTGGACTGCATCCTGAACCATCCCGGCCAACCCTGGCCGCCGATCGATCCCGGCGGCTGGGTGGCGGGCCACGCGTACAATGAACAGGATTTGCAGGAAACGGTCCGGAAATTCATCGAGGCGCGCCAGCGCTCAATTGCCTGGCTGGACACTCTGGGATCCCCGGACCTCGGATCTTCAGGGACTGCCCCGTGGGGTGGGCAGGTCGAAGCCGGCGACATGCTGGCGGCCTGGATCTCCCATGACCTGCTGCACATGCGCCAACTGGTGGAACTGCGCCATGCCTATTCAGTCGAACTACTCAAGCCCTACAACGGCGCCTACGCAGGGGATTGGTGAGGCAGCCGCCTATGATTTGAAGATGCTGACGCTTTCGATATGATAGGTCTGTGGGAACAGGTCGAACGGCGTCACCTGTTCCAGGCGGTAACCCCCATCCAGCAGGCGGCGTGCATCTCGCGCCAGGGTCGCCGGATCGCACGATACATACGCCAGCGTGGCAGGACGCCGGGCCAGGATCGGCTCCAGGACGCGCCTGTCCAACCCGGCGCGGGGCGGGTCCACGATGGCGATCTCCGGGCAGGCCTCGAGCAGGGGCAGGATGTCTTCCGCTGCGCCTTCGTACAACTCCACATTATCGAACTCATCGAGATTTGCAGTGAAATCCTCGCAGGCCGAGGCGGAGGATTCTACTCCGACCAGCCGCCCGACGCGGGGCGCGAAGAAAGCGCTGAACAAGCCAGCGCCACAATATACATCCAGCATCGTGGCGGATGGGGATAGTGGCAGGAGGGACAGCAGGTGTTCGACCATTCTTTCCGCCATGCCGGTATTGACCTGGAAGAAAGATGCCGCCGAGACCCGGAAGTGACGCTCCAACACCTCGATGGTAAGGTGGCTGTCCCCGGCCAGGACTATCGAGTCACCGTCAGCCAGGTGGACGATGGATACCCCTGCTTCGACTTCCAATTCCGGCGTATTGAGCGAGGCGCCCTCCAGGACGACCAGGACCTCCCCCGCCGCGCCCAGACGCAGGCCGACGCGCTCGATCCCGCATGCCGGGCCAAAGTCCAGGTCAGGCCAGAAGGCATTCAACGCTGTTTCCGGCAGGCGGCATTCCTTGACAGGGATGATGCGCTGCGAGTCCTGCGTGCGGAAACCGAGCCTGCCATCCGGGGCGAGGTGGAACTGGATATGGTTGCGGTAATTCCAGGCTTGAGGCGAAGGTATGGTCGGATGGATGTGAGGCTGCCCGATCTTCCCGAGCCGCTGCAACTGGTCACGCAGGATATCCGCCTTGGCCTTTAATTGAAAATCATATGGCAGGTGCTGGTAATGGCATCCCCCGCACGCGCCGAAATGCGGACAGCGTGGTTGGGCGCGCAGCGGGGAGGCCTCCAGCACCTCCAATACTTCGCCCCGCAGGCGGCCGTGTTTTTCGTCCACCAGCCGGATGGACAGGCTCTCCCCCGGCGCAGTGAAGGGAATGAAAACTGCGCGCCCATCGGGTAACCGCCCGAGGGCGTCGCCGCCATAGACGAGTTTTTCGGGGCGGATCTCCAGCGACTGGGGGAGCATATCAACCCCGGCGGGAATGCAGTTCCCAGAGCGTTCCCAGGGTGTCTTTCAACCGGCCAGCCAGCAGGTCCGGCCGGCCGGTGGTCACATCGTCCTGGTTCTCGAAGACCACGAAAGGTACATCCTGTGACCGGACTTCGAAGAAGCCCGAATCTCCCGGCGCAAAAGTGGACCAATCGTCCTCCCGGTAGAGGCGCTCCATCTTCTCATCCGAAAGGCCGTGTTCGAGGATGCTGTCTGGGCGGTCCGGGTTGAAGCGGCGGCGGTTCTTGCGCAAGGATTCCTCGTACGAAACCCGCACATAGACCACGCCTGCCCGTCCCAGCAGTTCGTCGGAGAGGTGCGGAAAGGCGGCCGCGTAGCCGCCATGTTCGGCGCCGCGCGAGAATTCCACCAGGGTGGTGTGGACCGGGTGGTATCCCGGCTGGCGCAAGCGCTTGGTGTATTCCAAGTCCAGCCGCCTGACCAGCAGGCGCCAGAGATCGTTGTGCAGGAAATATCCGTCCGGGTCCGAGTGCAGGCGCGGGCGGTTGAAATCCCGCTCCAGCATGGCATCCTCCTCGAACCAGGTCCATAGCAACGGGAAATCGTCCAGGATATCCAGCATCCCCAGGTGGTAGTCGCGGCGGCGGTCGCGCTCCGGCAGGCGGGTGAGGAAATCGATGATCTCGCTCTTGCCCGACGCAGGCCGCCCAACGAGGACGATGGCATCCAGCGTATCGTGGCTGGGGTCGGCCGGCATGGGAGCGTTACTTGATGAACAGCGCCATTATACTGTCCTGGAAGAAGGACAAGATTACCAGGATGGCAAGGAAGATCCCGGCCAGCAGGCCGATCCGCCGCAGGTCGCGCTTGACCGGTGTGTAATCGGGGTTGAACTCGGTGCGACTCGTAGTGTTGAATTTTAGATTGCGTTGGCTTTTCTTGTTCATGTTTCTGGGTACTCCTACGGATTTTGAAGTTCTGCGAAGACAACAATACGTTTGTTGTCCACCAGGTATGGATAACAGGAGATCAGGGTCAGGGTCGGGTCGGCGGTGGCGGCCATCACTTCCACCTGGGTCGGTTCGACGATGCGCGTCTCGCGCACCACATACACGACCTGTCGTTGCTGGGTATAGACGATCACCAGGTCGCCGGGCGCCAGTTCGTCCAGGCGACGGAAGAACTCCCCGTAGACATCGTTGTGCCCGGAGAGGACCATGTTCCCAGCCTGGCCGGGGTTGGCCGAGCCGACATGGTGGCCGATGCCCTTCTTCAACTGCTCCCAGCCATCGCCTGCAACGACCGGCGCGTCCAGGCCGATGGCCGGGATCTGGATGCGCACAGGCTGCTCCGGTCCGCTGGTCGGGACCGGGATGTTCGCCAGGGATTGCACCAACGGGCGCAGGTGTTCCGGGATCTCGGCCTCGTTGGGCTGCGCCCCACCGGCGCTGGTCGGGGGGGTGTGTCCGGAGGGCAGCACCACCGCCGTAATGAGCGGCGTCGGTTCCAGGGTGGATGGCTGGAGGGCGGCTGCCACCTCGGCGTTGAGGGTGCGCAGGATGCCCAGCCCATTGAGCAGGACACCCACCAGTCCCAGTACAGCCAGCACCTCCACCCCCACCAACAGCCGGTCCAGCCAGCGGCGACGCGGCGGCCTGGGAGTATCCAAGAAAGTATCCGGAGCATCGCCATCCAGCAACGGCTGGGTACGCCACTCGTCCAGCGAAGCCGGCGGCAGGTCCGGG
>Ga0194126_10013309_pt1 | contig 10307 bp, 8 predicted proteins | sample TA2KigC150mmetaG_FD_148641 | JGI IMG/M metagenome (GOLD analysis project Ga0194126, IMG submission 148641) | Freshwater microbial communities from Lake Tanganyika, Tanzania - TA2015035 Kigoma Deep Cast 150m | ecosystem: Environmental > Aquatic > Freshwater > Lake | place: Tanzania: Lake...
GGTTGCACTGACAATGATAATATCGATTGGATCGGTTGCCCATTCTTTTCAAAAAGACATGGGGAGCTGGATCGATAGCGCTTTAGGGGGAGATTTATATGTACGTAGCGGTGTACCTCTGCGAGAGAGTTTTGCTCGTAATCTTAAAGCCATTCCGGGTGTCAAGGTGGTCACACCAACGCGTACCATCAGTGTCCGAGCGCCGCAATCCACACTACCAGAAGGAGTCACCAAAGAAACCTTTTATTTTAATGCCATTGATCCTTTTACGTATCGCCAGGTTGCAGATATGGAATTTATAGCTCACCAGGGTGATCCAGAAATCAACTGGAAGCTTTTGGAGCGTGGAGGGGCAATATTTGTTTCCAATGTCACCGCTGCCCGTTATGATTTACATCAGGGGGATACTTTTACATTACTAACCCGGCGCGGCGAACGAGAATTTTTAGTAGCCGGTGTGGTAATGGATTTTACTGGTCAAAGTGGTGTGATCTATGGTAGTTATGAGGACCTTCGCAGCCTGTTTTCCGAACAAGGCGTTGACCGGTTTACAATAAAGGTGGCAGATGGTTATTCGATCAGGCAGGTAGCTCAGGAAATCGAAGACCGTTACCAAAAACGCCGCCGGATCAGCGTTCAAACTACCCAGGAGTTTAAAGATAGTATTTTAAACATCGTGGATCAATCCTTTCGGTTGTTTGATGTACTCAGCCTGATTGGGGTTTTGATTGGAGGTATGGGTGTTGTGAATACGTTGACAATGAATGTAATCGAAAGGCAAAGGGAGATTGGGGCATTACGGTCTTTGGGTATGAATCGCAGACAGGTAATTCGGATGGTATTGGCAGAATCGCTGGCGATGGGAATTATGGGGGGAGGCTATGGGTTGTTATTTGGCTATATCATGGCGGAAGTGATGATCTTTGGTATGAATATTATGATTGGTTATGACCTGGCATACCGTTTTACGCCAACTCCCTATACGACTGGTGTACTCATCGCCTTTTTGGTTTCACAAGTGGCAGCCTATTTTCCAGCCAGGCGCGCAGCCCGGGTAAATATTGTGGCTGCCGTCAAACATGAATGATCGTTGTGATTTTAGTCACACATATCGATCTGTTTTTACGTTAGAATAGATAATAATTTATGAATGGAGATATCGATCCTATTGGTGGAGCGATGAAATTTATTTTTCTGTTTGTTGTCATTGCATTATTAAGTGTGGTGGGAGTGGGGTTGTATGTTACTGATTTCACAGCTTATTTAGGAAATAATCCCACAACCTGTAATAACTGCCATGTGATGGATGCTGTATATGAGAGCTGGTATCATGCCGGACACAAGCCCTGGGCAAATTGTAACGATTGCCATACACCTCACGATCTAATCCCCAAGTATATTGTCAAAGCCCAATCGGGATATCACCATGTGTCCGCTTTTTTGCTGGGTGATTTTCCAGATGCCATACGAGCCAAGCAATCCAGTCGCATGGTGGTGCAGGAAAATTGCATTCGTTGCCATTTTGATACAGTCGAAGATGTAGTCTACAGCGCGATGGATTTTGATCGTTATTGTTTTGATTGCCATCGCAGTGTTGCGCATGGCGAGCGAGGTGTCTCCCTTCTACCTTTTCAGCATTCGGAGGAGTACAAATGAAAAACTCATCCACTATTCTCATCCTTTCAGGGATAGTAATTTTATTGGCTGCCGGATTGATTGGTGTATTGATTTTTATGAAAAACCAACCTCCACCTCAACGCGGTTTTCAGCCTTTGGTAGAAATAGCCTCCTTAGAACCCGATTCTTCGAAGTGGGGAATAAATTTTCCCAATCAGTTTTCAGCCTTTAAGCTGACTGAGACGAATCGCGCTCGCACCACATATGGAGGGTCAGAGCCATACTCCAAGTTGGAAGATGATCCACGTTTGGTGACATTATTTGCGGGCATGGGGTTTGGTATCGATTACAACGAAGAAAGAGGGCATTTGAATTCATTGACTGATGTGCGTGAAACCTTGCGGGTTAATGAAAACACACCAGGCACCTGCTACTCCTGTAAAACAGCCAATAACCCATCATTATGGGAAGAGATGGGTCCGGCTGAAAACTATAAAACGCCATTTTTCCAGCTTGGTGAAAAAATCGACCAACCCATTGGCTGTGTGAACTGCCATGAGTCTAATACAATGAAACTGGTCGTGACCAATCCTGCTTTTGAAGAAGCGCTGAAAGAGCAGGGTAAAGATTGGCGTACGTTTACTCGTCAGGAGATGAGAACTGCCGTTTGTGGAAATTGTCATGTGGAATATTACTTTGCGGGAGAGGGGAAGTATCTTACCTTTCCGTGGGATAATGGCATAAACATCGACCAGATAGCTGAGTATTATGCCGAGCTCGGATTTAAAGATTGGACCCATCCACAATCCGGCGCAGCGATGATCAAGATGCAACATCCAGAATACGAAATGTATACCAATAACAGCACGCACTACCTGGCTGGAGTGGCGTGCGCGGATTGCCATATGCCTTATATGCGAGACGGTGCTGCGAAATTCTCAAATCATAATGTTCAGTCCCCTCTTTTCATGGTAGAAGCGAGTTGTGGTGCATGCCATACCGATGTCAGTTATGTAACCGATCGTGTGGCAATTATTCAAAAACAAGTACGTGAAACGATGGATGCAACGGAGGATGCTTTAGTCGATGCAATCCAGGCAATCGAAAAAGCTGCTGCCGTCCAGGGGGGAGATCAGGGATTGCTCGAGGAAGCGCGCAATTTACACCGCGAAGCACAATTGCGCTGGGATTTTGTTGCTGCTGAAAACAGTATGGGTTTCCATAACCCGGAGGAGGCACTGCGAATCCTGGCTAAAGCTACCGACCTGGCGCGCCAGGCGCAGTTAAAAGCCTTTCAGGTCATCGGTGGCAACATCCAGGCTAGTAAATGATAGCTTAATTTTCAGGCGTTTGAGTCCATTCTTCTAATATCTTGCCATTACGAATGGTAATCTGACCGCGATTTACCAGGATAGCTCCGGCGCGTTCTAATACCTTCAGAGAGCGAGCAACTACTTCCCTTACAGTCCCTAAACGGGCGGCAAGTTGATCTTGAGTGATGCGTTGAGTTATCTTGCCCGTATCATTATTTAACGGAAGTGTGGTCAATAATCGCGCCAGGCGATGGGTAACCTGGTAAAAGGATAGTTCATCCACCAATGAGACCAACATGCGTAAATTTTCTGCCAGGTTTAGCACTACCGCCTGGCACATTTGAGGGTGTTTCTTCATAGCTGTGTGGATGGCAGCCGAATCCACTACCCAAATCTGGCAATCTTGCATGGCAGCCGCATTCACGGGATTTTTTCCATGGTCAAAAACGGGGACTTCATTGAAAGTAGCACCTTCTTCAAATACCTTAATGATTAACTCTCGTCCCTGAGGGGATGTTTTAAACAATTTTACACTACCGCTTTGAATGATGTGTAAACCAGCACAGGGATCGCCTTCCCAAAAAATGAGTTCGTCTTTATGGTAAGACCGTAGCCAGGTGGATTCAGATAATTCGATTAAAATAGAATCGGTAAGATGTTTAAAATAGGAATTGGATTGCAGAGCCAGGAGTTTCTGATCCTGGTTTACTGGAATGGAATTCATCTACAGGTATACCTCGAGAAAAAGTTAATTGTCATCGTGCATGATTATATCCTAAGCAAATGGCGGGGTAAATGGAGCTTCTTTCTTTCCACCGGGGCTTACCTATTCAAAATTAACCTTCTTTCCGAATAACACCATCGCGCTACACACTTCCTTTTTGGAGGAAACGTACACGGAGAACTTCCAATGTAAATGGCGCGAATGGGCTTATCACCCGAATTTGTTAGGGAAAGAGAATATTAAGAGCATTTGCTGTGATAGAAGTTTACTATATAATGCCTTGGTTTACATTGTAGGTGGCTTTCCCTTGAGCTATTCAGATGATTTACTATGATCAATGAAAAGGGCAATCCGGAATGTTGAAACGTCAATAACTAACCTGTTACCTGAATCTAAGGCTTGTTACTGAAGAAATTAATGCGTACAGGGATTGTTTCTCAGATTCACTTTTATGGCTGAAGATAGATCACACCGGGCAAGAAGTGTAGATACCCCGTCCTGGCATACATCAGGTCTCCATTATCATAAGCCAGGTGGGAAAATCCTTTGCTATCGATAGCCAAAGCAGGTTTCCATCCGCCAAATGGTAAGGTTTCACAATTCCAATTCATACCAGGAGCGCAGTTGCCGGAATCACCCAGGTAACTGGCGAGTTTTAGCTCTGCCACATATTCCAGGTATTCATAAGCAATGCGCAGCGGGACATAAGGATCCAGGCGATTGGCAATACTGGTTCTATAACCAGTGGATTTATCATCAATGATAGTGCAATTCCAGGAGTTGGAGGGACCACAATTACCAGTGACCGTTTCCCGTTTGGCGAGTTTCAGGGTTAAGTTCTGCAGATCATAATAGCTGATGATGGGTTTATCGTTCTCGTCTAGAACAAGTGAACTGCCCGAACCAACTTCAGTGTCATTGTCAATGATATCGCACTGCCATATATGGAAAGGACCGCAATTGCCAGATGAGGAACCGAGCATACGGGCATATTTAAGGATCTTTTTGTTGGTATCATAATAGCTTATATGCGGATATCCATCTTGGTCAAGAGCCAGTGAAATATCTCCAAAGCGGCTGCTGTTATCGACCACATCGCATTGCCAGGTATCGCCTCCCAAGCCACAATTGCCGCCAGAAGCCACCTGGAAGGCATATTTCAATTAATTGCTGGTTCCTTGATATGCGATACACGCGCTGTCGTTATCCTTAATTGCCAGAGAATTTTGCCAGGCATTTCCATACTCTTCGATTACTTCGATAGTCCAACCACCTATCTTTCGATAAGCAAACATCAAACCGGGTGTTTTATCACCACCCGCATAGGTGATTCTCGGCCAGGATAATTCACCTATGGGATGGAGTTGAATCGATGGAGGCCCGATAGTGTAATGACTATCGACTATTTCAATATTCCAGGTTGTACCGTCATACCAGGCATACCTGATTTCGTCGTCATCAGGGGGATTTTTACCAAAGACATAGCTAAGATGAGGCTGATCATAAGTATCCAATGCCAGGCTACCATCATAACCAAGATTACCATCTGTTTCTACAGTTTGTTTAACCCAACCGATACCAGCAGATGAGGATGAATCATGAATACTATGTATTTGCTTTGAGGTTGCTACAGTCGGGGAAGCTTGAGAGGTTTTTGCCGCGAATAAAAATGTGGCTATTGTGAGAAGACCCACCAGACTCACACAAAACCAATATTGTAGCCAGGTTGGAAACCCTTTCATCTTACACCTCCTGCGTGCATGAACTATTAGACCTGGGCAACTGGTGTTGATAAATTCATTATAGATAATATTGAATCTTTAGTCAACCAATTAACCGATAGTACAACCTACTCATCAATTACAATCTTTCTTGAATTTAAAGGAGATACAGAAACTAAAAAGAAAATCCCTTGGGAGGTCATTTTTCTAAAAGATGAGAAGAAATCATAAATGAAGATTGGTTCTGGTAAAATATCTTCCTGGGCATATTAAATATTTTCTCGTTCGTAACGATGTTATGGATGAGCGAATCAGTAATTTATGAATAGTAGACCTGATGATGAAGGTGGTCCGATGACCAATCAAACGCCAAACCAAACGCTTGAAAAACCTATTCCCATAGATTTAAAAGACCCCAAACTTTTCATCAACCGTGAGTTAAGTTTACTTGAATTTCAACGGCGGGTGCTTGAAGAAGCTCAAGATGAACAAAATCCTCTGTTAGAAAGAATCAAATTTCTTTCGATTGTTGGTTCAAATCTGGACGAATTTTTCATGGTACGGGTTGCTGGTTTACGGAAGCAAATTGAGGCTGGCGTATTGGATATGCCTCCAGATGGTATGACTCCAGCCGAACAACTCGCTACAATCAGAAAAACTGCGCTGCAGATCATGGTGCAGGCACGCGATTGTTTAAGAAGCTTGTTGCCAAAATTAGATAAAGTTGGCATTCATATTCTTAAATTAAACCAACTAAATATTCGCCAGAAAGAAAGTTTACAGGCATATTTTAAGGATGTTATTTTCCCAGTGCTTACACCTCTGGCGTTTGATCCAGGTCACCCATTTCCGCACATATCCAATTTGTCCCTTAACCTGGCAGTATTGATCCGTGGTCCAGATGGCGAGAAACATTTTGCGCGGGTAAAAGTGCCATCCACTTTTCCGCGGCTGATTCCAATCAAACGTTCATCCGGTAGTGTGCGCCGAGATGGTACAGTACCCTATCATCATTATTTTGTATTTTTGGAGGATGTCATTTCCGCCAATTTGGGGATGTTGTTTCCTGGAATGGAAATAGTTGAAGCACATCCTTTCAGGGTGACGCGCGATGCAGATTTGGAAATTCAAGAATTAGAGGCGGATGATCTGCTTGAAACGATGGAGGAAAGTGTCCGCCAGAGAAAATTTGGCTCGGTGGTTCGCGTTACCATCCACGAAGCGATGTCGGAGGTTGTACGGAATATCTTAATTGAAAACCTGGAACTGGATCGAAATGATATCTATGTGGTTGGATTGCCATTGGGGATGAGCAACCTGATGCAGTTATATCAGATTGACCGCTATGATCTAAAAGAACTTCCACTTAGACCAGCTCTACCACAACACTTAAGAAGTGATTTACCAGAAAACAACCTGTTTCATACCATTCGCCGGGAGGATATCCTACTCCATCACCCTTACGATTCATTTTTGCCCGTGGTAGATTTTCTCAAATCAGCAGCCCGGGATCCGGATGTGTTAGCCATCAAGCAAACCCTTTACCGGGTAGGCAAAAATCCACCGGTAGTTCAGGCGTTACTGGAAGCGGTAGAACGAAAGAAACAGGTTGCGGTGTTGGTCGAGCTTAAAGCACGATTTGATGAGGAGAGCAATATCGGTTGGGCTAAAACTCTGGAACGTGCGGGTGTGCATGTGATTTACGGCTTGCTGGGTTTTAAAACACATTCAAAAATTGCTCTGGTAGTTAGAAGGGAAGGGGAGGGCATACGCCGGTATATCCACCTGGGAACCGGTAACTATAATGCGTTAACGGCTCAACTCTATGAAGACCTGGGTATGTTTACTTGCGATGAGGCTATTGGTCAAGATGCTACAAACTTGTTCAATTACTTGACAGGCTATTCTGTGATGAAGGATTACCAAAAATTGTTGGTAGCGCCAATCAACTTGCGCACCCGGATGGTGGAATTGATCCAAAGGGAAATTGCCCATCAGCAAAAAAAGAAGAAGAGTCATTTAATTTTTAAAATGAATTCTCTGGTGGATATGCCAATTATCATGGAACTTTATAGAGCATCCATGGCAGGCGTCAAGGTGGATTTATTGGTGCGTGGAATCTGCTGCTTGAGACCTGGTTTAGCGGGAATAAGTGATAATATCCGTGTAACCAGTATAGTTGGTCGTTTTTTAGAGCACTCAAGAGTATATTATTTTTATAATGGAGGGCAGGAAGAATTTTTTCTGGGAAGTGCGGATTTGATGCCCAGGAATATTAATCGCCGGGTGGAGGTGGTTTTTCCAGTACAGGATAAACGTATGATTCGATATTTGCGTGATGAAATGTTGGCTACTTACCTGGCTGATAATATCAAAGCGCGTCGTATGCTGAGCAATGGCAGTTATGAACGCATTAAGCCAGTTGCAAAAGAAAAGCCGCTCAACAGTCAGGAATGGCTGCTGCAGCGCCGCCAGGAAATTGCGCGTGGTTGAGATGTGTTTATTGGTTAAAAGAATTAATTGGGAAGTAGAAACGTGGAGGAGAAAAAGTGACAGAAGATCAATCGGGTACTAGTATCGTTCAACAGCTGGAAGAGGTGTGTCGACTACATCTAAGTCCGATCAAGCAGAGAGCAGCACTAATTGCGTTACATTACGCACAGGGATTACCAACCCGAGAAGTAGCTCAAAAGGTGGGTATCTCTCGTAGCAGGGCGCGATACTGGCGAAGGCAATTTCAACAAAAAGGGCTGGCGCTATTTAATCATGAACCGGAGTCAGATAAACAAGTAGAGTTAAGCCAGGACAATCCTGCTGAAAGCATCTCGGAACAGGAACTAGAAATGCCCCTTGTTCTTGGTGACGAACCGGTGGTTATTAAGAAAATCAAAAGTCCGGCAGGCACTGATTTACCAGATCAAGCGATGCTTGATAAATTGGCAAAGATAAAAACAGCCGGTGTGGCAGCGGATGATGTGCTGGCGGAAGCTGGAAGGAAGGTGTTGCGATACCACTTCATCCAAATGCTTGCTAATGAGGATAGTACACGTTTGGGAGAGGATATTGAAGGTTTACATGATATGCGGGTGGCAACACGACGTATGCGTGCCGCTTTTGAAGTCTTTGCAGTTTATTTTCAACCCAAAGTGGTTAAAACGCACCTGAAGGGATTGAGGGCGACTGGACGCGCCTTGGGGAATGTGCGTGATTTGGATGTGTTTATCGATAAAGCGCAAAAATATATCTGCAGCCGCCCAGAATCGGAACACAATGATTTGCAACCGTTGGTGGCTGCCTGGCTAGAGCAGCGTGATAACAACCGAATGAAAATGCTGGTACACCTGGATAGCGATCGTTATCAGTATTTTAAAAAGAAATTCTATACATTCTTGAACACCCCTGGGATGGGAGTAAATGACACTCAGCAATCACCTTGTGGAAGGGTGAGAGAACTGGCGCCGGTTTTAATTTATGAGCGCTTGGCGTGTGTGCGTGTTTTTGATGTTATTGCTGGTCAAGCAACATTGGAACAATTGCATGCCTTACGTATTGATTTCAAGAAATTACGTTATACATTAGAGTTTTTCCGTGAAGTTCTAGGTGATGAAATTGGCGTGGTGATTTCGGAAATAAAGAGGATCCAGGATCACCTGGGTGATTTGAATGATGCTCAGGTAGCCACCCAAATCCTGCGCGATTTTCTCGTGGAATGGGATTTTCGCCAGCAAGATCTTCCTGTGGAACAGCGTAAAAGCCCCGACCCGGTGATTACTTATTTGTCTTCCAGGTATGCTGAACGCCAGCGTTTGATGCTTGGATTTAAGGAAGTCTGGGATAAATTTAATCGGGTGGAACTCCGAGAAAAACTCGCCCAAGCAGTGGCTGTGTTATAGCAGGATTCTTTTCTGTTAGATTTCTTTAAATTTCTATCTGCTTTTTGAGTGTTCTTAGATATCGATTTTCAGAGCTGTGGAAAAGGAATGAAATTGTTTCCTCACGCTATGACGATGGATGGACATTTTCCAAATCCACACCCTGGATGAGCATTTGAGCGAAGGCTTCGGGCAAACGCTGTTGGCGTATGGCTTCTACTGCACGGTTTAGATCATATTCAATACGAAAAAGTTCAACCTGCACACGATCAGGAGTCATATCCAACAGAACGTAAGCCGCGCGGGGATCGCCATCATCAGGGCGACCAACGCTACCAGTATTGATATACCAATTTGCGCCCACCTGGCGGAAAAAAGCCTGGTGTGAATGGCCAAAAATGAGCATATCGACGCGTTTGAATTTTTTTTCAGCCATCTTGTGTAGAGCCTTCAACCGGCTCTTGGGAGTCTCCGGCGTCAATATTTCTTCTTTTGATGCCTGGCTGGCGTGAATTAGCAGACCACGCTTTCCTTCGATTTCCAACAATCTTTCATGAGGTAACGATGCAAGGTAGGAGTGGGATTCCTGGCTTAGGTGATCATACGCCCACTGAAAAGCCAGGTATTTTTCGGGTCGTTTGTGTTTAATATATTTCTTTTGATGGCTGGGGAAGTTTAATACTTTAAGATCATAGTTTCCGATAACGCTCACAATACTTTCTGATTGAAGCAAGCGGACCACTTGATCTGGGAACGCGCCATATCCAACAGAATCGCCAGTATTCCAGATGGTTTTTACTCCCTGACCGCGAGCGTGCGCAAGAACGGCTTCCAGCGCAGGTAAGTTGGCGTGGATATCGCCAATCAATGCTATGCGTGTAGGCATAATATGTATTAAGAGGAGGGCTGTGGTGGATGGTTTAGCAACAACCGATCCGGTCCACCGCGATCGATCTCCCACGGATAAATAATGTGTGCATCGGTGATGGCAGCGTAGTAATCCGGTCGGTAATTACCAAATAAATTACGATAAGGGTTGTAATGCAATACACATGTATAG
>Ga0194126_10013310_pt1 | contig 10306 bp, 7 predicted proteins | sample TA2KigC150mmetaG_FD_148641 | JGI IMG/M metagenome (GOLD analysis project Ga0194126, IMG submission 148641) | Freshwater microbial communities from Lake Tanganyika, Tanzania - TA2015035 Kigoma Deep Cast 150m | ecosystem: Environmental > Aquatic > Freshwater > Lake | place: Tanzania: Lake...
AACAAGAGAAGAGCTGAATTTAGCAATATTAAATTCAGATAAGGTCATAATTAATGTTGATAGTTTTGAAGAGTTAAAAGAGATTATTAAAATATCTAAAATAAAAAACAAGAAGGTTTCAATTGGACTACGTGTATGCATCAAAACTAATCATGATGTAAAATCTAATTATGATGTTAAGTGGTCTAGGTTTGGTATTAGACGCGAAGAAATTAGTTATATATTAAGTATAATAAAAAAAGAGAAAAATATAAGTTTTGAGGGGTTTCATTTTCATATCGGCATTAAAAATAGATCCCCTTCTTTATACAAAAAAAGTTTAAAGGAGATTGGTAAGATAATTAGAGCCCTAAATGATGAAGAAAAGAAAAAAATTAAATTTATAAATATCGGTGGCGGTTTTGGAGTAGAAGGCTATTTTCCAAGAAGTAATAGAAATGGATTTGTAGCTGAAATGATAAATAAGTTTTATGCTTTTAAGTATAATTACCCTATGTATAAAACTGTACCAATTGAAATTTTTATTAAAGCTGTTATAGATTCTTTTAAAAAGGATATATTATCAATTAAAAATATCGATAATCCGAAAATGATTTTAGAACCAGGAAGATGGTTCGTTAGTCCGTGTGTTCATTTACTAACCAAGGTTATATACAAAAAAGGAGAACATTATGCAATACTAGATTCTAGCATTACTATGTGTTCGGCGTTATTATACGAATATCATCCAATAAGTAATTTGAGTAATATTAGTTATGAAATGAAAAAATGTAACTTGCTTGGTTCTTCTTTATTTCATATTGATATTTTAGGCAAAAATTATTATGGAAATAGATTGAAGATAAATGATATATTGTGCATAACGAGTATGGGAGCTTATATGGAAAATGTATCTTGGCAATTTTGTAAACCATTGCCTAAAATTATAGCTTTATCCAATGGAACTATGAAAAAAATAAAAAAAGAAGAAGATTTTAATTATAGGTTTGGAAGAGATATATTTTAATGATCGAGAATACTGGAAACTCTGAATACGACAATTCTATAAACATTTGAATTTAAAATATAAATTTTCAATAAATTTTATCATTATCGGTAATTTATATAATGTATTTATCTTAATTTTTTTACTTCCTTTTTTGATATATATTACATAGGTATAAAATCTATCTATGTTATTTTCTTCAAAATTCTCCGAAACTTCCTTTATTTCTTCTCTTGTTAAATTAAAAACATTTTTATAAATATTATATATAAAATACTTGCTATGTTCTCTAATAACATTAATCTCTATTTTCATATTATATCTATTTAGAATTTCTATAATGTTATTACCAGTCATTATTACTAAAAACAATCTCCTACTTTTTGAATTGTAAAAGTTTTTAATAAGTTGAGATGTAAATTCTAATCCGTTCTTACCCCCATTAGCATATATTGGAACTGTTTTTTTTGTTTTTTGAGGAAATGCTAAAAATGGTGGATTTGAAACTATGAGATCAAATTTATATTTAGTTAATAGCTTTTCATAATTACATTTTTTAACTCTAATTCTGTTTTTAGGTATTTTGTTTAACATCAAGTTTATTTTTGCAAAATCTATAGCTCTTTTGTTTATATCACATGCTGTAATATTTTTTGCTTTTTCCATCATATTTATTGCTATAGTCCCAGGACCAGTTCCAACATCTAAAATATTAAATTTTTGATTTGAAAAAATAATGTTTTTAATATTATTTAAAAATAAAATAGTTTCTGGACCAGAATATACTAGATATTTATTTCTTTTACCATAACAGTTGTCAATTAAAAAATATTTATTTTCGTAAGGTAAAATAACATAATTCGAAAAAATTGAATTATCAACTCTAATCACTAATTTATCTTTTATAAGAACATCTAGTTCATTTTCAGAAAATAATAATTTTGATTCTTCTATAGTTACTTTTTTACTCATTAAGAACAATTTGTAAGTTACTAAAAGTTTTTTATTTTTACAACTTTTCTTAATTCTAAAAAACATAAAACGTTTTTTAGTAAGTACATCTAAAAATGAATAGAACGCTATTTTGTACGAGAATTTTTTATTTATGTTATTGAAGAATTTTTCAGATAATGAATAATCAGTAGAATCTAAAACATCTTTCAGAATTTTTATTGAGTCCATATTTATTTTCATAAATGTTCCACATTATTGTTTTGATATTAAATAGTTTCCTATTGCTAGATTATCTAATTTCATTCTTTGAAATGTTTTTATAGCATCTTCTGGAGTTCTGACTATCGGTTGACCTTTATCATTAAATGACGTATTTAATAAAATTGGTACACCTGTAAGTTTTTTAAATTCTTTTATTAGTTTATAATATCTTTTATTAGTTTTTTTCCCAACTGTTTGTACTCTAGCAGAACCGTCAACATGAATTGCACTGGGAATGTATTTCACTTTTTCTTTTCTGACATCAAAACTTAAATTCATAAATGGACTCGAATATGAATTTATAAAATACTTTTTCATGTGTTCTTCAAGAATCGATGGTGCTAATGGTCTCCATTCTTCTCTATGTTTTATGTCATTTAGTTTAATATTTATTTCTTTTTTTCTTGGATCTGCTAAAATGGATCTATTTCCGAGTGCCCTTGGTCCAAATTCCATTCTACCTTGAAACCATCCAATTATTTTTCCTTTAGAGATTAGTTCTGATACAATACCTTCTATATCATTATAAAATTCATAAGCTATGTTCAACTTTTTTAACACACTTTCAATTTCTTCATTCGAGTATTCTGGTCCATAATATGTATGTGAAAGTTCTATATTGCAATTAATTCCATGTAAATATCCAATTTCTAGTGCTGCGCCTAATGATGTTCCTGAGTCATCACAAGCTGGAAAAACAAAAATATCCTTTACAAGTGAACTGTTCAATAATTTACCATTCATTTTACAGTTGTGTGCAACTCCTCCAGCAAGACATAATTTTTTATATCCAGTATTTTCATATAACATCTCAACAAATTTTAAAGAAAGTTTTTCTAAGTCAAATTGTAATGTGGCAGCTAAGTCCTTATGATACTTTATCAAATACTTTTTCCTACCAAAGTTTTTTTCAATTAAACTAAGTTTTTTATAATCTATGATAAAATCATCTTTCAAAATTTTAATGATGCTATATTTCCGATTTATTTTACCATATGATGCAAGAGCCATGGTTTTTCCACTATCCATTGGTCCAAAACCAATTATTTGGCTGATATATGAATATAAAAAACCTAATGACTTGTTAACTGGAAATTTTCTTATTAATTCTATCTTATTTTGAGATCCAACAAAGAGAGAACTTGATTCATTCTCACCTCTACCATCCATAACTAGAATATTAGATTTTCTAAAACCCGACGTTCTGAATGTGCTTGATGCATGACTTAAATGATGTTTTACATAAAATATTTTTTTTGACCTTTTTTCAATATATTTTAAAAAAGAGTTTATTTTAGGTTTAAAAGAAAGATTTCCTAATAATGCATTCTTCCAGTTGAAAATGTTATTAGGCTTAAAAAAATTATTAAAAGGATATAAATCATAGCTTTTATTTGTAATAGCAAATTTATCCAACTTAATTTTTAGATTACCATCATTTTTTTTATCCCACCCCTCAGCAACCGCATCTATTTTTTTATCAATGAACTTTTCAAAACAATAATTAATTGAGTTTTTAGGATAGTGTCCATTAAAATAAAATCCTCTACTGTGTTTTTCATAGTTAAACCTTTCTTCATTTAAGCACGTGATTAATTTATTATTTTTAATGAGGCTACAACTCGTATCGTGACTAATTGATTGAATACCTAAAATGTCCATACACATCACTATTATAATTAAATTCAAATCATCTATTTATAATTGTAATTTCTAAAATTAAGTTCATTGAGTATTGTTTTGAATTGGAAAGATAGGAAACAAAATGAGTGTAACAAAATGACAAACATTCTAAAACAAACCAAAAGTCTATGCCCAACTTGTTTAACCGAGATAGATGCGACAGTAGTAGAAGAGAACAACAACGTATACATGATTAAGGAATGTGCACAGCATGGAAAATTCAAAGCACTAGTGGAGAAAGATGTTGAATTCTATAAAAGTACATTACATGAACATGTTGGAAAAAAGACCAAATTACTGATACCATTTACCCACAAATGCAACCTAAACTGCAACTTCTGTTGGCTGCCTCAAAAAGACAGAGAAGATTTCTCTCTCCAACATTTGAAGGAAGTGATTTCTAACTCTAATTGTAAAGAGATAAGAATCTGTGGCGGTGAACCAACACTCAGAAATGATCTTCCAGAACTGATTCGTTTTATCAGAACAGATAAAAAATTGCCTGTTCTTATGACAAATGGACTGAAGCTTGCTGACTTCTCTTATGTGAAGAAATTGAAAAATGCTGGATTGGATGTGGTTTCTTTATCATTCAATAGTTTTGATGATGACACATATAAAAATCTTAATGGCAGAAAACTATTACAAATTAAATTAAAAGCTTTAGAAAATCTAAAGAAGGTTGGAATGTTTACTTCATTATCAGTCATGGTTGACAAAGGTCTAAACGATAAAGAATTAAAGAAGATATTTGACTATTGCATAGAAAACAACTCATTTATCAAAGAACTTCGTATAAGAAGTTCTGCAGAATTCGGAAAATATAAGAAATCAGACACACTTTTCGTTTCCGAAATGATAACAATCTTCAGTAAAATTCTGAACATTGACAGGGAAGAATTTCTGAAGATTATTGATAGAAACAAGTATCCACATTGTTCTTTTGGTGGACATGTTATTTATTTTAGAAATGGTAATAAATGGCTGCTAATTGAAAAAGCATCTTATAATAAAATGATTTCCAAATTAGAATTTTTTATTAAAATGGTTCTTAAATTTAAATTCAAGATTCTTTTGGAACTCATTATGAATGAGTTAATTGGAAAGAATAATTTGATATTAAGTTTAGAATTAAAATCATGGCCCAACAAATATAATATAGATTTGGATAATATAAACAAGAGATGTGTGACAGATCAATTATCAAAAAATGGAAAGTTTCCATTCTGCTATTCTCTTATATTAAATAATGAAAATATCATAGATTTATGAATTTTATACGCATAAGTAATTAAAACATCATAAATTAATTACTTTGCAAGGTGAATTAAATTAAAGTTTCAATCGTTTCGACAGGAGATAACATATTTATTCATGGAGTTAGAAGCATTTCTTCATATTTAAAAAAACATGGACATGATACTCGATTAATTTTTTTAGCAAAAACACTCAAACTATACTCCAAACATACACTAAAAGAACTGAAAGACCTGGTCAGCGATTCAGATCTGATAGGCATCTCATGCACATCTTTCACTTCTGATAAGGCAGTCCAAGTAATCCAATATCTAAAAAAGCATCTCAAGATACCAATAGTCTGGGGCGGTATATATGCAACTTTCAATCCAGAAGAATGTTTGAAATATGCAGATTTTGTCTGCATAGGAGAAGGAGAGGAAGCCATGTTAGAGCTGGTAGAAAAGCTGGATAAGAAGCAAAATCTGACAAATATAAAGAACATCTGGACAAAGAAGAATGGAAAGATATATAGAAATGATGTAAGGCCATTGATTCAGAATCTGGATGAATTGCCATTTGACGACTATGATTTAGAAGACCAGTGGATATTAGAAGGTAGAAAAATTGTTAAGCTAAGTGAGAAACATTTTAGAATATGTTCATCTAATCGAGTCGCTCTAGTAAAAGAAAGAATAAGTTTTAAAACATCCAGATTTCTCCTACTTCATACGTCCCGTGGCTGCCCTCATCAATGTTCATTTTGTTGCAACTACAACCTAAGAAAGCTTTACCACAACAAAGGAAATTACATAAGAAAAAGAAGCATAAAAAATGTCATCACTCAACTGCAGGAACTCAAACAGAAGTTTCCAGACACAGATTTCATATGGTTTACTGATGACTCATTCTTTATCAGATCTGTTGAAGAGCTAAAACTTTTTTCAAAGGAGTACAAAGAGAAGATTGGCATACGTTTTATGGTTTACGTGGATCCAGTAACGTTCAGTGAGGAAAAATTGAAAATACTGCTCGATGCTGGCCTAAAGAGAATAGAAATGGGTGTCCAAACCGGCAGTGAAGGATTCAATAAAAATATGTATAACAGGGATATAAAAAACGATCACATCAAAAAGATAGCCAAAATACTTAACAAATATAAAAACAGAATGTCGCCACCAGAATATCAGATAATTATTGCCAACCCATATGAAAAAGAAGAAGACATATTGGCCACAATAAAATTGTTGCAAGAGCTACCAAAACCTTTCTACCTTCAAGCATTTGCTCTGATATTCTTTCCAGGAACTGAGATATATTATAAGGCAATACGTGATAGTGTTGTCAAATCAAAGGTAGATACGTGTTATAATCTTCATTACATACAATTTACAAAAAATTTAACTGTTAAATTAAAAAAGATAGATAATCTGTATCTTAATTTATTATTAGTATGGATGGATGGCAATGCTACAAATCTAAAATATGGATATTTGACAAAAAAATTGTTACATCTATTACTTCATAGAAAATCTATACAATTTTTCAATAAATTTAAATTTATAACTAGATTATTGCTTAAAATTACACCTAAAGAAAAAATGTTCAAATTTCCATTAAATATTATATATTCTTTTATGTGGTATTTCTCCTATAGATAATTAAACTTAAATATTATATTGATTAAAAGTTGTAAATAAATGAAAATAAAACCAAAAATCTTATTAATCAATCCACCAAGCGATAAGAAAATAATAAACAAATACAGATATGAATTATTACCTTCATTAGGTCTGAGTTATATTGCAGCTGTTCTTGAAGAAAATTTCTTTGAAGTTGAGATTCTAGATCTTTGGACACATGAATTATCATTTGATGTAATTAGAAAATACATCATTGATTTCGATCCTGATATTGTTGGTATTACTTCTGATATTACAAGAGCAAAAAAAACTATAAAATTAACGGAATTAGTTAAATCAATTGATCAAAATGTTTTGACTGTTGTTGGAGGACCTCTTCCTACGGTTTATCCAGAGTTTTTCAACAAATCATCCATTGATTTAATTGTTGTTGGCGAAGGAGAATATACTTTTCTTGAGATTGTAAAGAGTTTTCCAAAGAAAAATTATTCTAAAATTAGTGGTATTTCTTACATTAAATCAGGAAAACAAATATTTACACGACCAAGAAGTATTTTATATAATTTAGATGAACTTCCATTTCCAGCATGGCATTTGCTGCCTATGAAAGATTATAGTTTTTTTTCAGATAAAAATGTATCCTCTTTGATCACTTCTAGAGGCTGTCCGTTTAATTGTATATTTTGTAACACTTCAACAATATTTGGAAAAATGGTACGAATACATTCTCCTCGCTATGTTGTTAATATGATAAAAGATTTAGTAAAAAATTACAAGGTAAATAAAATTATATTTAAGGACAGTTCACTCACACATAATACCAAAAATATAGAGGATATATGCGATTTGATAATAAAAGAGAAAATCAAAATCAAGTGGATCTGCAATTCACGTGTGGATCAGGTTAATTTACATTTGTTAGAAAAGATGAGACAAGCTGGATGTGTCTTAATAAAATATGGTGCTGAATCTGGAGACCCGAAGATATTAAAGAGAATTAAAAAAAATATAACTGTTGAGCAAATAGAGAATGCAGTAAAATTAACAAAGCAAGCCAAAATAAATGTTTCTTTATATTTTATGATTGGCTTCCCATGGGATACAAAAGAAAGTATTACAAAAACAATATCTTTAGCTAAAAAATTGGGATATTCTCCAACCACATATTTTACTTTTACGTTGCCATTGCCAGGTACAGAATTGTGGGATTATTGCATTAGACATAATTTGATAGACAAAAATAATATTGTCGGAGAAGATCCGTATTTTACTCCTACCATAAAATTGAAAGATGTTTCTTTCGAGGAATTGATAGACTTGAATAAAGAAGCATATAAAGAAATTCACAGACAAAATATATTAAAAAAGCTAATCAAAAAATTCGTTTAGAGATTATTGCCAATTTGTATATAGTTTTGACCAATGTTTATCTCTAGTGAGGATCATACCATAAATACCCTCAAAATCTTTCTTTTCCCATGCTTTCTTCAGTAATTGTTTGGCTAACCCCAAGATACCCGTTTTAGGATACTGCAAACAAATCTTTTCTGTTACTATTCTCCATCCACAGTGTTTCACAAGTAGTTTCCAATCTTCAGGACTAAGTTCAAATATATGCGTAGTTTCAGCATCTGCATGTTCTTTATCGAATATATGCGTAGTTTCAGTATAAGGATTTTTCTTATATCCAGAGCGAATATGATATAAACCAATACGACTCTTTCTTACATACGGAACTGTGATGATCAAATATTTAGCATTGGTCTTTGACGATAAAGCATATAAAAATCCACATGGATTGATTAAATGTTCTAATGTCTGGAAACACAGAAAGATGTCAGCTCCAATATCATAACTTTTTACATCTTCTGCCATAGCTTTCTTGGCTGGAAATCCTCTTTTCCTTATTTTTAATATTGCATTCTCATCAATGTTGATACTAAGTGATTTTATGTTTTTGTTGTGTGAGTAAAGACGTCTTATGTATTCTAAATGATCCCCAGAGGAATCACCAATATCTACAATTACTACAGATTTTTTAAAATCATCTAAAATCCTTTTAACAAGTGATATTTGAAAAGCATGTAAATATCGTACTTTCTTTATAGAGAGTATGTCATTTAGTTTGAATGTTGAATAATGATGTCTTATATCAGGAACTATTTTTTCGAGTTCATATGACAATTCCTTTAAATCTTGTTCTTTTGCAGCTTGATCTAGAGATTTTTTTATTATAAAATTAGATAAGTTCACTAGATAAAAGTTAGTCTTTTCATGTATAAATTTCATTATATTTTTTGTTTTCAGATTTTCAACTCCGCTTATTTTAATTGATTTTTATTTTTCCCCTATTAATTTAAATACCTCTATTCTTTATTAATTAAAAAGACGTTATTTTAATTAAAGGTGAAATATTCTGGAAGATAGTACGACTTCTGAAGTGCCAGTTAAACGAAAGTCTATCAGCAAAAAATTGGTTTTAATCATAATAATTGATATACTTGTTATAGCTGGTGTTGTTTTCACTGCTATGAAATTATGGCCAAATGAAAAATATTACAAAAAGTTTAAAGACATTGAATCTATGAAAGAAGATGTAGATAAAAAAAGTTTTGATTCTATAATTTATTCATTAAATTTTTCAAATGCAGTATCAAGTGATATTATTTTAGCTTGTGGTAATGTTACAAATGTAACATCTGTGCAAATACGATGTGTTTCCCGAGTTTTGGTAACTAAAGGTTATCTAAATGAGGCAACAAACCTATGTGATAAAATTGAGGATGTTCAGATGACATTGCAGAATGTTAGAGGAGAAACTACTTTAAAACTCAGGTGTTTAGCTTTTGTAGTGGCACAAACTAATCACAATGAAGGGATGAAGATGTGTGATGATGCACCATACTTTGTGCAGAGAAATATGTGCAAACTTAGAATACTTCAATATGCTTATAACAGGACTGAAAATCAAGAATTTAATGTAACAGAGTTTTGCAATAAATCAAATAATACCGATGAAAAATATGGATGTTTTGCTTTATTATTTAGTGGAAAACAAAATTGGGAACAATCTATTAAGTATTGTGATAAGATAGAAAACTCGGATGAAAAAATAATATGCATAGAATCAATCAATTACATTCGTTCAGAACAATATTTTTAGGAAACATCATGATTATTTAAAAATTAAAACATTCTATTATAGATAGGAAGTATTCATATCATCAATCACATAATTTGAAAAGTGGTAATATTAAAATATCAATAATCTCAACCGGAAACAGTCTTTTCATACATGGAATAAGAATCATTTCATCTTACCTTAAAAAGCATGGGCATGATACCCAACTAATTTTTTTAGCAATATCTAATGTACGCTGTTCTGAACAAATATTAAAAAATCTGAAAAATATAGTTAGTGACTCAAATCTGATAGGCGTGTCATGTACATCCTTAACTTTTGGCAGAACCATTCCAGTAGTTAAGTACCTAAAAAAGCATCTCAAGATACCAATAGTCTGGGGCGGTATACATGCAACTTTCA
>Ga0194126_10013312_pt1 | contig 10304 bp, 11 predicted proteins | sample TA2KigC150mmetaG_FD_148641 | JGI IMG/M metagenome (GOLD analysis project Ga0194126, IMG submission 148641) | Freshwater microbial communities from Lake Tanganyika, Tanzania - TA2015035 Kigoma Deep Cast 150m | ecosystem: Environmental > Aquatic > Freshwater > Lake | place: Tanzania: Lake...
CGCGAGGTGTCTTTCTTATTCTGGTTTTCGATACCCATAGTTGTTTTTTTTCTTCTTAAAAGCGTGCAAGGCAAGGTACAGGCAAACTGGGCAATGCCAGGATATATCACAGGGATTATTGCTTTTTCTGCATATTCCATTAAAAGATTTTATTCTGGACGAAAAAGCATGAAAATTTTTATTGGGACAGCTGTCCTTTTATCGGTAATAGTATCTTCTGTTGGGCATTATCCTTCTCTTCTCAATCTTCAAGGAAAAATGGATCCGACAAACAGGATACGCGGCTGGAAAGAGCTTGGAGCAGAAGTAACAAAAATATATGAAGGAATGTCTGCAATACGGCCCATATTTATATTTTCTGACGGGTATCAAATGTCGAGTGAACTTGCATTTTATGTAAAAGGTCATCCTGTCACTTATTGTATTAACCTCGGCCGCAGGATGAACCAGTATGACCTCTGGCCCGGATTTAATAATCTTCTTCACTATGATGCGATTTTTGTTAGAATAGGCGATGCTGTGCTACCCGATCAAATAGCTCATGCCTTTGAAAAGGTTGAGAAAAGAGTGTTTACGGTTTATACTAAAGAAAAATCACGCAAAATAAGGGATTATTCGCTATTTCTTTGTAATGATTTTAAAGGAATAAAAGAAGAAAAACCAGGGAGCTATTGATGACTCTTTCCATAGTCATACCTCTTTACAACGAAGAAGAAAACGTTCATATTCTTTATGAAAAACTCAAGGCGTCACTTGACCTTCTCAAAATGGAATATGAGATACTCTTTGTGGATGATGGCAGCACTGACAGGACGCTCTCTATCCTCGAGGAAATCCAGGCTAAAGATAAAAGCGTTATTGTACTGAGTCTGAGGCGAAATTTCGGGCAGACCGCAGCATTTGCTGCAGGATTTGACTTTGCACGCGGAGATGTCATCGTCACAATGGATGGTGATCTTCAGAATGACCCTGCAGACATCCCGAAACTGCTTGAACAAATAAAAGATCATGACCTTGTGAGTGGATGGAGAAAGAAGAGAAAAGACCCATTCTTTACAAGAAGGCTCCCCTCTATTATCGCAAACTGGCTCATAAGTAAGGTGACCGGTGTAAAACTTCATGACTATGGATGCTCCCTTAAGGCATACAGGAGGGATGTAATAAAAAATCTAAAACTCTATGGCGAAATGCACAGGTTTATTCCAGCTGTTGCGAGCTGGTATGGTGTGAGAGTTGCAGAGGTTGAAACCGTACACTATCCGAGACTACGAGGAAAATCAAAGTATGGTATCTCACGCACAATAAAAGTGGTCCTGGATTTGATTACTGTAAAATTTCTTCAGAGCTTTTCTACAAAGCCAATCCAGTTTTTTGGTCCTGTGGGTATAGTCAGCGGTTTTTTAGGATTTCTCATCTCTCTTTACCTCAGCATAGATAAACTTTTTTTCGGCCGTGATATAGGCGGAAGACCGCTCCTCTTGCTCGGCGCCCTTCTTATTATTGTAGGAATTCAGCTTATCGGAATGGGTCTTCTTGGAGAGATGCTTGTAAGAGTATACCATGAAAGTCAGAGAAAACCAATCTACGTGATCAAGAAGGTTATTGGCCCTGAAACCAAATAGGATATTTCTTCTCATCCTCAAGCTTGTTATAAGCTCTGTGCTTCTTTATATTATATTATCAAAAACAGGGCTTGAGCAAGTCTTCTCAACACTGAGAGGTATGAGTTTCACCGCATTTATCTTTGCCATATTCCTTTATTTATTTGCTCAGTTACTATCAACATTGAGATGGAAGCTCCTCCTCCCAGGGGTAATTGGTATTAGAAAGCTTTTTTCTTTATGTATGATAGGCTCCTTTTTTAACACCCTGCTTCCAGGTATCATCGGAGGAGATGCGGTAAAGGCATTTTATCTGTATAAGGCAATAGGGAAGAGCAGTCTTACCATCGCTTCCATTTTCATGGATAGATATCTCGGCTTTACGATGCTGATGGCAATATGCACTATTGCGTTTCCCTTTGGGTATACCTATCTTCTTGGTTCACGCATAGAATGGCTGCTCCCACTCGTTGTCTTATCCTTTATTATTGCGAGCCTTTTGATCTTTGGCCTGCGCCTCGGTAAGCGCATAAAAATAGTCTCAGGATTTTATGACTATTTCCATGCATATCGTCATCAAAAAACTGTAATTGGAAAAGCTTTGCTTATCTCTGTAATCGTCCATCTCTCGAATATTTTTGCAGTCTACATCCTTGCACTTGGGTTAGGAGAGCATATCTCTTTTATTGTATTCTTGATCTTTTTACCGCTCATCATTCTATTCACAATGTTGCCAATTTCTATATCAGGACTTGGTGTAAGAGAAAGTGCATTTGTAGTGCTTTTCGGTCTTATTGGTATCAAGCCTGAGATTTCAACCGCCCTTTCTCTATCGTGGTTTCTCAGCACAGCAATCGGCAGCCTTGTAGGTCTCTTTGAATATATAAGATACAAAAAAGAAAAGGAGCCCGGTTAGATAACCGACAGGTAGGTATTTCTATAAAAACAAATCAGCATAAATAAGGGTTAAGGGGCTTATCCTCATTTATGCTGACAGGCATTTGGACTCATCTGTAGTCGTAGTAGTAATTATAGCGATAGTTGTAGTAAATCCTTCTCTCGCAGGGATAATAATAGCTACATGGTGGTGCATCATGAACACGAATTACCCTTGTCCTCACAGGCGCATAGTAAGTCCTCGCAGGTGGGGCATAGTAATATGCAGGCGGATAGAATAGAGTACCGGCAACTGCATTAAGGACAGGTCTACCAAACACAGCAATAGCTCCAGCAAGCATCGCAGCAGATTCATTATTCATAGCATTAGCATTTTCAATTCCGGCGACTGTAACAAATGTTACTATTACAATAGTTATTACACTTATGATTTTTATTGCTTTCATCTCACACCTCCTTATTCCTTTCAGGAAGCTCATTTTATCCTTCATTTTAGTTTTTTATCCTTGCGTTGAGTATTATGATTTCTATTCTTGACTTCATATTTTTTACCTATTTTTTTCATAAACATACACCTCAGCATTACCTTTTCCAATGCCTTGGCCACTGCTCTGACCGGAAAAAATTCTATTCCCCATGACTTCAAGCGACGGCCTTATCTCGCCACCACTTGGTCCCCATGAGGTGGTCTTCACTATCTCCTTGCGAACCAAATTGAATTTTGTGTCAAAAATCTTGATCACAGCCCTCTGCTCCCCTATGGGCGGGCCCACTGCCTGCTTATAGGTCATATAAAAATAGTTTTGGTCTGCTTCAAAACCGGTGATGTAATTCTCCCTATCATCAGGCTCAGAAGATATGGTTTGAACATCTGTCAGAGAGTTGAATGTGTCCAGCCTCATTTTCACTAAAATAATGTCACAGAGAGCACCATCATCGTTATTTTCAATTACTCCCTGGTCAGAAGTGGTGGTCGCAAGAGCCATGTAAATACTGTTGTTCCAGAAGAGAAGGCTTGTTACTCGCGCCCTGCCATCTGCAATATTTGACAGATCAAGATCAAACTCCGATATTTTGCTCAAATCACCCTTATTGAATTGGCGCACTCGGTAAATAGTATTGCCAGACATGGATATGGAATACATAAGGCGTGTGATAACAAACACTGAATCCAGCCCGATCAGCGGCGCAGGATCATTCAGCACTTCATCTCCATCCTGAAGTTGGGAAACTGGCAGACTACTTATGATAGGGGGCAAGGTATAGGCAACCAGTTGAAAGTTATCATCCAGTGTATATTTTGCTCCCCAGAGATAGGTTGTGGAAACCGTGGTTGTTTCGTAGAAGGCATAAAGGTATTGCCCATCAGAAGCGATTCTGATATCTGTCGGCCCACCATACTTGTCAGTCGTTACAACTATTGTTTTTGACGTGATCATATTATCAAGATTGCTATCAAAGATCTTCACATTGAATGTTCGGTTGCTTCCATCTGTAATGTTGCCGAGATAAACAACGAAGATTCTATCTGCCGTTGCAATAATCTCAGGCCGTGCTGAGCCACCTTCTGCATCAGTAGTAAGAGCGATCTTTTTGATCAGGCTGAGGGAAGGTGTGGTTGGTGAAGTCGCTGTTCCGCCGCCTCCACTGCAACCCCACAGAATAGCAAGCAGAACCAAGCTGACAATTTTCTCCTTCCAGTTTTTGCCAATCTTCATGACAACACCTCCACATTTTAAAGGGATATGATAATTTTTGAGTTCTGATTCCATCCTGTTATTTATTCAGTTGCTCATGGGCGTATTGAATATCTGTCTGTAAATTCGAATTCTGGATGTCAACCAAAAAGATCTCCAGATACTTTGCCCCTGCATCAAGACCACGCTGGATTGAATCCCTAAGAGTACCTCCGAGCCTCTGGCCGTTATCTTGCGTATATGACCAGATCATTTGGAAGCCAACACTGGTTTTTGAGGAATAGCTTTTAATCAATGCGTATTCCGGGAAGTCATCTTGGGTATTTGCTGCCAGCCAGTTGCCTTGGACAGAAAATTGACTGCCTGCTTTTTGGTAGCCATAAGCGACAACATCTTCAACAATTTGAAATGGGTCATCACCAAAGTGAACCGGTGTGGCAATATCAATCGCAATCTGCTTATTCGGGAAGGCACCTGCATAGGAATCAATAATTATCTTCCATGCATTGATCAGTTTTTCTTCTGAATAGCCATATGAGAGCCAGAGGGTCTCGTTCGTCTTTTCAGGCAGGTGCATCTCGCCTCCCCATCCGCCGCCGGTCATCTGGATGATCGTCACCAGTGGCTCATTGTTATATCGTTCACCAAATGTCTTTATAAAATCTGCCCATTTCTCAAGATATACTTCATCCCACGGTAAAGGCATATACATTGTCTGGCCGTAGGTCGCATGGTTGGGATTTAGGTCAATGAACTCGAATTTCTGCGCACCTGCTGCATAGACCCAGTCCGGAGTATAGGTTCCTGCCACGATTCGAAGCATGATCTTTTTTTTGTAAGTCCGTGCTTTCGTGATGATCGGATCAATGCCTTCCCAGTTGAAACTCCCTTCACTGGGTTCTATATCCTTCCAACTGATCTTTTCCAGCAAAGTAAGACCATCAACTGATTGATTTGCCAGAAGAGAATTCAAGGTAGATTCATCGCCTGTGCCTACAGAATACACACCTTTTATATCGGATTCTTGTGGCATTTGTGAAAATACATCTTCTTTATCTCCGCTTCCGCAGTTGAGCAGAGTGGCAAGGAGTAAAAAAGAAAATATATTTTTCAGATATCTCATTTCAGCACCTCCACGAACACCGAGCCGTCACCAAGACCCAGCGTTAGCACGCCGTTTGATGTGGCGAGCGTGCTTTTATTAAAGGCAGTCGCATAATCCGTCACCTCCGCCCCCGTTGCAAACTTCGGGACCGCCTCAGTAATGATTGCTGAAGCACCTTGCAGCCCTGAGAGGGAGACTTGTATCATCTTGCCGGGAGTATACGTAGGGTCGTTGAAGTAATCCCACCATGCGACATAGATGGGCTTATCGTTCTTCACGAACTTGTAGATATACACATCATTGGATTCCTGTATGGTCTGGATGTTGTTCCAGTCGCTACCTTCAAGGATTTCAGTCATTTTTTTGTAGGTATAGTAGCCGAGTTTTTTCACTCCAAGACCTAGGTCTCCCGCGCCCCATCCGTCATAAATCAATCCTGTATAATCAAAGTATCCGCCGTCGTATTTGAACCCTTCCATGAGCCCGAAAGCCGGGAAAATCTTTTTTACTCCAAATGATAACGGATACACAAATCTTTTGAGATAATCCAGCGCCTGCTGGCGCTCGGTCTGGAGCGGATAATCGATCGGGGTACCGGAGATGAGCAACGGCACTGGCACTGGGTCCCCGCTGTAGGATCCCATTTCCGTTATCCAGACAGGAATCTGGGGGAACCCGTCGGCACTCAGAACAGAACGGATATAATCGTATGCGGCCTTTGCGTCCCGATAGTCGCCGGTGGCACTCCCGTACCAGTGGAAGTCCATGACATCTACGTAGTTACCGGCCAGGGCATCGAGAATCGGCTTATAATGGGAGTTAAAGGAGCCAATGTAATCATCCTTATCCATAAAACCCATGGCTCCGCCGATCAAGACTGTGCAGTCGGAACATGCTTCCTTGATTGCCGTATAGGTGATCTCTTGCAGTTTGGCAAAATCGGATTTCTGGAGTACACTAGGTTCGTTCCCAACCTGCCAGTACTTGATCGGATTGGTCAATCCTGGCATATCGTCAATACCGTCACCGTCGTAGCGCTCCACTACAGCCTTCACAAACAAAGAGTATTTATCGATATTAATTGGCATATACGATCCGGGCAGGCAATAACCTTCGTCAATCGGCCCCTGAGGCGCAATATTCGCCAGAATATTTATTCCATTGGGAACGACGCTCCACTGGTTGTCATAGATAGAAAAATCGTATTCTTGCTTGGTCAAGTCCTGCTGTACCAGGAACCAGAAGGCATACACCCCCTGTCTCGTCCACTTTACACCGATATTCTGGGCATCGCCGTAACCGTTATTCGTGTACCCCGGCTTGAACACGCCTGCAGGATGAAATCCGAAAGGGCTCTCAAGTGCGATATCCCTCTTCGTTACAGTCATCGTTGTGCTTCCTGATATATTCTCTAACCTTGCCGTGATAGTAGTTGATCCTGCAGCAGCGGAAATCGCCAGTCCCATACTGCTGATAGTAGCAACGGTTTCATCCGATGAAGTCCAGGCTACTGATGAAGTCAAGTCCTGAGTGCTGCTGTCTGAATAAATCCCTGTTGCTGTGAATTGTAGGGTCATTCCCTGAGTAATACTCGGGTTGGAGGGTGTTACTGAAATGGAGATCAACTTAGGAGATATGCTGCTACCATTGTTACCTCCACCTCCGCAAGAGGGTAATACGAGAAAAAGCAAAAGTAGGGCTACATTTATTCTGCTTAATATTTCGCTCATAACCTCCTCTGTCTCTTATCCTTTGCTTCAGCAATGATCCTTCTTATTTCTTTGTTGAACTCTACTTGGAACAGGACAAACTTTGCCTGCTGTTCGATGTTCAAGATTCTTTTTACCTCTGCCCGCTCTTCATCGTTGATTCTCTGCAGGGCTTTGTGGTCATTCTCAAGCTTTTCAAGAATCTCCTTCAGCCTGCCCTCACGCCTTTCCCCTAGTGTATCTCTTAGCTCTTTCATACTGGTCCACAACGCACGCTCCAATTCAGCCCTCTGCTTGTCATACCTGTTAAGTACAGGAAATAGTTGGGCGGAGGTATTTTCGTCAAGGTCAAGGGCTTTGGTGAGTTTCCACATTCTAAGTGTTTCAATCCTTTTCCTTACCTTCTTCATCTGTTCCTGTGTCGGTGGTTTATCAGTATCATCCGGGAATTCAGCCATACCATCTACAGTAAACCCGAACACTATGAAGAAGAGAACCAAAAACTTAACTATGTTCTTTTTCATTTTCATTTATCCTCCGTTTCTATGTTCTTGTTTTATCGCCTCGTAGAGGCCCTCCATCTCCTTTGAGCTCAAAGAAGCAAACTCTTTGACATAGGAATATTCCAAAAAATTCTCCGTCTGCAGAGACAACTCATTCACTGCTAATTTCTCTGAAATTAAGGGAATATCTTTCTCAGTTATACTGCTGTAATCTACAACTGCAATTGTAAAGGGGCTGGAGTATGGTTCCAGATCTGCTATTTCTTTTATTTCTTTCTTTTGCATAGTGGTTGTATATGTAAGTACCAGAAGAAGTAAAACCGCAACAGTAGCTGCAACTGGCAATGGTCTGAGAAAGAGTGACTTGACTGAAAAGCGTTTTGCCTTCTCTTCTTTAACAGTTTCTTTTACTCTTTGAGGGAGGGTCTGCCAGAAAAGGTCTCCGGGGTCAGGCACCTCAACCTTCATAAGCTCTGTGATAAAAGACATCTCACTTCTGCAATCTTTACAATCTTTTAGGTGATTTTCGATTTCACTTCTCATCTCCTCGGGAAGAGAGCCTTTCAGATAGTCAGGGAGTATCTCCTTTATCCTGTTATGATCTAATTTCATAACCCTTCTCCTTTAAAATTTCCCTTAATCTTTTCACTCCATTGTGATAATGGGCTTTCACCGCACCCTCTGAACATCCCATGACCTTCGCTGTCTCGCTACAGCTCAATCCATCATATACTCTGAGAACTATTGCGAGCCTCTGCCTTTCAGGGAGTTCATCCAAACACCTTTTTATATAATTTCTCTTTTCATTCTCAATAATGTCAGATAACGCACTTGCCTGATTCCCCATAATTGATTCTTCAAGTTCTGTCTCCACATATCTACTCTGCCTGATGTGATTGAGGCTTGTGTTTATCGCTATCTGATAGAGCCACGTTTTAAACGAAGCCTCTTTTCTGAAATTCCTTATTCCATTTATCGCTTTTACAAATGTATTCTGTGTCAAATCCTTTGTCTCCTCAATGTCATTTATCATCCTGTACACAAGAGCATAAATCTGTTTCTGATATTTCATCACAAGCTCCTCGATAGACCTTCCATCTCCGGCAATGTATCTCTCAACGAGTCGAATGTCATCTTCCATCTGTTTATTTAGACATATAAAAAAGAAAAAGGTTTAATGTGGCAGGCATAAGATCCTCTTGGATTACTTTATTATCCTTCATTTTTTTCTTGACTTTAGGTTAATTTATGTCTATATTTGTTAATAAATGTTAAATTATGTTTAACTCTAAAATAGACTAAAAATGGAACACACAATTAACAATAAGGAAATATTAACAGAACAGGAGCTTCAAGAGCTACTCGGTGTGTCTCGAACTACACTCTGGAAGCTGCGTAAAAATGAGAATCTCCCATTTACTAAAATAGGGCGTGAATATCGCTATTTAAAAAGCGAAATAATAGAATGGCTCAAAGAATCAAGATTTAAACAGACTCAAACACATTTGCAATTTTAAAATAATTGAGGTGACTGTGAAACAAAATTATGCCAATATAGCTGAAGATGATAACTTGTTGATAGCTGAACCTTCAGCTCCTTTCTCTGTCAAGAGACCACCCTCAAGTATCATCAGTGTTTTTATGCCAACTCTTTTTAATCTGGATGAACTACCACCTAAGATTTCAAAAACTCCAAATGAATTTGGAGAAGTAATAACAAAAGTTGATGGTGAAATTCCAGTTGACTTAGAAGTCAAGGATGGAGATAGGTTCCTTTTTATAAGTTATGATCAGTCTGTTTTGACTCACGGGCTTCATAAATATCCTGCAAAATTTTTCCCTGAATTGCCGAGATGGTTAATCTATAAATATTCTAATGAAAAAGATTGGGTAATTGATCCATTCGCTGGTAGTGGTACTGCTAATCTTGAATGTCTCTTAGCTCGACGAAATTCTGTAGGGATAGATGTTGACCCTTTTTCAAAATTCCTCGCAAGAGTAAAAGTAACTCCTTTAAAAGTTGAACCCTTACAGCAGGCTCATATATGGCTTAAAAAGAGAATCTCAGAATATGAATCAAATATCCCATTAGAAAAAGAATTTCCTCAATTCCCTTATCGTGATAATTGGTTTAATAGATATATTATTGAGGAGCTTACTTTCCTGAAGAAGATAATTTATGAACTTGAAAGAAAAGTATTATTAGGGCTTGAGAAAAACGAGGCAAATAAAATAAGGAATTTCTTTTTAATCTGTTTTTCTTCCATTATAAGGGCGGTATCAAATGCAGACGATAACTGCACACGAACTGTTATTCGCAAAAAACTCAACAAACGGGTAAATAAAGGCGATGCCCTCAAAAAATTTATTAGGGCTATTGACGTGAACGTGCCGAAGATGACTATGTTCTCTGAGATATGTCCTACTGATGTAAAGGTAGATATACCAGATAAAAACGATGCAAGAGACATTAAATATCCCGAAAACTTTTTCCAATTAGCTATAACCTCTCCCCCCTATGTTAATGCTGTGGATTATCCAAGAACACACCAGCTTGAGATGTACTGGCTTGGGATCGAGAACTAATATGCAGTGGAACGACCTGATTGAAAAATTGATGATTGATAATAGTGGATCAGCCTCTCTTGCTTTCTTATATGAAAATGCTTATAGGTATAAAAAGCTGCCAACAGGAGATTGGCAAAAAACTTTGCGAGGTGTTCTATATAGAGATGTCAAAAAAGGTAGGTTTATTAAAGTAGGGCTTGGAGTTTATGCTTTACCAGATTTTT
>Ga0194126_10013315_pt1 | contig 10301 bp, 9 predicted proteins | sample TA2KigC150mmetaG_FD_148641 | JGI IMG/M metagenome (GOLD analysis project Ga0194126, IMG submission 148641) | Freshwater microbial communities from Lake Tanganyika, Tanzania - TA2015035 Kigoma Deep Cast 150m | ecosystem: Environmental > Aquatic > Freshwater > Lake | place: Tanzania: Lake...
ACGTCTCCCGGGCGGCGTCGGGCGTGGTGTGCGGCGAGAGCTCCCACAAGTCGCTCGACAGCCCCGACGGGATGAAGCCGAGGGTGGGGAGCAGACCGTTGGCGCGGCGGTCGATGTGCGCCGGAATGCTCAGGCCGCCGTAGCGGCCGATGAGCTCCACGATCGCCTCGAGGCCCAGGTCGACCGCTGCCGCGAGGAGCCGAGGGTCCTCGCCGATGATCTCCCCCAGCGGGTCCAGGAGATACTGCTCGCCGAAGGCTTCGATCCGGTTGGGTCGGGGCGGCAGGCACTCCCCGATCACGGTGTCGAGGGCCATCGCCGCATCCGCCGAGTCGAAGAGGGCCAGCACATGCACGCCCTCGACGCTCTCGATCTCCAGACCGACCAGGACCCGAACCCCAAAGGCCGGCGCCGCCTCCATGACCGCTCGCGCGTTCCCGGCCGTGTTGTGATCCACAACCCCCAGGACCCCGATCCGGCGTCGTTCAGCGGACAGCAGAATCGACGGGGGCGTCATCTCGGCGCTCGCGCATGGGGATAGCGCCGTATGGACATGCAGGTCGATGGGCACGCGCTCGGTCATCGGAGGGCCGTCCGTCCCGGGCTCAATGGCCGCTCACCTCACGCCCAGCTCGTAGAGCTTGCCGGCCAACAGGTAGGCGGTCTGGGCAGAGGTGAACAGACCCATCCCCTCTTCCTCGGCCCGAGCGATGGTCTCGGGCTCGGGCTCGAAGCCTCCGGCGATGATGATGGCGTGCATCCCCGCCAGGCCCGCGACCGCCACGATGTTGGGATGGGTCTGGATGGTCACCCAGACCTGCCCGCGTTGGCCCTCCGCCATGACGTAGCTCAGCAGGTCGCTGACCTGGGCCCCGGCGATCAGGGCCTCGGGGTCGGCGCTCACGCAAGTCCCGAGGTCCAGCGCTTCAACCGCGCGTCCCACTGTCACCGGTTGGGGGGGCTCCATCGTCGGTCACCTCTCGCTTGAAAGTCAGGAACAACTGCACGCCGTCGCCCTTGGCCGTCCGGATGTCCATCGCATCGGCCTGTTCGCGGATGTTCGGCAGCCCCATTCCGGCGCCGAAGCCCAGGGCGCGGGCCTCGTCCGTGGCCGACGACCAACCCGGGGTCATCGCGAGGTCGACGTTCTCGATGCCGGGGCCCTTGTCGATCACGGCGATGGTCACGCGATCCGGATAGATGTCCACAGCCATGTAGCCGCTGCGGGCGTGGAGCACGACGTTCATCTCGGCCTCATAGCAGGCCACGGCGATCCGCCGGATAGCCGCGTCGTCGACGCCCGCCTCGCGAAGGACCTGCTTGACCGAAGTCGAGGCCCGGCCGCCCAGGAAGTAGGCCCGGCCGAGGATCGGGAACTCGTGGTGAGCGAGTCGGCGCGTGTCCATGGAGCCGCAGACGGAGCCTCAGGTCCTCGGCAGCGAGGGGATCCGTCCCCTCGTCTGGGAGAGTTCAGTCAGTTGCGGTGCCCTTCCGGTATGGGCGCAGTCCCGCCTGCATCAGCAGCCCGCACGCCTCGTACTTGGAGAGCGGCGTCTGGTAGACGGGGACGTTCTCCTCACAGGCCGTCTCGACCAGGTCGCTGTGTACGGGCTTCCCCTCGATGATGACCACGGCGACAAGGTGCTTGATGGCGGCGGTCCGGATGGCCTGGTCGGTCGCCAGCCCCGTGATCAGCAGCGAGCCCTCGCGCCCGAAGGCCAGCACGTCGCTCATCAGGTCGGCGGCGAAACAGCCGCTGAGGGGCGCCTGCTCGTCATCGGCGGGAACCACGGCCTGCGCCTTTAGAACTTCCACGGCCCCGGCTAGTGTCAAGGCCCTCGAACCTCCCGGGTACACGCCGCGCTGTGGCCGACGGTGTCATTGTACGGGCAGGCGCGCCGGTTGCCGCTACCCGAACGGGGGAATTCACCCTCCCCCGAACGGGGGATGTGGTCCGGGCCCGGCGGCCGGGCTGCATGCCGGAGCCAGGATTGTTGCAGGACCCTCCCCCGTCGGCTCCGAAGGAGAGGGTGGCCACCGAGGGCCGAGCCCGAGGGATTCCGAGCCGGGCGCGGGGGCGCCGGGCCGGGGAAGGATGGTGTTCCGATGAGGGGCGTTTCGCAAGCGGTCTCCGCTGGACAGTGGAGGTTGGTGCTGGGCCTTGGTCTGGTGCTTACGACACCCGGCCTGGGGGATGTGCAGCCGACCATGGCTGACGTAGGGGCCGAGGGGGAGACGGTCACCCTCCCCCGTCGGGCGGCGGCGCTGACGCCCGACCAGGACGTGGAGGGCACGCTCACCGCGCGGACGCCGGCGGTCTGGTACCGGCTGAACGTGCCACAGGCGGAAGACATCCGCTCTCTGCGGGTCACGTTGACGCTCCCCGAGGATGCGAGCTTCGATGCGGACCTCGCGCTGTTCGATCCGGAGGGCCGCGAACTCGCAGCCTCTAGCGGGGTCTGCCCCCAGGAGCAGTGCCTGACGCCCGTCGAGGGCCTGCCGCGCGTCTTCGTGCGGGTCGAGCTGTACGAACCCGATGAGTCAGAGGCCCAGGCGTGTCCGTTCGCTCTGCGGGCCGAGCTGTCGCCGCGCGCCGTTATCGCGGGACTGCCGATCTACGCGGATGCCTGTTTGCCTCTGCAGCCCGGCCACCCCGCCTCCGGGCGCTTGCCGTCGGAGGATGAGGACTCCCCGACCGTCCGCTGGTACGTCGTGGAGTTGCCGGAGACCGTGGCGAACGTGGCGCGCTTCGAGCTGACCGCCGACGACTCCCGGAAGGCCGTCCTTGGCTTCGGGATCTGCCGGCCGGGAGGGGAAGTGCTCGGGGAAGCATCGGAGGGGACCGAGCGCCAGTCGCTGCGTGCGTCGTTGGAGGGGGTGAGCGGCCCGGTGTACGTCGCGGTGTGGCTCGCCAGCCGACAACCGGGCGAGGGGACCGACTACGCGCTGTCGGTCGAGCTCGCCCAGGAGGAACCCGGCCCGGTGGTGCTCGCGCGGATTGCGGCGACTCAGCCCAAGGCGTTCCTTAGCGGCCAGCGCGTCCTCGGGCAGATCGTAGACCCGGCTCAACCGTTCCGGGGGTGGCTGCTCAATACCGACTACGCGCCGCCGCAACTGCTGGTGTGTCCGGATCGGCCGGGCGGGCGGCTGAGGGTCACGGTCCGCGACGAGGGGGGGTGGGTGGTCCGCGAACAGGAAGTGAGCGGGGAGCGACTCGCGCCCATTCGGCTGTCCGAGGACCGGCTGCAGCTGATCGAGGTCGCGGCCGATCAACCGTGCGGCTTCGGGATGGCGGCCGTCGCGACGCGCGCCGCGCCGACCTTCGATCCGACGAACGCGCAGCCGCTGCCCTCTGCCGGCCCCGTGGCGGGCCGGTTGGAGGGAGGGGGGATGGCGGTCTACCGGATGGAGGCCCCCCTGGCGGCGACGGTGCCCAGGGTCCAGTTGGCGGCCGACCCGCCGTACGCGGACCTGGACCTGTACATCTGTGCCGAGCCCGGGGTCCTCATCTCGGCCTCTACGACCCCGGGCGGGAGCGAGGCGGCGACGGTGCTTCCCGCTGGGGCTGCGCCCTGCTACGTCGTGGTCACCGCGGCGCCCGGGGCTCCGGCCGCCTTCTCCCTGACTGTGGAGGACGTTCCGGCGGCGCTTGCCCCCTCGGCGGTGGCAGGCTACTCGGACTACCTGCGGGACTACTTCACTCGGGCCCTGCCCGACGAGACGGAGGCGGCCGAAGACCCTCTGGCCGACCAACTCGGCCCGCCCGATCCCTTCGGCGGTGGGTGAGGGTAGACCGCTCTGGGCAGGTGGCCCAGATCCGGCCGGAAGTGGACACGGCGCAGGCCAAGGGCCCGCGCCGCGTCTACTCTTGGGGGGCCTTCAGCCGGCGCGTCAGACTTCGGCGCGCGCCTCCGTCGACCGGCGCACCTCCATGAGGTGCTGGTGGATCGCTGCGGCCGCCCGGCGTCCGGCGCCCATGGCCTCGATCACCGTAGCGGAGCCGGTGACGATGTCGCCTCCGGCGTAGACGCCGGGGATGCTCGTAGCGCCCGTCTCCGGGTCGGACACGATGTAGCCCCGGCGATTGGTCTCGAGGCCCGCGGTGGTACTGCTGATGAGGGGGTTGGCACCGGCCCCAATGGCGATGATGGCGACATCGATGGGTTCCTCATACTCCGAGCCCTCGACCGGCACTGGTCGCCGGCGACCGCTGTCGTCGGGCTCGCCCAGCTCCATCTTCTGCATCACCGCCGAGGAGACGCGGCCCATCTCGTCCCCCCGCAGCTCGACCGGCACGGTCAGCAGGTGGAACTCGATGCCCTCCTCCTCCGCGTGGTGGATCTCCTCCGCGCGGGCGGGCATCTCATCGCGCGAGCGACGGTAGGCCAGAACGACCTTCTCCGCGCCCAGCCGTCGCGCCGTGCGGGCCGAGTCCATCGCGACGTTCCCGCCGCCGACGACCATCACGCGCTTGCCCCGGGCAATCGGGGTATCGGCCGCCTCCCCGAAGCTGTAGGCGCGCATGAGGTTCGCGCGGGTGAGGAACTCATTGGCCGAGTAGACGCCGAGCAGGTTCTCGCCGGGGATCTCCATGAAGTGCGGGAGCCCGGCGCCCGTGCCGACGAACACGGCGTCGAAGCCGTCTTCATGCACCAGCTCGTCGATCGTCGCGAGCTTCCCGATGACGGCGCTGGTCTCCAGCTTCACGCCCATGTCCCGCAGGGCGTCGATCTCCTCGCGGAGGATCTTCTTCGGCAACCGGAACTCCGGGATGCCGTACACGAGCACGCCGCCCATCTCGTGCAAGGCCTCGAAGACGGTCACATCGTGCCCCAGCCGCGCGAGGTCGGCCGCGCAGGTCAGGCCCGCCGGACCCGACCCGATGATCGCCACGCGGCGTCCGGTCGGGGGCGCCGTCCGCGGCCGCTCGACGAGGCCCTGGGTCCGCTCCCAGTCCGCCGCGAAGCGCTCCAGACGCCCGATGGCCGCCGACTCGCCCTTCTTGCCCAGCACACAGAGCTCCTCACACTGCGTCTCCTGCGGGCAGACGCGGCCGCACACCGCCGGCAGCACGTTGGTCTCCTTGATCTTGCGGGCCGCCTCGGCGAACTTCCCCTCATGCACCAGTGCCACGAAGCCCGGGATGTCCACCGCCACCGGGCAGCCCTCGATGCACTTGGGCTTCTTGCACTGCAGGCAGCGGCCGGCCTCGACCCGGGCTTGCTCCTCCGTATAGCCGAGGGGCACTTCCTCGAAGTTGCCGATCCGCTCCAGCGGGGGTTGCTCGCGCATCGGCTGGCGCGGGATCGCGGTAGCCTTGGGGCTCATGGGGTTCTCTCCGTATGCGGATCTGCCGACCGACGACTCCTCAGCGGGCCGCGTCCAGCCCAATCCGGCAGTGCGGGCCGTGTGCGGCGGCTTCCTGTTCCTCGGGCTTGTACGTGCCCTGCCGCTTCATCAGCAAGTCGAAGTTGACCTGGTGTCCGTCGAACTCCGGCCCATCCACGCAGGCGAACTTCGTCTCCCCCCCCACCTCCACCCGACAGCCCCCGCACATCCCCGTGCCATCCACCATCAGCGGGTTGAGGCTTACCATCGTCCTGATCGCGCGCTGCTTCGTGAGGTTCGCCACCGCTCGCATCATCGGGGAGGGCCCGACCGCCAGGACGAAGGCAATCGGCTCGCCCTCGTCGAGGAGGGCCTGCAGCACATCGGTCACGAAGCCGGGGTGGCCGTAGCTGCCGTCGTCGGTCGCCACCTCGAGGCGGGAGCAGATGTCGCCGAGCTCCTGCTCGAGGATCACCAGCTCCTTCGTGCGAGCGCCGATGATGCCGATCAGGTCGTTCCCGGCGTCCCCCAAAGCCGCCGCGATCGGGAGGACGGGGGCCGTCCCGTAGCCGCCGCCGATCACGCAGGCGCGGCCGTAGTTCTCGATGTGGGTGGCCTGACCGAGGGGCCCGGCGAGGTCCAGCAGACGATCGCCGACGCCCAGTTGCGCCAGTTCCCGCGTCGAGTGCCCGACGGCCTGGAAGATCAGGGTCACCGTCCCGGCCGTGAGGTCGGAGCCAACGATGGTGAGCGGTACGCGCTCGCCGCCGTCATGGGTCCGCACGATCACGAACTGACCGGCCTTCCGCTTCTGGGCGATTCGGGGGTGGTAGATCTGGTACCGGTACGTGTCCGGGGCGATCTCTTCCTTCGCGATGATCTCGTTCATCGACAGCACCTCGTCGTTCTCCGCCGTGGTGGGAGCGACGCCTTCGCCGCTGTGGTCGCCCTTCCCCGCCCCTCCGAGACTCCGGAGCTCCGGCCGTCAGAAATACAGGTCTCGCTCGCCTTGGGTCAGCCGCTCCAGTCGCTTCAGCGTTTCCTGGCGGAGACCCTCCTTGCGGATGTCCCCCAGGTGTCGCTGGATGATCCGCTCGCCGGCCTCGCGGGTCGCCGGGGAGGCGTAGTCGAGCAGGTACTCCCTGAAGGTGAGCAGCGCGTTGGGGAGGCACATCTGGTGGATCGTGCCCGGCTTGGCGAGCGCCATGAAGTCCTCGCCGGTTCGTCCGGCACGGTAGCACGCAGTGCAGAAGCTGGGCAGATAGCCCATGATGCACAGATCGTGCATGACCTCGTCCAGGGAGCGGTCGTCGCCGACGGTGAACTGCCGCTCGCCTTCGTCCTCGTGGTGGTCCGTGTAGCCTCCGGGCGAGGTCCGCGAGCCTGCGGAGATCTGGGAGACGCCCAAGCCCATGCACTCGCGGCGCATGTCGGGCGTCTCGCGCGTGCTGAGGATCATGCCGGTGTAGGGCACCGCCAGGCGGATCAGCGCCACGAGGCGCCGGAACTCGTCATCGCTCACCGGCGCGGGCGGCTGATTGGCCCAGGGGGCGTTGAGGGCGGGCTCAAGGCGCGGCACCGAGATGGTGTGCGGACCGACGCCGTAGGTGTGGTCGAGGTAGGCGGAGTGATCGAGGAGGGCGAGCAGCTCCCAGCGCCAGTCGTAGAGGCCGAACAGCACCCCCAGGCCCATGTCGTCGATTCCCGCCGGAAAGCAACGGTCCCAGACGGTCAGCCGCCAGTCGTAGTCGGCCTTCGGCCCCGAGGGATGCGCCTGCCGGTATGTCGCGCGATGGTAGGTCTCCTGGAAGACCTGGTACGTGCCGATCCCGGCGGGCTTGAGTGCGCGAAAGTCCTCGTGAGACAGGGGCGCGGCATTGACGTTCACGCGACGGATCTCGCCCGGTCCACTGTGAGTCCGGTAGACGGCCTCCACGGCCCGCACCATGGCCTGCACGTCGTTACAGTGGTGCTCGCCGAAGACCAGCAGCAGCCGCTTGTAGCCGTGGTTGATGAGCCACCGAACCTCCGCCTGGATCTCGTCTTCGGCGAGAGTTCGGCGGGCGAGCTCGACATTGTCGCGGCGATAGCCGCAGTACAGGCAGTTCCCCACGCACTCGTTCGACACGTACAGCGGCGCGAACAGGACGACCCGTTCCCCGTAGACGCGGCTCTTCACGGCCCGGGCCGTCTCGAAGAGGGCCTCGACCCCCTCCGGGTCAGTCACGTGGATGAGCTCGGCCACCTCGTCTCTCGTCAGGCCCGCGCACTCCCGGGCCTTGGCCAGCAGGTCCTCCCGGCGGGCTGTATCGGGGGCCCGGCTCGTGTCCAGACTTGCCGTCAGGGCGTCCTCATCGAGGATCGGCTCGGTGAGGGCCGGCGTGCCAGTCATTCTGTCTCTTTCGCGCAGGCGCGAGGCGTCGCGCCGCGACTTGGCGGGTGTGCGACGAAGGGCGGAACACTGCACCCCATTGTAGCGCCACCCTTGTCCCCGGCGCCTACCCGAACGGGGGAATTGCGTCTCCGCCGTTCGGGGGAGAGCACGCGGGTCGGGCGGCTCGCGGAGGAATAGGACCTTCACTCAGAGAAGCGCCGCCCCGTCGTGCACTCCCGCCCCGACCCCGAGGTCCCTGTGGATCATCGCTTCGACGGCCTCGTAACCATCGTAACCGGCGCTTCTTCCGGCATCGGGAAGGCGACCGCCCTGCGCCTGGCCCGCGAGGGGGCTGCCGTGTGTAGCGTGGCGAACCGGAATGTGGAGGGCGGCGAGGCGACGGCGGCCGAGGTTGTGGAGGGCGGCGGTCGGGGGGTGTTCGTGCAGGCCGACGTGGGCGTGGCCGGCGACTGCGACCGGATCGTCGGCGAGACGCTGGCCGCATTCGGGCGGGTCGATGTGCTCGTGAACAACGCCGGGATCACGCGCTTCCGGCGCCTGGAGGGCCTCGACGAGGCGCTCTGGGATGAGGTGATCAACACCAACCTCAAGAGCGCCTACCTGCTGACCCAGCGCGTGCTGCCCGACATGCTGGCTCGGGGAACGGGTGCGATCGTGAACGTGTCCTCCGTCCATGCCGAGGAGACCTACCCCGGCGGAGCCGTCTATGCCGCGTCGAAGGCCGGTCTGTGCGGGCTGACACGCGCGCTGGCGCTCGAGTTCGGCTCACGCGGGGTGCGGGTGAACTGCGTGCTGCCGGGCACGATCGACGTGTCCCTGCACCATCGCTCGAACCGCGTCGTCGACCGCGAGACTTGGACGCCCCACGCCAACCCGGCCCAGGTTCTCCAGCGTGAGGGCTCGCCGGACGAAGTCGCGGCCGCCATCGCCTTCCTCGCGTCGGGTGAGGCGTCGTTCGTGAACGGAGCGTCGTTGGCCGTGGACGGGGGACTACTCGTCTTGCTGAGGGATCACTGACCATGAAGATCACCCGCCTGGAGACGCTCTTTGTCCGGCCGCGCTGGGTCTTCCTGAAGATGCACACAGACGAGGGCCTCGTCGGATGGGGCGAGCCCATCGTCGAGGGCTGGTCGCGGACAACCGCGATGGCGGTCGAGGAGATGGGCCGGTACCTCATCGGCCAGGACCCGCGCCGGATCGAGCACCACTGGCAGGCCCTATACCGCGGCGCGTTCTACCGCGGCGGGCCGATTCTCGTAAGCGCGCTGAGCGGTCTCGAGCAGGCGATGTGGGACATCCTCGGCAAGTCCCTCGGCGCGCCGGTGTACCAGCTCCTCGGCGGCGCGGTGCGGGACCGGATTCGGGTGTACTGCCACGTGGGCGGTAGCGATGCGGACTCGTATGCTCAGTCGGGCCGGGCGGGCGTGGAGCGTGGCTTCAACGCGGTGAAGACGGGCCTCTTCGGCGCGGTGCGCTTCGTGGAGAGCCCGGCCTTCGTCGACGAGGCGGCCGCCCGCATGGCCGCCCTGAGGGAGGGCGTCGGGGACCAGGTCGACATCGGGATCGACTTCCACGGCCGCGTGCAGCCCGCGATGGCGATCCAGCTCTGTAAGGCGCTCGAACCGTACCGGCCGATGTTCGTCGAGGAGCCCTGCCTGCCCGAGAATGTGGACGCGATGGTCACCATCGCCCGCAGCACGAGCATCCCCATCGCGACGGGCGAGCGCCTGTTCACCAAGTGGGGCTTCCGGGAGGTGTTGGAGAAGCAGGCCGCCGTGATCCTGCAGCCCGACCTCTCCCATGCCGGCGGCATCCTCGAGGTCCGCAAGATCGCCGCGATGGCTGAGACGTACTACGCGGCGATCGCGCCCCACTGCCCACTCGGGCCGATCTCCCTTGCCGCCGGCCTTCAACTTGACGCCTGCACCCCCAACTTCCTCTGCCAGGAGCAGGTCTGCCTCGGCGAGGGCTACCTGAAGCACCCCTTCGTCGTGAAGGACGGCCACGTCGACGTGCCTCAGGGCCCCGGCCTCGGCATCGAGGTCGACGAAGAGGCCCTGCAGGAGCACCTCTGCGAGGGCGGCTGGGAGAACCCGCGCCTGTGGCACGAGGACGGCTCCGTGGCAGACTGGTAGGGCGATGTCCGCGGGAAGGAGACCGACATGCGCCTGGTTCCGTTTGGGCTCCTCGCGTTGGGCGCGTTGACGCCGGCGGCCTGGGCCGACCAGCTGCCCCTCGACCCGCGCGCCGATCCGTACGTCGCCGACCCCGCGCTGCGCTCGTTGGTGGATTGGGTCACGTTTCGACTCACCTTCGACGGCGACAGCCTGATGCCCGACATGGCCGCGGGCGCGTGGGAGCCGACACTCCACGGCTCGCCGCAGTTCGCGGACGGCGTGAAGGGGCGGGCGCTGGTGGCTGGGGGCGAGAGCGGCGGCGCGCTCTTCCCCCGCGAGCTGAACGCACCCCTCACGACGCGCGGCGCGATCTCGCTATGGCTCTGCCCCCTCGAGTGGACCCACGACAACGGGGGCAACACCGAGTTCCTGATGACCACCAACGCCAGCTTCTACCTCCA
>Ga0194126_10013319_pt1 | contig 10297 bp, 4 predicted proteins | sample TA2KigC150mmetaG_FD_148641 | JGI IMG/M metagenome (GOLD analysis project Ga0194126, IMG submission 148641) | Freshwater microbial communities from Lake Tanganyika, Tanzania - TA2015035 Kigoma Deep Cast 150m | ecosystem: Environmental > Aquatic > Freshwater > Lake | place: Tanzania: Lake...
TACCGGTAACCAACACATATTATCTTACTTCTGGCGATTATAACGGTGACGGCGTGCCGGATTTCTTTGTTGGTGGCAGCAATACTGATGTTTTGGACGTTAATCAGACTTATTGGTTTTTTGAAGGATTTACCAGTATTGGAAACAACCAATACAGCAGTATGGGGTATATTCAATTCATTCAGGTGATGTCACAGAATGCAATCCAGTCCTTTGATATTGATAATGATAGCAGGGATGAGTTAATTTTGTCCATTTCCCCAAATTTATACGTCTTGAAGTATATGAATGGATACTTTCAACCCATCTATCACGGATTGAGTTCCCGCACTTACCAGATTGCTACTTGGAAGCATCAAAACCAACCGTATTTTCTGACAAATAGATTAAATGCCGCAGATTCCGTAAAAGCCTTTGTCTGGAGCAAACAGGCTGCTTTCACGGGTCCTGCCACCCCGGCAAACCTGATAGTCCGTCCCTTGAATGCCTCACAGGTATCTCTCAACTGGCAGAGTAATAATGCAGACTTTTACAGAATCTACCGCAAAACTGACAGCACGACTCCACTTTTGCTGGCAGAAGTGATTTATCCCACCTATAGGGATACTACAGTTATTGTCGATAATATCTATTATTACTCCGTAACTGCTGTAAAAAACAGTATGTCACCACCCGAAAGTATACCTTCTCAGTGGATGAGGGCAATTCCAAAATCTCCACCCTTAGTTTCGGAAATTGTGATGATTGGCTCTAATGAACTGCGCATCACTTTTGATCAGCCCTTGATGACATCTTCACTGAATCCCGGTTGTTATTATGTCGACCACAACATTGGAATACCATTGTCTGTTAATAGTGTACTTAGCGGATATGGCGTTCAACTGAAATTCAGGAATGTTTTTCTGGACATCGGCAGTTTTTACCTTCTGAAGTTGCAGAATATCTATGGCATTACAGGCGTTGCACCAATTCAGACGCTTTATTCTTTTTCTTTTAATCCTGACTATATTCCCCCGGCAATAGTTTCTGTTGATGTCATGAGTGATAACCGCTCTGTCAGGATTACCATGAGTGAAACAATCTATCCGGAAACAGCTCAGCAAATCAGCAACTACACGCTCTACACCCCCTCCAATGACAGTTACAACAGTCTCCGTTCCATTGATGCTGACGACAATATCATAACTGTCACGCTGAATAGCAAAATGAAGTTCTCCAATCAGCCGTATTATCTGATTTTAAACAACATTACAGACCTTGCCGGAAACCCGATTACACCCAATCTCAATTCCTGCAGATTTACCCGTAATGATGTTACCAATCTGGAAAACGTGATAGTTTATCCCAATCCCGTGAAAGTAGTTGAAAACGACTTCCTCAATTTTATGAATTTCCCGGAAGGTAAAAAGGGTAAACTCCATATCTACAACACAACCGGTGATTTGGTCTTTAGTTCCGGTATCGGACCCTTTAACCGCAACAACAACAATATTATTTTCCGTTGGGATATGAGAAACAATAACGGCAAGAAAATCTCCTCAGGTCTCTACTACTATCTCATCCATATGGACAATCATTCCAAACGGGGTAAAATAGCCATTCTGAATTAAGTCCATATTTCTATACAAATATAGTAGGGAAGCCGCCTTCCCTGCCCATTTATTACTTCATCAGTATCAGCTTTTTGCTGATGCTCTTGTTATTGTACTGCATCTTGCAGAAATAGACACCGCTGGCACAGGGCTTGCCAAAACTGTCTTTGCCATCCCAGGATATGGTATGCTGTCCTGCTGCCTTTTCTCCGTTATCCAAAGATTTTATCCTGTGCCCTTTGATGTTATATATCTCGATACAGGCAGTGCCTTTATTCGGCAAGACGTAGTTAATATTAGTATCTGACCTGAAGGGATTGGGATAAACAGCCAGTGATACATCTGAATAGACAGGAGCGCTGTTGTTTTCCAGATTGACTGTGCCGTCCCATTCATGACAGCCGATGTCTATAATGCCGTTATATACTCTCAGGTTACCATACAGGTCATAAGCAGGCAGATTCAGTCCTGTGATATCCCTTGTCCCGGCATCTATGCAGGGAGAGTCATGGCGTAATCTATAACTCAGGGGGTCTGTCCAATCCGTTCCGGTAAAGCCGGGATTGGCATCTAAATTATCCTGAACAAAAGTGACGATATTAGGAGGTGAGATAACCACTGAAAGCGGGAAGTTTTTGATCAGGTTATTGGTAAAATTGATTATAGTCTGAAAAGTGACCGTCATAGGGATTCCAATTTCTACCGGTGTGTTATTGGAGAAGATGCAGTTGGATATATTCCACTTTCCCGTAATGGACAAGGCATCACTTGCGGCAGAGTTATTGGCAAAGGTGCAGTTTGACAGGTAGCTGGTAGTGTGTTTGCTATTCAGCACGACGGCTGCCACAAACTGGGTGCTGCTGTTTGCCACCAGGAGATTATTGATATATATCGTAGGTGTGCTTGTTTCCCAGTTATTTATCTGAATCAGGGTTTTGATGCCGTTGACAGTGCAATTGGTCAGTGAAACATCGGAAACATACAAGCTGTCTCTGGCGGATATGTTTATTATCTGCCCACCATAGGAATAGCAGTTGTTGAAGCTGCAGTTCTCTATCCGAGCACTATACACTGTACCATAAAACCCAGGGCTATTGTTTGGCGCAGTAACATTGTTTAATCTGATATTTCTTAGCGTTAGGCTTCTACTTTCGGATAAAGAAATACCCATAATTGTATTTGTAACATCTATAACATCTATATTGGAAAGTTGTGCAGTTACACAATATGGCACTCCCATAATTCCTACTTTTAGATTCTCAGTTCCCTGCAAGATAAAGTTTGAAATAATGGCATTTCTTCTATATACACAATGTATATTACCAAAGAAAGTAGAATTTATCAGAACCGGTCTGTTTATTTCATCTCCGATTAACCGGGCATGACTTTTCATAGCCAGAGGATATATCTGACCCATGCCCGAATCATATATTCCGGACGCAACATAAACAGTTTTGGGATTGAGACTGTCCGGAGCTATCTTATGCAAAGCCCAGGTAATAGTCTTTAGGGGCTCATCCGGAGTGAAACCGCTGTTGTTATCGTCTCCCAGTGGGGAGACATATAAATCATGATTCACTTCCTGCCGGTAACCCCGCAAGATGTTGTAAGTAAAATATCCTGGCTGAGTTGAACTGTTTTTTTTAAACAATAGGTAATAATCATCAGCATAAGACAAGGTTGCCATATCCAGCAAAATATGTATGGCTGTCCATGTATCAACCCCCAGTATGTCGCAGCCTTGTCCTGCATAATTGGCATAGACGGAGCAGCGCTGTCCGCTATCAAAAACAGCATTGGCATAATTGACAAAGAATATTCCGCCCCCGCCATTTGCATAGTTGTTATAGATTTCAGTTCCTTTGAACTGTACGGTGCTGTTTGCGACAAACACTCCGCCGCCGCCATAAGCCCGGTTGTTTTTGATTATGCAGTTGAAAAGTTTGAACTGAGAATTGTTGATAAACAGCCCTCCGCCATAGTTCTGTTCTGCGGTTGAGTTACCCGAGCCGTTCTGGATGGTAAAGCCATAGATGGTGCTGTTGCCGGAGGTTTTCACACATGCGCCGCTATGGTTACCGTCTATAATGGTGCTGTCCCGATAAGCGGGATTGCCGGTGATAGCTTCCAAGCTTGCCACAGTGATGCTTTTACCGCTGTAGTCAATGTTTTCATAGTATCTGCCGGGATAAACTATCACAGAATCGCCATTGACGGCAGCATTGATTGCGGCTTGGATGGTGCTGTAACCTCCCGTACCATCCTGTTTCACATTATGGCGGACGGCAAAGAGACTGCCTGATAACATCAGGGCAATTATCAGCAATAATCTGTTCATAAGCTCTCCTGAAACAGACAGAGGAGGTGTATCCCTCCTCTGCCTTTGGATTTATTACTTCATCAGTATCAGCTTTTTGCTGATGCCCTTGTTATTGTACTGCATCTTGCAGAAATAGACACCGCTGGCACAGGGCTTGCCCATGTCATCAGTACCCTGCCAGATTGCTTCCTGCATACCGGCACTCTTCTTTTCATTAACCAGAATCTTTACCAATTGCCCTTTGGCATTATAGATGCTAAGTGATACCTGGTTGTCCCGGGGCACGAAGTATTTGATGGTGGTGCCGGGATTAAAGGGATTGGGATAATTGGATAATTGCAAGCTGGGCAGAGGTGCGCTGTCCAGATCATTCTTATTGAGAGACACTTTATAAAAATCCCTCTTGTCTTTGATGACCAGTTTCCCTTTTTGATATCTGCCTGTGGCATAATCCCAATACTTGTAACTGGACACAGCGCCCTGCTTTTTGGCATCATAATAGAGCACAAACTCCAGTTCAGGATTATCCGGCAGGTCATTACAGATATAAGCGCAAAGTATGGCAAGACTATCCGTAACCACTGTAGCCCCTACGCATACGCCATTTACATAAACCGCTATCTCTTTGGGCAGTTCGAGATTGCTGCCCTTAAAATCAATATAGATGGGCACATAGTCCAATTCCTCAACATAGGCAAAATGCTCCGGGGTGGGAGGATTATAATGCTCCGGTTCAGTTGGTCCGCCGCTCCAGGTAAACAAAACATCCTGGAAACATTTGACAATGACCATATCTCCGGGGCTGAGGGTTGGCGGTCTGGTGTTTACGCCCAGCCAGGGCATGCCCTGCACAGTTATATCCCGGGACATTGCCCAGTTCTGGGTTTTAATCAGATATAGATTATCCATTATGCCGTCAAAAGCTTCATAGATAGTCTGAGTTTTGGGATAGAAAAACCCTAACCAGTTTTCCACGCCCTGTCCATTGTGAGGACCGTATAGCTGAATGGGAGTGGTCTCTGCCTGCAGAAACCCGCTTACCTCTATCAACCGGTCTGCATCGTTATCGGGATGCATCTGCACCTTATACCCCTGCGGTGAGGTGACAACTTCATTAGTATTGGTCCATGCATAGAAATCCAAGTCATACAACATCACAGTTTCATAGTTGAGATAGTCATAGACATTGTTCCAGGTAACTGTGCCCAACTGCCGAGGATAAATTATGGTTAGTGGGTTAAGGAGCGCACCAATTTCTATCTCGTTGATAAACTGCTCATCTACAGTATTATACAGCACCGGAAAACTCATCCACTTGATAGACCTGGCTTGGGTAACTTCCGGAAATGTATAGGTGAATGTATGAGTGGGAGTCAGTTCCGGGGGGCAGGAACCCATATCAGGACGGTCATAGAGCACATTGATTTTTTCAGTGCAGACATTAACAACACTAAGTACTCCGTTATACTGGCCTACATCATACAAATCGACAGCAAAAATACTGCTGATTAGTAACAAAATGACTATCAGTAAAATAAACCTAAAACAAATTGTGACACGTGGATGAACACATAATTCTGTAACAGTGAATATAGAATTAAACATATTTTCCTCCGTGGAAAACGGACAAAGTATCCACTATTCATTTTAGATATCTTGTCAATAGAATTGTCAATTTGTTACTTCTTTACTGATGATTTCAGAGAGTAACATTGCTGGAAAACAAACACCTATTACTGATAATTCAGTAGATTGATTTTGATGCCACAGTTATGCAAACAAGCAGTATATACACTGCATCCCCTCAAATGAGATAAATATCATAATCCTCCTTATGGCTTTGTTTTCTAAATGCGCAATTGCCTTCAGACCCGGTAACACACTTTTCCTATATTATATATAGAGGAGATTGTTTCAAAACGGGTACGAACAATTTCTGTATGTTGTTTAATAACAATAATATATAAATCTACCTTAGCTGCGCAAAAAAAGGGATAAAAGCTGTTTTGAATATGATAAATATTGGCTGTTATGGATTCAGTTTATATGTTTACAAGCCCTTGAATGATAGGGCCTTTGCTATTTAGTTAATCAGATATTTACATATACATTGCTCAAACCCGAGCCAAAAGTATAAGGGATTTGGTATAAAAAAACACAAACTCTCCATTTTCAATTCTCCATTTTCAATTCTCCATTTTCAATTCTCCCTTTTCAATTCTCCATTTGAAGTTTCCTGAAATTGGTTGACACTTTTCTATTTTGGGTTGTTTTTGATGTTGTCAACGTTAATCTTTTTTACTTTGACTTTCAATGAGTTAGAGTACTTTCTTGCCACCCTGCCGGCAGGGTGGCAAAGTGGCTCTTTTCTACCTGGGTGTCCACTGTTTTTCCCCGTGTAACTTGTTAGTACTGAATAAGGTACAAGATTTCCTATGCGGCTGTGTTGTCGCTCATAATTATAGGTATTTATTGCCTTTTCTACACAGACCTCTGCTTCCGAAATCCCGGCAAACTTCATCCGCAATCCCAAACTATGTTTCAGAGTCTTGTTCAGACTTTCCATAAACGCATTATCATAGCAGTGGAACTTCCCTGTGTTACTGATTATCAGATTATGCTCAGCAGCGATAGCTCGCACCTTGTGATTGACGAACTCACTGCCCCGGTCTGTGTGAAAGATAGTCTGATATTTCAAACCTAAAGACTTTTTCAACTCCAGGCTTTCCAGCAAAGCTTCTCCGACAGGAGCTGATGCGCAGGTGGGATGAAGCCTGTATGCTGTGATAAAGCGACTGACCAAATCCTCCACCAGAAGCAATTGCAGCTTACCTTCTTCGGTATTTATCTCAGTATAATCTGAAAACAGAACTTCAAACACACGCCGAAAGGTCTTGTCTTTAATCTGATTACCGGCTGCAGGAAGCTTGCACCGGCTTCTGCGCCAGGCTTTCTTTTTGGAGTTCAAAGTCAGTTTGTAATCATTGATAATCTGGTAAAACTTGTCTCTGCCGACCTTAATCCCACGCTCTTTTAAAAGCGTGAAAACATGCCTTCCGGAGTGTCCTGGACTCTCTTCCAGAATGGATAAGATTTCTGTCCTAATCATTTCTGTCCCCTGTAACTTTTCCTGATTGAAGTGAACATAGGTTTTGTAATAGTTTTGACGACTAAGCATTAGTGCTTCGCAAAACCTGCTCACGTTGACAGTTTCCCCGTCTTCTTCAAGCTTCTGCGCTGCTTGGGCGGAAGCATGGATAACAGTTTTTTTTTAATCTCGGCATTGCCTTCTGCGTATAGTGCTTCGATCATACATTGCTGGTACATTATTATCTCTTCATATTGTTTAAACTGCCGTTCGATTGGCTCTGAGATCAATACCATTGGGGCTCTGCCCCGCTTAACTATTGTCCGTGGTATCCTGACTAAATTTCTTTTCTTCATCTCTTCCCTAATCCATTCCCTGACTGTATAGGGATGCTCTATTCCGTATTGCATGCAGATAGAAGATATGCTGAATCCATCACGCATAACTGCATATATCACAGCGTGTTTCAATCCTTTGTCATATCTAACTCTTTTCCTTGCTGATACTTGCATATATTTCCTCACTTTTACTGTCAACTAAAATCAGGAAATACCAAGGAAATACCAATTTTCAATTTCCTTTCTTCCCTTTTATCCAGTCGATATCCTGTCGATATCCAGTCGAATTAAAGTCGACTGGATATCGAGAGGATTTTAAGAGATAATTAATCTTTTGGAAACAAATTTTGGACAGACGTAGTTTGTGATATGGTTTAAACCAAGTAAAATTGCGAAGCAAAATGGTCCGGCAGGATGGGACTTATTTGTCCTGAACGTGAGTACTGTGAGAAAGACGGTAGAGATTTCAAGTCCGACAGGACGTCACAAAATAGCCCAGCACGTGAGTGCTGGGTATGCATGATAAGCAAAAATAGTCCCTTAGGACGACATAATACAATCCGGCATAATCCACAATTCCACACAGAGAGATATAAAGTGCCGTCCTGCCGGACTGGGCTTTACTTCATCTTCAATCCCAGCACTCACGTGCCGGGCTAATGTGTACCGTGCTAACGAACTGATATTGTATTGTTAACGGATGAGCATTATCTTGCGGATAACACTTTTTCCCTGATTGTCTGTCAGTTTTACCTGATACAGTCCGGCAGCGCAGTTTCTGCCCTGCTTGTCTCTGCCATCCCAGGAGATTTCTTTAACGCCTTTTGGAGGAGTGACGGACCAGACCAATTGACCTTTCACGTTATATACAGCCAGCTTGGAACGGTTTGCTCCGACAGAATCAAACTTGAAGGTAAGAGCTGCTGCCGCAGGATTAAAGGGATTGGGATAAATAGAGAGTTTATCGGGAACAATCACCTCGTCGGAATTGTTTCCCAAAACGATATAGATTTGATTTGTAGCAAACTGTTCATTGACGCCGTCCCAAGCGGAAAGTTGATAGATGTGCACCATACCGTCAATAATGGGGGTTGTTGAATAAGTTAGTTGTGACAGGGGCAGTTCCGCTAAAAGTTCGTAATCCCGGTAAATCCTGTAGGATAAGAAGTTAGTGCTTTCTCTTAGTGGTATCCAATAAAGATGCAGTGAATCCCACCAATTATAACCGAAATAGGAAGGACCTGTAACCGGCTGCACCGGACTACAAGTCCAGGAATTATTGGTAATCAGCGGAAACAGTGTTCCATCAGTTTGATTAACAGCCGGAACTTCTTCTTCCATACCATTGACTTTATAGTTATCAGATATTTCGTAGGCAGTCCATTTCTGTGTAAAAATGTCATAGGTCACAATCTTATTAGCCAAGCCACCTCCGGATATGTTAAACATCGTATAATACAAAGGCATCCCTTCTTCAAAATAAGTGATATCGGGATGGCAGACCACTGTACCGACCATCGGTGTATTGCTGCCTAAATCAAAGCCACGGTACTGTTGCCAGGTCTCATTAAAACCGCAACTGGCGATTTTTCTCCAGATAACGGGAGGATTGATATCATAATTTTCAAAAAAACCCGTATCAGAAATAACCGAATACCTGCTGATTTTCAGATAATTACCATCCCTGAAAAGCCATAACTTCTCAAAAGGAGCATAGACATACCAGCTTTTCATCAGAGGATAGGACTGGTGTCCATTGACCATTTCGGGTACGCCGACCTTCCGTTTTGACCAATTCGGTAACTGGTTGGTCAGAGTAAGAGTCCCGATGTCAAATTGGACGTCAGCAATTATCTGAACGGGAATAGGTGACATCAAACTACCATAGGCAGCCATATAGTGCGGCTGCTCCATATTGAAACTACTGGCGATAATATAGACCAGCGAATCGTGATAAACAGGCACCTGAAAAGGAGCATTGCAGTCAATTGTCCAGTAATTGAGAATATTGCCTGTATGAGCCGAAACCAGTTGCAGATAGACCTGCGTTATCAGTGGATTATTGCTGGCAAATGTACCAGCCAGATATATCGGAATGGGATTATTCTGCCAGGGAGTAAAGTCAATCGTGGGCAGGGCTGTGTTGTCATTATGGTCTTCTATTGTACCGGCTATTTGAGGAGCAGTATTGTAGTCCCAGAAGTTGTTTTCCGCTTTTATCGTGATGTTGCTGTTGGTGTAATTGTAGCAATAGATGCTGTGCATAACGTTGTTGGCGTCTATATTGTTGGAAATCTGATTTCCACCTTGAGCCCAGGCATGGTAAATCGCAAGGTCCCCCAGGATGGGATTGGCGTTCTCCGTAAGGTAAAAACCGGTATAATTGCCGGTGACGATATTATCCTCCAGATACGGTTGCGCAGTGCTGCCGCTGATCATAAAACCTGCTCCGGAATTCATATCGCCGGGTATAAAGTTATTCCTCACAGTATTGTGATGCAGATAGCCGGATGCATGACGGAAATAAATACCGCTCAGATTGTTTTCCACCAGGTTGTGATGGACTTCCGGATTGATGGCATTGGCAGAAACGATATCCCAGGCAATGATGCCCTGCTTGTAATTGTGATGAATATGGTTGTAGGCAATCAAAGGGCTGTTGCTGCCGCCTGCGGATTGGTTGGAAAGCTGGATGGCTCCATAATAGGAAGCGGAAGTTCCGTTTCTGGTAATCTCATTGTAGGTAATGGTAGTATTGCTGTTTTGAACAATCAGAATACCATTCTGAATGGATAGTTCAATCAGGTTATGGTCAATCAGCACCTGAGCAGGATTGGTGGAACCAATGCCGTATGCCTGGATGCCTCTTTTATTGTTTTTGAAGTGACAATAGGTAATACTCATTGGCGAATTGATGGAATTGATGCCATAATCCCCCAAATCTACACGGCAGTAACTG
>Ga0194126_10013321_pt1 | contig 10296 bp, 7 predicted proteins | sample TA2KigC150mmetaG_FD_148641 | JGI IMG/M metagenome (GOLD analysis project Ga0194126, IMG submission 148641) | Freshwater microbial communities from Lake Tanganyika, Tanzania - TA2015035 Kigoma Deep Cast 150m | ecosystem: Environmental > Aquatic > Freshwater > Lake | place: Tanzania: Lake...
CATTTTATAGCAACTGAAACAAGAGATGTCGTGATGCTGAAAGTAAACATCTCTCGAAAAATGACGTAGTTGAATAATCCTATGAGGGACCAGAAAACTATGTCCGAAATTGCTATTGCCTCATTCCTTCCTACTTAGAGTACAAATAATAGGATCAAAGAAACCCATGCCACGATGATCATCCCAGCGATACTACCTGTAGTCTGAAACACGTTTATAGCGACGAGTGAACTTAGTATTGGCATTGCCACCATGATATCTTTTCTTAAGGCTGTTGCCTCCTTGCGGCTAACTCGCCATTTCAGCCATGCTAGGCAGACTCTCGAAAGAAATCCGAATGTCAACATCTCCTCCATGCAGTGCCTTCATCACTTCGTAATCCCATGCTGTCCGATCGAGCTTCCATAATGGCGTAATGCTCATATCATAACAAGCAAACTCAGATTTCATAACAGCAGCAAGTGGCTGTTTTATATCCACGGCGAGAACAACCTCAGTCGGCGGGCCCACTAAGAACATCTCGCCCAAGCGATTTGTGCTAAACTGATGGTTGATGTACATCCAAGTAGTCTGCGAGATTCCGTCGAAGAAATAAATCTGCACTCGACAGCCTTCAAGCAGCACGACAACCATGCCCTTGGACCTCCTAAACGTCGCTACTCGAGCCCGAATCATTCGGACAACGTCCATGCAGCTCACACGGTCAACATCGCTTTCTTCGTTTCGTTCGCGATGTACCTCCGCGGGATTGCCACCTCGCTCGAAGATCCTCTTTAATAAGCTCATTCAATAGACCTCCTTATTCAGATACTCATCTAATCTATCCAATGGTGCAGATCAAACGCAATGTAAAATGTAACTTTGCCCCTGCTGGCTAGGTGAACGATCCATATAATACAGACTTTAGGAAATTAATATTGCCTCGCCTAAAGCACTTCGCTATAATGGACTTCTCTATTTCCCTGATGTTATCTAACTCATATACTGCCTTTTACGCCTACTTGCTCTTTGACATATTAACCCATGTTCTCGACAGTCTACAATCTCAGCCGCAATTTAGATCTTCTTCAAAGGAAGGAGTAAATTCCCAAAGTAAGTTCCACAGTGGACGACGGTGTGGCATTTAGTCTGGGAATTTACGCTTCAAAGGAAGGATGAATGCGCCATATACGATTGAGGCTGAGGAAACCATGACAGCCAAAAGCAAGTGGTCCGGTATCAGTCTGTCGATCTCTGAGGCAAAGGTTTTTGCCCCACTCACAACGACTATCGAGAATAAGAACATCACTGTCATAATTGCAACAATCCAAAAACGGCTCTCACGCCAAAAAAACCAGCGAGGACCAGGTGCTGCAATCAAGATGCCTGTCAAGATCGAAAAAAAAATAACCAGTCTGGATTCGAGGCTTTCTGTGGATAGGCATGGAAGAAGGATCACCGGAAATAATCCCATAATTAACTCAAAATACTTAGAATAGGTCAGAAGCTCACGCATAGTGGTGTTACGGATGCGACAAAGAGATACATAGTAACGGAATTGAATGTGCTTCAAAATCGCTCTTATACTAATGTAGATGCCAGTGACGATGGTAGCCGCAATTAGTGAAGCTTTCACTATCTCGTGCCAGTTTCCCTCTACGCTTGTATCCTGTAGACGCCATAGTGACCCAAGTATTACTCCGCTTGTGGGAAGTAGGCCTACAATGAAAACAAACGAAACAATGTATATTAAAGGGATACGTTCGCTGGAGATAGCCCTCTCATAGTCCTTCAGCATTCCGGCAATGCCAAGTGCGGCAAGGCCAATGCCTACCGCGGCTCCAATCCACAACGCGATGGCTACCCCAGGGGTTGTTTCGAACAGATGGAAAGGCATCACAAAGAATAGGATCAGGATTCCCCCGTAGAGCCACCAAAGATGCTTCAAGGAATCTGTTGAACGAATCTCAAGATCAAACCGAAACTCCTTGTAATCAAAGTAGAAGGCATATGCGAGGTAGAATACGAACGCTGAAGCGATAAAGCCAAGTAGGACTCGATCAGTAATGGTCCACATGGTTACGACTCCTTATCTCTTTTAATCTCATGCCTCGTAATAATTCCAAAATAGCTAAGTTAGCACCGCAAGGTTTAGGAACAAGCAGGTGATTTTACGGTGGGATATGCATGTAAAGCCACTGTCTGCCGCATTGGCATACGACATTAAGATTATATCTTTGCACAGTCTCACGTCATCCAGAATTCATGACCATCATGAGCTCATCCTGACTTCCCGCAGAACTTATAATATACGAATTTACTTTTACCTGGAACAAATATAGCAATATTCTGTCATGTATGTCAATAGCATAATTACCTATTTGTATTAAACAATATGGAACTGGTCTATAGCCGATTGCCCGGTTTGGTATAAACGAGAAGTAAACCATACTAACAAATTCTCGATTCGGTGAAATGTGGCCCCAGATTGGGCTGTGGTTGGCAGCCAGCCTAACACTTATACCACATTTGGTTAGGATTAAAGTCTGCAAAACGATGAGCAATACCACCTGCAACATAGATAAGTAGGCCATGTACGTTGCCGCAATAATTCATTTTATAGCAACTGAAACAAGAGATGTCGTGATGCTGAAAGTAAACATCTCTCGAAAAATGACGTAGTTGAATAATCCTATGAGGGACCAGAAAACTATGTCCGAAATTGCTATTGCCTCATTCCTTCCTACTTAGAGTACAAATAATAGGATCAAAGAAACCCATGCCACGATGATCATCCCAGCGATACTACCTGTAGTCTGAAACACGTTTATAGCGACGAGTGAACTTAGTATTGGCATTGCCACCATGATATCTTTTCTTAAGGCTGTTGCCTCCTTGCGGCTAACTCGCCATTTCAGCCATGCTAGGCAGACTCTCGAAAGAAATCCGAATGTCAACATCTCCTCCATGCAGTGCCTTCATCACTTCGTAATCCCATGCTGTCCGATCGAGCTTCCATAATGGCGTAATGCTCATATCATAACAAGCAAACTCAGATTTCATAACAGCAGCAAGTGGCTGTTTTATATCCACGGCGAGAACAACCTCAGTCGGCGGGCCCACTAAGAACATCTCGCCCAAGCGATTTGTGCTAAACTGATGGTTGATGTACATCCAAGTAGTCTGCGAGATTCCGTCGAAGAAATAAATCTGCACTCGACAGCCTTCAAGCAGCACGACAACCATGCCCTTGGACCTCCTAAACGTCGCTACTCGAGCCCGAATCATTCGGACAACGTCCATGCAGCTCACACGGTCAACATCGCTTTCTTCGTTTCGTTCGCGATGTACCTCCGCGGGATTGCCACCTCGCTCGAAGATCCTCTTTAATAAGCTCATTCAATAGACCTCCTCTATCTCTTTTGATTTTCCAAAATAAAACTCAGTGTTCAATTTAAAACCGTCGCGTGCAACCAGCTTGTTGTGTGGTCATTTTACATTCCTCATGTGTTTTTCAGATGTGAAGCCCAGCAAGAAGCCAATGCTTCCTGCAACTACGAATATGATGCCGGCGCTCTCGGTGTAGGCATGGGTGCGAAGGAATGTGCCCGCCAGGTAAGTAGGAATCCCAAAGATAAGGATGTTCACAATAAACCAGAAATGAGATACCCAGATTAAATTCGCTGGTTCATCCCTGGCGATTTTTCTTCTAGTAGCTACAGCAGTGCCAGCAACACAAGCCAGCCAGAAGAAGCAAAACCCGTATACAATGTGCGCCAGAATATGCAGAATAGGCATGGTTCACCCTCCAGTTCTCCGCTGCTAAATAAAAAAGGTTACTGCTATTTAGGACAAATTAGAAAGCATAATGAATTCGCGCACGGGTTGCCAGCGATCCCTGATCTATCCATTCTCTAGAAGTCGTTAAAGGCGACTCGTAGGAATCTCGCAGATGTCCTCGACTACCCCGTTGGCCATAATCTTCATGGTAACCACTAGGGCGCCAGCAATGATCTCACAGACCGTGTTGGCTCCCTCTTTGCGGGTCTTGAGCACAAACTCCCCGGAGCTTGAAATAAAACGCTTCCAGTTCACGCCGTTCTGATCCGTTGACATATAGCCATATTGGAAATCCAGGGATCCTACAGCAGTCAAGATCTGGGGGATTAGTTTTGCTGCGTTCATGTCTTCAGGCTGAGGTTGTGTGTAATATATTCCGATTATCTTGCTAGTAGGTTTGTCCCGTCCTTCCAAGAAGAGTATTGTCATGCCCTGATTCGGAAGATCAACGACGTCGTACCACCCCTTGGTCCCCCTAAACGTGACGGATGAATCGCCATTGGGCCGAGTGGTCGGTGAAGGTTTCCCGACAACTCGATCTTCAGTAATCTCCACCACTCTCTGAACTACTTCAAACAAGTTCATTTCATCTCCATCCTCCTATGGTCTAGACATTTGTTGTCTTGCCAGCCAACAGTCGGCTGCAACCTTGTGTTAGCACACATTTTGCCTCACGCATGTGTTTAAATCTCTTACATAATATTTCTCCAGTATAGAATAAATTACACTAAAGTCCAGTCAGAAACCAAGATTTCAGATTTCCGATTCAAAGCGGGGCGCACGGCATAACTGCCGCCGTAGTCAATGCCATAGTTGCCGAACTCGCCGGTGCGGCTGACAAGGCGCACACTGTAGCCGTCGTCCGAAGTGGGAGAACGCGTCTAATACCAGCATGTTTCACCGTCAAGGAGAGCCACCTGTTTCTTGAAGCGTTAATAATTCCACCTGGCCGCCCTCCTTCGCCCATGGTCCTATGCCGCAATTAATAATTGAACTTATGGCCCCACATACTCATCATTTGCCCATTTTCCAGACAATTCTTTGCCGTCTGCGTAGGTAAGCGTCGCTAGGCCGTGTCTCTTACCGTTTTTAAATTCCCCAACGTATTCATTACCGTCTGCGTAGGTACACGTCCCCTGGCCGTGGGGCATGCCGTCTTTAAATTCGCCAACGTATTTGTTACCGCCGAAGGTAAACGTCCCCTGGCCATGGGGCTTGCCGTCTTTCAATTCGCCAACGTATTTGTTACCGCCGAAGGTTAACGTCCCCTGGCCGTGGGGCTTGCCGTCTTTAAATTCCCCAACGTATTCATGACCGCTTGCGTAGGTATACGACCCCTGGCCGTGGGGCTTGCCGTCTTTAAATTCCCCAACGTATTCATCACCGCCTGCGTAGGTATGCTTAACCTTGCCCATTATTCACCCTCCATTTAACTTGATCGCCTAACCGGCGTTAAAACCATTCCTGATAACGGAGATTTTCATAAAAGCTCATGCTTCAACCTTCAGTACAGCGCCCTCTTATATTTCTGACAGCACTGCCCCTCCTTGTCTTCTATTCATCAACCATTCTCGTTTTACTTCGCAGTATTTGCTGTTGCTGCAGTTATAATTAGAGATTCTTCATTCCTTTTATGCGAAAGGCAACGAAAACTTTTTTAGAGCGAAATGCTCCACCAAAGCAAGTGGGCTCATTCGCTATGAGCATTATCTTATCTTTTCAATTTCCCGATTTAGTTGAAATACCCAACAAAGACTTAAACCATTCCATATTGCTTGCTGAGAACCTTACGATAACTTACTTGAAACAGCCATTAGCAGGGCATCTTCTTAAGCCAAGCTTAAACGGTTATGAGTCGCCGGCATGTTAATTGTAGAATTACATTGATAATACTCCATACTTGCAGCATGCATATTTCCCATTGGTCGGAGATCCGACCCATATGCCTTTATTGTGTTTAATAGGACCTTCCAGTAGATTTCTCGGTATTGATCGCCAACTGTAACCTTGATATGCGTAGCCATTGAATCATCCTCTGCATACAATACAAAATGTTGTTCCGAAACATCTGCAAGAGCTATAGCATATTTTTGCAAATCAAAGTTTGCAACGTCCGCCAAAGTCTCCATTAAAAAAGGATTGCCCGGCCGGTCTTCAATAGCGAGTACGTATCGAAAAAGAGGGTAGCGTTTATTGCTTATTGTCTCCATACCGCAAGTAATTCTACATTTCTGAACGGCTTGTATGACATCAAATAATTCAGCCCCAGTCATGGCAACTTTAGCTAGTAAAACTGGCGTTAGTTTGTTAGCCCCGGTATCATGAAACGAGGTAGCAAAAGAGAAAATACCATTGACAGGACATAAGTTTCCCATGTCTTCTATGCTCAGAAAATACCTTACCCCAGTTTTCTTTAACCGCTCTTCAAAACCTTCGCGTTTTGGAAATTTCTCAAGTGTCGCCAATACTTCTTTCTTCAATTTATCCTTGCCTTTATCGAACAATTCACTTTCCCCCTTACGATAGATAGAAAACCCATTAGACACTATGCCCACAAGACTTTTCGATTATTAATTCCTTTTAACCCTTCCAGCTCCCAATCCCATCCCAGGCATATTCAAGTTCTCTTGAAGCCATCCGCCCCCTCTCATCGTTGATTCTTGAGCAAACATATTGCATGCCCTTCAATCCAGCCAATGTATAAATTTCCTCACCTAATTTTCGACACTCTCTTTCAGCAGTGGAGAGATAGCCCGTGCCTGAAGATGATGCATGATTCATATTTAAATCGACGAGTGCTAATACGTATTGCTCAAGAGCAACATAAGCGCTCATCAACTTATCACATCTTTCAGCTATGCTTAAAGCACTGGCGGATTCTGATGTCAATAAGATCTCAAGGCAGAAGTTCAAGCTTCCCGATTCAATAACATATTGAGGCTTAATGCTGCTTAAAACATCTGAAGAATACTCAAGTTTGAGATTTTCGACCACTGCTCCAAGAATCTTTATGATTCTTTGCTCATCTGAAGAATTACTAATCTTTCCAATTATCGGGCCCTCTACATAAATCACTTGTTTTCCAAGCATTTTTTGCTCCTCTCAGCTGACAGCGATAATAGACTTGTCAAGCAACTTAATCACCAAATTCGATTATTATCAGCCATTTCTTCCAGTTTGCGGCGCACCCCTTCGGGCTTAAGCCAGCCGTAGCCGCGGTGGGATAGCTCCTGGAGGAGGGCTTTGAAATCATCCTCGGTCCAGGCCGGTTTGCCCTGCCTAGTCAAGGCAGCGGTTACCTCTTCCGGTGTCGGTTCGCGGTCGGTCGGTAAAGGAGCGGCATAAGGTGTATGCAGCGTCAAAAAGTTCTGCAGGTATAGCTCCGCCTCGTCGTTCCAGTCGGCCCAGCCGGGAAAAACATAAGCACAGTCAAGCTCCCAGAGCTTAAGGGTCTTGTCCTGGCTTCCGGAGAGGCAATACCGGCCGTCGGGTGAAAAAGCCACGGAAGTAACTTTACTCATATGGCTTTTGAAGGTGCAAAGGCATTGGCCGGTATCAAGTTCCCAAAGCTTGAGACCCTGGTTCCCGATTCCCGAGAAGCAGAAGCGACCGTCGGGGGAGAAAACTACAGAAGTAATTTCTTTCATGTTGCCGTTGAAGGTGCGCAAGCAATTGCCGGTATAGCTGTCCCAGATTTTAATTGACCCGTCCCAGCTCCCGGAGAGACAAAAGTGTCCATCGGGTGAGAAAGCCACAGAAGTAACTGGATCCTTATGTTCCTCAAGGATATACAAGTGCCGGCCACTGGCGACATCCCAGAGCTTGAGTGTCTTATCAAAGCTTCCCGAGAGGCAGTAGCGGCCGTCGGGTGAAAAAGCCACGGAAGTGACCATTTCCGTATGCCCCTCAAAGGTGCGCAGGCATCGGCCCGTGGGAAGCTCCCAGAGCTTAAGCGTATTATCCCTCCCTCCCAATATATTACCGCTTCCCGAGAGGCAAAAACGGCCGTCGGGGGAAAAGGTCACGGAAGTGACTTCATCCGTATGCCCCACAAAGGTGCGTAAATGCTGACCGGTGGCAAGTTCCCAGAGCTTAAGTGTCGCATCCCTGCATCCGGAAAGGCAAAAGAGCCCATTTGGGGATAAGGCAACGACATTAATATTATCTAGTAAATAGCTTTTAAAGGTACGCAAACAACACCCGGAAGCACTATCCCAGAGCTTAAGTGTCGCATCCCAGCTGCCCGAGAGACAGTAGCGGCCGTCGGGGGAAACGGCCACAGAAGTGACAAAATTTGTGTGCCCCTCAAAGGTGTTTTTTAACCACCCGCTGTTTAATCCGGCGATACGGCAGTGTAAGGCTGCCCTGGTCTTCAGCGCCAAAATTTCTGAATGATTGGCAAAATCGGGCAGCGAGCGGGCTTTAGCGATACTTTCCAGGGCTTCAGCAACCTGCTGGTTCTTTGTGAACTTCTGGGCTTGCAAACAGTACTTTCTGTAAATAGCTTCCTGTGTTGCCGCCTCTTCAGCACTGATGATCATGGAATAGAGATATGGCACTTTCTGCTGATTATTAATACTAAATCTGCTGACATCCCAAAGCATGATAGTCCTATCCTCGCTTCCCGAGAGGCAATAGTTTCCGTCGGGGGAGAAAGCTACAGCGTTGACATGACTACTATGACCCTCGAAGGTTCGAAGGCAGCGGCCTGTCGATCTATCCCAGAGTTTAAGGGTCTCATCCCAGCTGCCCGAGAGGCAGTAACGGCTGTCGTGAGACATAGTTACCGAATGGATAAAACCCCTATGCCCCTCAAAGGTACGTATGTGCCTGCCGGCGGAACACTCCCAGAGTTTGATGGTCTGGTCAGCGCTTCCCGAGAGGCAATAGCAACCGTCAGATGACATCGCCACCGATTGAACTGAAAAAACATGACCTTTAATGGTACGTAAATGTCGCCTTGTAGTGATGTCCCACAGCATAATAATCCCATCCCAGCTTCCTGAAAGGCAAAGTTGCCCATCAGGGGAGAAAGCCACGGAAGTAACAGGATCCTTATGTTCCTCGAAAGTACTTATAACTTGACCGGTAGCGGTTAAACGGAGTTGTAAAGTTTTGGCACTGTTTTTATCATCCCTATTTTTATCACCCACACTTCCCGAAAGACAGTAGCGGCCGTCAGGAGAAAATACCACTGAAGTGACCATACCTGCATGACCCTCGAAGGATCGCAATAGCCGACCGGTTGTATTCTCCCATAACTTAAGAGTTTTATCATAGCCCCCGGAGAGACAGTAGCGGCCACAGGGCGAGAATGTAACTGAAGTGACACCTTCCGAATGACCCTTAAAGGTGCGCAGGCAATCGCCCGTGGAGAGCTCCCACAGCTTCAAGGTCTTGTCCCTGCTGCCCGAGAGGCAGTAGCGGCCGTCGGGGGAAATGGCCACGGACTTGACATCGTCTGTGTGGCCCTCGAAAGTGCGCAGGCACTCACCGGCACCGGCTTCCGCCGGGGGCCGGGCCAGTTTCAGACCCCGGCGGGCTTCAGCGCCTGCGCCCAGCTCCAGGGCCTTATCAAAATGAGCAACCGCTGCTTTGAAGCGACCGCTCTCTAAACAGACCCAGCCAAATGTCTCCTCCAGGCCGGGATCGGCGGGGCGGTCTTTTGCCAGCTGTTCCAGCGCAAAGAGCAGCTCCTGATCTGTACCCCGGCCTCTTCGCCAGCGGGCCAGGCCGCGGTTGTAGGTGGCATCAAGGTGCTGCTGGTCCAAGGCCAGCGCTTTGGTAAAGAGCGTATCTGCTTCTTCCGGCTGGCCGAGGTCGAGCAGGGAGAGGGCCCGGTTGTTTAAGGCACCGGCGGTGTCGCCAACTACCTGCGGCTCGGGCCGCGGGTAGGGTACGCCACATGCTGTATCGTAGATTGTAAGCAGTTCTTTGATGCATTCGGCCATGGTCTGCGGGTGATGGGCGGGGTCGATCTGAAAGCAGCGGCGTAATAGTGCGATCACCCCGGCCGGTAGCGGAGGCGGGGGGGCGCCAGGTTCAGCATCACCTGCTCCGTGTTTTAGATATTCTTCAAGGGCATATCCGGCTACTACTCCTGATTCCCAGTTTACGGCACCGGTAAACATCTCCAGCACACTTACCGCCCAGCTCCAGATATCGGTGCGACGGGTCAGCTTTTCTCCATTCGCCTGCTCCGGCGAGCAGTAGGCTTCGGTCATAAAACCGGCACCGTCGACCAGGATGGTCCCTTCTGCCGGGGGTGCGTCCGGGAGCAGACCGGCCTGGACCCGGGCCCGGACCAGGCCAAAGTCGGTGATCTTTAAACTGCCGTCCTGCCAGAGCAGGACGTTACCGGGCTTCACATCCTGGTGAATCACTTCTCTTAAATGAGCATATTCTAAACCGCGGGCAAACTGGATCGCTAAGTCAAGGATCTTTTCAAGCACTTCCTGCTGCCCGCCCTGGTAGAGT
>Ga0194126_10013324_pt1 | contig 10296 bp, 7 predicted proteins | sample TA2KigC150mmetaG_FD_148641 | JGI IMG/M metagenome (GOLD analysis project Ga0194126, IMG submission 148641) | Freshwater microbial communities from Lake Tanganyika, Tanzania - TA2015035 Kigoma Deep Cast 150m | ecosystem: Environmental > Aquatic > Freshwater > Lake | place: Tanzania: Lake...
TCTGCCCTCGTCCCTGCCGGCAAATGTCTTGAGCGCCTGAATAAGGAAAGCCCTGGTATCGCGGGGGTCGATGAAGCCCTGACCCCACTCGCGCTCCAGTGCCCGCAGCTTATGCCTCATCTCGATGGTGCGCTGCTCCAGCTTTTTCGCTCTCTCTTCTTCATTCTCGATAGCGGCAAGCTCCCTCTTGTACATAATGGATACCGCACCCTCCGCCCCCATCAACCCGCGCTCCACAGAGGGCCAGGCGACATCGAGATCGCCGCCCAGTGTTGTGCCGGGCATGGCTAACTGCCCGCCTCCGAAAAGCTTGCGTATGGCAATAGTAATCTGGGGCACAGTGCACTCGACATTGGAGAACACCAGCTTGCAGCCGTGCCTGATAAGACCTCTGGTCTCCTCATCAATGGCAGGCAAGAATGCAGGCGTATCCGCCAGCCAGACCACGGGTATGTTGAAGGCATCGCAGAACCTGACGAACCGCGCCATCTTGTCGGCTGCGTCGAGGGTCAGCGCGCCGCCCATGGACTGGGGGTTGTTGGCTACGAAACCGACGACCTCCCCTGCCATGCGCCCGAAGCCGGTTATCAGGTTGTTCGCCCACTGCCGCTTCAGCTCCAGGAACTCGCCCTTATCCACTATCAGAGAGATAAGCTTGGTCATGCTGTACGGCTTATTCGTATCGAGAGGCGCCACGCCCAGAAGCTCCTCCTCCCTGCGATTGGGGTCGTCGCCCATATCCACAAAGGGCGGTTTCTCCCTGTTGTTCGAGGGGAGGTAGCTTAACAGCTTGCGGCACTGCTGCAGGCACTCATCGTCGTCCTTAGCCAGAAAATCGCAGCAGCCCGTCTTGCGGAAATGCCCCGAGGCATCGCCCGCCTCCTCGGCGGTCTTGCCCGCCGGCGGCGGGGCTACATGCATATAGCTGTTCTTCCTTACCATAAACACGAAATCAGCTATTGAGGCAGAGATCGCCATCTCGCCCGTGCAGGGCCCCATTATCAGGGAAATCTGCGGGATAACGCCCGATGCCATGGTCTGAAAATAGACCAGCGATTCGGGCGAGTAAAAACGATAATACTGAATGGCATCCTCGATTCTCGCGCCCTCGGAATCTATGATGCCGACGATGGGAATGCGGGCATGAATAGCCTTTTCCATAGCACCTGAAATCTTGCGGGCATGGATATTTGATAGAGTGCCTCCGAATACGGTGGCATCCTGAGACCAGACGTAAATGGGTCTGCCGTTTACCATGCCGTAACCTACGGCTACGCCGTCTGCGGGACCTTCCTTCTTGTCTATATCGAAGGCTGTAGCCATAGGCGTGCCCCAGAGATCGAGCTCCTGGAAAGTGCCCGGGTCGAGCAGCTTCTCAATTCTCTCTCTTGCGGTGAGCTTGCCCTTCTTATGCTGCTTCTCCACCTCTTCGGCACCGCCCCCCTTCTTCAGCCTCTCTCTGAACTCGGCGAGCTCAGAGAGCTTCTGCTTCATCAGGTCCGAGTCTGTTGTCATAAGTCCTCCTTAGTAATAAGACCGATGCGCTAGATTTTAGACTTTACCGAAGCCAGCGTCAACCACGTGCACGAGCTTGACAAAGGCACTGCTACTGGGTACGATTTCCTCATCCGGTCAAATAATAACCCTTTGAGACCGGCTCTCCGCTCCGTTTTTATAGTAAACAAGCGACCTTACTTTTAGGTGTTTCCTTCCTCGATTAAATTCTACGTAACGGAATAGGGGGCAATAATGAGGTCATCGAAAGCCTCCGGGCGCAAAAGCCGCATAAAGGATTGGCAGCAACATTACAAAAGGCGGACGGTTTCGCCGGAGGAAGCAGCCAGGTCGGTAAAATCCGGCGACAGGGTTGTACTGCCCTTCGCCCACTCCACCCAGGTGCCTCTAGCCCTGGGACAGCGCAAGGATGAGCTGAAAAATGTCTACCTTGAGATAAATGCGCCCTGGCTCGACCCCTGCTGGCTCCAGCCCGGATGCGAGGAGAACTTCTTCGTGGGCGCCATCAATTTCCTGGGGCCGGTAGGAAGACCCTCTCACGATGCCAAGGTATGTTCCTTCGTCCCCTGTCTCATGTCCCTGAGACCAAAGTTGGCCGATGAGAAGAGGCTGCGCCTGCACGGAGAAATCGATGTATTCATAACTAACGTTTCTCCCCCCGACAAACACGGATTTTGCAGCTTCGGTCCCCACCTGTGGAACAAGAAAAGCCTCGCTAAAAGAGCGAAAACAATCATCGCCGAAGTGGACACAAACATGGTGTATCCCTACCGGGGCGATAACTTCATTCATGTAACGGACATAGATTACCTGGTAGAAGCCCCCACCCATCGCGTAACGGATAAAGAAATCACCGACCTGGTTAAAAAAAATATCGAAGACAAGGCAAAGCAGCAGGAGTGGATACAGGCTCTCCTCATGGGGAATAAACACGAGCCGGAATACATAGGGCGCGCCGTTAATATGATAGCCCCGATGCTGAGTATAATATCGCCCAACTTTTTCATCGGGCTTATCGGACTGGAAGAGCCTTATCCCGAGGCAAAGACTATTGCCGGGTACGTGAAAGAATTAATAAAAGATGGCGATACTATCGAGATTGGAGCAGGCAGGCCCAGCACGTGGCTGCCCAGAGTCGGTCTGTTCGACGATTTTGAAGACCTGGGGATTCATTCCGAGATGTCGGCGTGGGGGCAGCACGAGCTGATAAAGGCTGGTGTATTCAACGGAAAACGCAAGACGCTTCACCCCGGCAAGGCGATTTTCACAGCACTGGACGGCGCCGGCTGGGAGGGATACCAGTGGATGAGCGATAATCCTCTGATAGAGATGCATGATTGCGAGTACGTGCATAATCCCACCTTAATCGCTCAAAATGATAACATGGTAGCTATCAACAGCGTGCTTCAGGTCGACCTCACCGGTCAGATAACCTGCGAGACGCAGTTCGGGCCGCGGATGATTAACGGGCCCGGCGGACAGCTCGACTTCCATCTGGGCGCTTACATGGCAAAAGGCGGGCGAGCTATCAGCGTCATGCGCTCGCTGGCTTTCGGCGGAAGCTCCACTATCGTGTCTCAAATGCCTGAAGGCTCTCTGGTCACCATACCGCGTCAGTTTGCCGATTATGTGGTTACCGAGTATGGAATAGCCAGCCTAGCAGGCAAGAGCCATCGCGAGAGAGCCGAGGAGCTTATCGCCATCGCACATCCCGATTTCCGCGCCGAACTGAAGAAGGAGGCTCGCAAGCTCTTCTGTCCATAAGGTTGACAGAACTTCAACCACAGTGATAAGTTTGGGGTAGATACAGTGGCAAGTGGAAATCACAGTGCAGGAACTAACGAGGGACGATGCCATCTAGAAAAGGGCAGGTGATCAGTGGCGAAGATAGCCTTGAGAGGGCTGACCAGAGCCCATGACTTGTATGAATTGAGAGGAGAAAGAGCAAAGGAGCTAGCTAAAAGAGGCAGGAAGCTAATAGGTTATTTCTGTTCTTATACTCCGGTGGAGCTGTTCACGGCGCTGGACTTAGTGCCTTACCGAATCCAGGGCAAGGTAGGCAAGCCCGTTGAGAAAGCCGGACAGTATCTGGAGAGCATAGTCTGCCCCTATGTGCGCAGTTGTTTCGATATCGCCCTGAGCGGCGAGTATGATTTCCTCTCCGGCGCAGTTATCCCTCACACCTGCGACGCCATGCACCGCCTGTACGATATCTGGGTCTACTATCTCAAACCGCCGTTCAGCCAGTCGCTGTATGTGCCGCACATGACTCACCCTGCATCCTACGATTTTTTCGCAAAGGAAATAGAATATCTCCTGAGAAATCTGGAACTCTTCGTCGAGCGCACCGCCTCAGAAGAAGACCTTTTGCAGGCAATAAAACTGCACAACCGCAGCCGCGTTCTGCTCCGGGAGCTTTACGAAATGAGAAAGTCCAGTCCCCCTCTCATTTCGGGCACCGAAATCATCTGGGCGCTGGTAGCGGGGATGACTATCCCTGTCCAGGAGTTCAACGAGCTTCTTGAGGAGACCATAGAGGAAGTGCGCAGCCGAAAACCTGAGTCATATAGCAGGACTCGCCTTCTTATCTCGGGCAGCGAGGTAGACGACGATGATTTAATCAGGGTAATTGAGGAAAGCGGCGCCGCTGTGGTAATGGACGACCTGTGCACCGGCAGCCGTTCCTTCTGGCAAGACGTGGATACCTCCAAAGAAGCTGTCGCCGGACTCGCCGAGCGCTATCTGGACATCCCCTGCCCCCGCACCTATCGACCGGGCAAGGCTGCACAGCGTTTCAGCTACCTGGGGGACTTCATACGCGACTGGAACGTACAGGGCGTTGTGCTTTATACCATCCGCTTCTGCGATACCTATCAACTGGACGCCCCCGAGATGAAGGACTATATACAGAGCCTGGGGCTTCCGGTGCTCTACCTCGAAGATGCTTATACTACAACACCTGTAGGGCAATGGAAGACCAGAGTCGAAGCCTTCCTGGAGACGATTGAGTCACGAAGGGAGTAAATCCATGGCGGAAGAGACCAAGACGGAACCGAAGCAGAAAACCAGCTCTGCCAAATCCACGGAGTCAGCAGGCAAGATACGCCACATAGTCAAGCGCATGTATAAAAAGGCGCAACAGGCTAAAGAAGAGAAGCGCAAAGTGGCTTATTGCATGGTTATGTGCAACTACGAGGAAATCCTCGAAGCTATGGACGTAGTGCAAGTATATACTGAAAACTACGCCGGGCTGTGCGCCGTTAAAAGGGAAGCCGAGCAATATATGAAAAAGGCTCAGGCGGAGGGATATTCGGATGTGCTTTGCGGCTATGCTCAGGTAGGCATAGGCTTCGATGCCTGGAGGCACGAGCTGGGAGCTATGCCTCCCGATGCGCCCGATGGTGGTATGCCTGACCCAGATATGCTTCTGGGCTGCAGCATGGGCTGCGACCCGCGCTGGAAGTGGTATCAGGCGCTGGGGCGTTACAAAGACACCCCTATCTACAATATGGAAGTCCTCATGCCGCCCAGCGACGCCGACTTCGACGCTATCAGACCGTACTATGTCCGCTACATGGCTGAGGAGCTCAGAGGGCTTATCGCCTTTCTGGAAAAACTGACAGGCAAAAAGATGGATTACGACCTTCTGATGTCTATCGTAAAGCAGGTGGAGGAGACGCGGTTGTGGTGGCGCAAGGCTTATGATTTGAGGAAAGCCATCCCCGCTCCCATGTCCACGCAGGACCACTTCGTTCTGTTTGTGCCCCATCACATGCTGCTCACCGATACAATGACCCTCGATTTTTACAAAGGGCTTTACCAGGAACTCAAGGAGCGAGTGGATAACAAGATAGGCGTTATCGACGACGAGAAGTACCGCCTGTTATGGGGCGTGGGCATACCTCCCTGGCACAGCATGTACATACTGGACTATTTCCAGACCTTCGGCGCTGTGTTCGCTGCGGAGACAGCGTACATGATACCGGAGCCTTTCGATATCCCCCCGGATATAACAGACCCCGTGGAACTCATCGCATTGCGCGCTTTCGAGCGTAACAGCGCCCTGCAGCGGCGGGGCAAAGAAGCCGGAGGCGTTCCCCCACTGGCGCAGGCGCATCTGGAGCGCATACGCGACTTCAATATCGACGGCGTGGTGATGCATGTAACACGCTCCTGCAGAGCAGCTACAATGGGTCAGATTCACACCAGAAATGTGATTCGCGATTGCTACCCTCGAATGCCTGTGATGTTCATGGAAAGCGACATCGTCGATGTGGAGACATATTCGGAGGCTGAGACCAAAAACCAGATAGACGCCTTCATGGAAATGATTGAAGCATATAAGAAATCACAGAAATAAATTGCAAAGTGCAAAATGCAAATAGCAGGCACCAAATGCCAAACAAAGCGACAGTGGCTTTGAGATTTGGAATTTGAAGTTTGGAGCTTGTGATTTATGATTTCGAAGGGGGATAAGATGCCGAAAAAGCGCATGCCTCTTGAGGGTATAAGAGTTCTGGACTGGACAGCGTGGCAGGCGGGGCCTATCGCCACAGCCCTGCTGGCAGACATGGGCGCCGAGGTAATCAAGATAGAACCGCCGGAGGGAGAACCGGGTAGAGGTATGCTCAAGATGTACGGAGCAGACTTGCCTCTGAATTTCTATTATCAGAACCAGAATCGAGGCAAGAAAGGCATCGTGCTGAACCTGGCAACGAAAAAAGGCAAAGAGGTCCTTTATGAGCTGGTGAAGAAATCCGATGTCTTCGTAACCAATTTCCGCGAAACCGTGACCAAACGATTGAAGGTGGACTATAATACGTTGAAAAAATACAATCCCAAGCTTATCTATGCGCTCAGCTCCAGCTATGGGCCAAAGGGGCCTGACGCCGATAGAATGGGCGCCGATTTCTCGGCGCAGGCGAGGGGTGGTTTGCTGAGCATTACCCAGTCGGAAGACGATGTGCCGACTTTCATCGGAGCCGGCTTCGCCGACGAGGTCGGCGGCGTGATGACGGCTTACGGCGTGGTGCTGGCACTTCTGGTACGCGAGCGGTTCGGCATCGGGCAAAGAGTTGACGCATCGCTGCTGGCCGGCCAGATAGAGATGGGGCGGCTTCAATTTCAGATGTACTTCATGATGGGCATACTTCCTCCGACATCGGTAATGAAAGCGGTGAGAAACCCGCTTTACTATGTATATCAGGATAGCGATGGCAAGTGGTTTGTTATCGCCGCACTGCAGGCAGACAGGTTCTGGCCCGATTTCTGCAAAGTATTTGGCATCCAAAAGCTGGAGAAGGACGAAAAATTCTGCAACCAGATATGTCGGGGGCAGAATTTCGATGAGCTTAAGCCTAAACTGTTCGAGATTACGCGCAGCAAGCCGAGGAATTACTGGTTAGACAGGCTCGAACAGGCCGGAATCCCTGCGGCACCGGTCAACGATTACGCCGATGTTGCAGCAGACCCGCAGGTCATGGTCAATGAATACGTGGTGGAAATCGACGACCCGATTCACGGAAAAGTCAAAGTACCAGGCGTCCCAGTGAAGCTAAGCAAGACACCGGGCAAGGTAGAGAAGCTGGCGCCCGAACTGGGGCAGCACACCGAAGAGGTGCTGATGAGCGTTCTCGGCTATTCCTGGGACGAACTGGCAAAACTAAGAGACGCAGGAGTGTATTAATGGCAAAGAGGATTCTTGCAGAAGGCAATGAGGCTGTGGGCTGGGGGGCGTTAAGCGCCGGATGTCAATGCTTTTTCGGTTACCCCATAACGCCGCAGAATGAGGTCATGGAGTTGCTTGCCCGCGAACTGCCTCAAAGGGGCGGGGTTTTCGTCCAGTCTCAGTGTGAGACCGGCGCCATAAACATGCTCTACGGAGCCGCTACCGCCGGTGTCAGAGCCATGACTTCCACCGCCAGCCCGGGGTGGGCGCTGATGCAAGAGGGCTTGTCCGATATGGCAGGCGCCAACCTTCCAGGGGTAATAGTTGTGGTGCAAAGAATTGGACCAGGTGTTCAAAGAGTGGAACATGCTCAGATGGACTATAACAGTGTCACCAAAGGTGGAGTCGGTGGCTATAAGAACATAGTTCTAGCTCCGGCTTCCGTCCAGGAAACCCATGACCTGATGCAGCTTGCTTTCCACCTGGCTGATAAGTACCGCCACCCAGTGGTGGTGCTGACCGAAGGAATCCTGGGGCATGTGATAGAGCCTCTTGAGATTAAAACCATAGACTTCGGTCCGCTTCCGGAAAAGGACTGGGCAGTGACAGGTCGCGGCACTCACAAAGACGGGAAATATCGCGAGATTGGTCCCAGCTATCATCCTCTCTACGACGGGACCTATCTGAATTATCTAAACGCACTCAGGGAAAAATATCGGGCGATGGAGTCTGAGCTGAGGTATGAGGAATACAAAACGCGTGGTGCCAAAGTCATCCTTGTAGCTTATGGGTATTGTGCCCGGGTAGCGAAGGAAGCAGTGGATATGGCCCGGTCTGAGGGGCTCAAGGTAGGAATGCTGCGTCCGATAACTCTGTGGCCGTTCCCATATAAGCCTATACGCGACAAGGCAGGCAAGGGGCGAAAATTTATCGCTGTGGAAGACAGCCTCGGCCAGATGGTCGATGACGTCAGGATGGCTGTCGAAGGTAAGTCTGATGTTTGCCTGGCAGATGTAACGTTCCGTCATATGCCTTCCGAGGAGGGAATGATACTTCCAGGCAGGTTATTGCAGGAGATAAGGAGACTACTGTGAGCGAGAAAACGAAAGACATGGAGAGGCAAGTCGTTGTTGAAAAGCCTTTGCTGCTGCGAGGCGAGGCCTGGATGGACATTATATGGGATCTTTTCTGCCCGGGTTGCCAGATACCACTTGTGGGTCGCCTCGTCGCTGAGTCCCTCGAGGAACTTGGCGTAGGGGATAAAGCCATTATGGTAGGCTGCGTTGGCTGCACAGGAATTTTAATAGCCAGCCTGACCATGGACAGAGTGAGTCCCGCCCACGGACGGGGTCCCGATATAGCCACCGCACTCAAGCGCATTCACCCAGACACTGTTGTTTTCACCGTGCAGGGTGACGGAGACTGTATAGCCATCGGAGCCGGCCCTTTAATCGGAGCCTTAACACGCGCAGAGAAAATTACAGTGATTATGGTAAACAACACCAACTACGGCACCACTGGTGGCCAGCTAGCACCCACAACCCTCACAGGACAGGTAACAAGTACTACGCCAAAGGGGAGAAGCCCCGGTGCGGAGGGCTATCCCATGCATACCGCAGAGATGGTAGCTACATTCAGAGGAACTGCTTACAGTGCCCGGGGCTCAATGCACACACCGGCCGATTACCAGCGAACAAAAAAATATGTCAGGACTGCCTTCCAGAGACAGATAGAGGGGGTAGGGTTCAGCTTTGTTGAAATCATCACTGCCTGCCCCGTCAACTGGCATATGACTCCGGTGCAAGCCCTGGACTGGATAGGGGAAAAGGTGGTCGCTGAATTCCCTCTGGGTGAGTTCAAAAACGTTACTCGTATCGAATAGACACGAAAGCGAGAGAAAAAGGATGAAACAGACCAAAAATTCCAGGGGCGAACTGATTATAGCTGGACTTGGCGGCATGGGTGTTCTCTCAGCAGGGCAGGTATTATTAGAAGCAGCCTTCCAGCAGTTCAAGTATGTATCTTATACACCCACCTACGGTTTTGCCAAGCGTGGTGGACTTTGCCAGTGTACTGTCATATTCTCCGATAAAGAGATCACTTCTCCACTGGTGGAGCAAGTACAGACAGTGATGTTCCTCGATAGTTCGCAGTTTGGCACTTTTGAGCCGAGGGTGCGCCCCGGAGGGATTATTATTGCAGAGAAGGCCAGTATGTATGCCGAGAGGGAGAGGAAAGACTACAAGCTGTACGAGCTGCCCGGGCTTGAGATCGCTGTAAGCATGGGCGCGAGCCAGGTTAATAATTTCATCATGCTTGGGGCTTATATCGCAATTACTGGTGCAATCCCCCCATCATCTATCGAGGCTGAACTCAAGAGGAGATATGGAAAAGACAAGAAGGTTTATGAGCGGAATCTGAACGCTTTCCAGCGAGGCCTCGAATTGGGGCAGAGCGCTAAATGCTCGAGAGCTAAGAGGGTGAAATGACAGGAGCCGAGGTTGTCTGCAACATTCTGAAGAACGAGGGTGTGAAGTACGTCTTCGGCGTTCCCGGCAACAGCGAGGTGCCTCTATTGGACGCCCTGGCTCAAACCCGGGATATCAAATATATCAGCGCCATCCATGAGTCCGTCTCCATGGGGATGGCGGATGGCTACGCCCGGGCTTCGGGAAATGTTGGGGTGGTGCTGGTACATACCACTCCGGGGACTGCCAATATCATCGGCAACCTGACCAATGCGTATGATGCCGGAACACCTCTCGTAGTTATTGCAGGACAGCAGGACTCTCGCCTCAAGTGGTGCGACCCCCTGCTGGACTCCGACCTGTTGCCCATGGTGAGCCAGCATACCAAAGACCGCTGGTGCGTGAGCCGTGCCGAGGACATACCGAGAGCTCTGGAGCGCGCTTTCAAAGAGGCTACCACTCCTCCAACGGGTCCGGTATTTCTGGTGATTCCCCGAAACCTGCAGGCGGAGACGCTGACTATAGAGAATCTCCCGCCTCCGCGTCGCCGCATCCCCATGTCCATCAGACCGGACAGGGAGTATTTGAAAAAAGCGGCACAGCTTCTGGTTAGTGCCGAGCGACCTGCTATATTAGCAGGGCATC
>Ga0194126_10013329_pt1 | contig 10293 bp, 6 predicted proteins | sample TA2KigC150mmetaG_FD_148641 | JGI IMG/M metagenome (GOLD analysis project Ga0194126, IMG submission 148641) | Freshwater microbial communities from Lake Tanganyika, Tanzania - TA2015035 Kigoma Deep Cast 150m | ecosystem: Environmental > Aquatic > Freshwater > Lake | place: Tanzania: Lake...
GCAATTGACGCCGCTAGAACGGCTGCAATACCTCGGCGAACCGTTAAAGTAATGTTCCAAGTTTCATGTTCCACGTTCAACATGAAACAACGTGAAACTTGGAACATGGAACGTGGAACTAAAACCATTGTAAGAGATGATTTACTTACGTCGTCTGGCCACCCAAAACTTCAAACAACTCAAAGACGTGGAGCTGGTGCTGCCGCCGCGGGGCCGCTTCCTGGTGCAGGGCAAGAACGAGGCCGGCAAATCCACCCTCTTTGAAGCCGTCTTCTTCGCCCTCTTCGGCCAGGCGCTGGTCACGGAGACGGGCTCTGGTCGTCTGGCCGACCTCATCGGCTATGGCCTGGAGAAGGCCCGCGTGGAGCTGGACCTCGCCGTGCACGACCGCCTGTTCCGCCTCGCCCGCACCATTGTGCGCGGCAAGCCCAACCTCTGGGAGTTGGACATCGTCCAGGGCGGGCAGACGGAGCTGGTGCGCGGCAACGAGGCCGTCAACAGCCGCATCGTCCAGGAGCTGGGCTTTGACGGCGAGGCCCTGCTCAACACCTGCTTCGTAGAGCAGAAGAAGCTGGAGAAGCTGGAGGGCATGGGCCGCCAGGAGCGGGAGCGTTCCCTGATGAAGCTCCTCAATTTAGAGACGATGCAGCGCCTGGAGGACGATTTCAAGGTGCGCGGCGAGGATCGGCTGGCCCTGCGCCGCGACGAGCAGCGCGGCGAGCTGGCCGAGATCCAGGACGAGCTGCCGGGACGATTACGCCGCCAGCAGGACGTGGCGGCCCAGCTCTTCGTGCTCAACCTGCGCCGGACCCTGGCGAGCCTGGCCGAGGAGCAGCGGGCCATCCAGTCCCTGGACGATGCGGTGGCCGCGCGCCGGCCCGACTTGGAGCGATTGACCGTCCAGGCGCAGCAGGCCAACGCCCTGCGCGAGGGCATGCTGGCCCTGCGCGAGGTAATCGAGAAGCTGGAGCGCCAGGGTGAGCAGCAGGCAGAGGTCGAGCGCCTGGCCGCTGAGCTGGCCCAGCGGGAGCAACTGGCCGCGGAGACGTTACCGGCGCTGACGGCGCGCCTGGCCGACTTAGGGCTCCTGCGCAGCCGCCTGGCTCGCCTGGGGCAGGTGGCGGCGGCACAGCAGGAGCGCCAGCGGGCGCAGGTCGAGCTGGCGCGGGCCGTGGAGGAGCTGCAAGCCAAAGCCGATCGTCTGGCCAGTGAGGAGCAGGAAGCAAGAGGCAGGAGACAAGAAGCGGCCGCGCAGGAGGCTCGCCTGAGCGAGCTGAGTGGGCAGTTGCGCCGCCTGGAGACCACCCAGGCCCTGAACGATTGGCTCGTGGCGCAGGAGGCCGTGGCCGCGCCGGAGCAGCTCGCCGCCCAGGTGGCGCAGGCGCAGGGCGAGCGTGAGCGCCTGTGGCAGGAGCTGAGCGCCGTAGTGGCCGAGTTCCTGCAGCAGGTAGCGGCGGCTCGCTCCCTGGCCGCCCTGCGCGCCAGCGTGCAGGAGTTCCTGACCGCCCTGCTGGAGCGCCTCCGCCAGGCCCTGGACACGGCGCAGAGGCTGGGGCGACTGGAGGGGCAGGCGCAAATCCTGGTCGAGAGGCGGGAGGTGGCGCAGGCGCAACTGGCCGCCGCCGCCCGCTCGCTGGCCGGCCTGGGGGAGCCCGTCCCCGGCGACCTGGCCGCGGCTCGCCAGCGCCTGGCCGAGCTATCGCCCGGCGTCGCTGGCCTGGACGCCCAAGCGTTGCGCGCCGACGTCGAGCCGGTACGCAACGCCGCCGCTAATGCCCGCGCTGCCCTGGGCGAGATCGAGCGCGGTATCGCCCGCCTGCGGGCAGAAATCGCCGGCCGTGACGTCGCCCTGCTGGCCGCCCAGCAGACGGCCGCCGCCCGCGCCGTGGCCAAAGCGCAGGGCCTGATCGCCCGCTGGCAGCCCAAGGCGCTGGCTCTGGCCGCCTCCCTGGACGTGCCCGCCGACCTGGGGGCCGTGCAGGGGCTCAGCGGCAGCGTGGGGGCGGAGGCGCGGGAGGTGCGGCGGCGCATCGGCGAGCGGGAGGCGCTGGCCCGGCAGCGGGCGGAGCGGCAGCAGGCCATCACCGACCTGCGGCGGGGCATGGCGGAAAGCTACGCCGCCGTGCCCGTGGCCCTGCCGGAGGCCCCACCCTGGCAGCCAACGCTGCGGCGGGAGGATTACCAGGCGTTGGGGCGGCGCCTGGCGGAAGAGTACGCCCGGCTGGGCGGCGAGGAAGTGCGCCGTCGCCTGGACGAGCTCCAGGCGGCCATCGCCCGCGCCCAGGGGGAGCGAGAGGCGCGGCAGCGCACGGCGCAGGGGCTCATCGCCCAGGCGCAGGGCGACCTGCGGGGGCTGCGGGCGGGCCTCTCGCTGAGCGATGCCGCCCCCCTCGGCGAGGTGGAGGCGCTGCTCACTCGCTTGCAGAGCATAGAAGTCGGCGAGGAGGCGGCGCTGCAGGCGGAGCGGGAAGAATTGTTGCGGCGGGTGGGCTCTCTGCAGGATCGCCGGCGGGCGCTGGAGGCCGAGCTGGGGCTGACGGACGAGGTGCTGGACGTGGCGCAGTGCCGCCAGGAGCTGGCGGCTAAGCGGCGAGAGCTGGCCGTGCGCGAGCGGGCCTGGCGCATCACGGAGACGGCCCGGCGGCGGGTGGTGGAGAAGGTGCTGCCCAGCACCCTGGATCACCTGCGCCGTTTGCTGCCCCAGTTGACTCAGGATCGTTACCACGACGCCGAGCTCACCGAGGACTACAAGCTCCGCCTCTGGGACGAGCGGGCGGGCGAGCACGGGGCCTGGAAGGAGAAGAACATCTTCAGCGGTGGCACCAAGGACCAGTTCTCCCTGGCCCTGCGCCTGGCCTTCGCCCTGGCCACCCTGCCCGAGGAGCGTGGCGCCGCCCCCGGCTTCATCTTCCTGGACGAGCCGCTGGGCTCTTTCGATGAAGAGCGGGCCGGCTCGCTGCTGGCGCTGCTCACCACGGGCGAGGTCGCCCAATCGTTCGAGCAGATTTTCCTCATCAGCCACGTACGCGTCAGCCCTCACCTGTTCAACTACCACCTGACGTTGGATGGGGGGCGGGTGGTGGAGAGTGACTTGGGGGCGTGAGGCGTGAGTCCGTGTTGCGTGGTGCGTGTTCCGTTTTACCTCACACGCAGCACGGAACACGCAACACGCACTACCGTCATTGCGAGGAGCATCCCTGCGCTGGCCCTGAACGCAGTGAAGAGCCTGCCCTGAGCAAAGCGAAGGGGACGGCGCAGGGAGGCGGTTGCGAGGAACGAAGCAAAGCAATCTCTCTCATGGCGCAACAAGGAGATTGCTTCCCCTTCGCTGCGGCTCAGGGCTGCGGCTTCTGCGCTACTCAGAAACTGGCAGCACTAGACTGTCACTCTGAGCGCAGCGAAGAGTCTCGCCCCCGCATGGGCTGAGATGCTTCGCTGCGCTCAGCATGACGATACATACCAGTTTCTGCTCTCGGGAATGACGCCACCGCGTCATTGGAGACTCGCAATGACAGATTGCTGGAGTGGAACCGATGACAATGAAGACTACGGACCGCTTGCCAGCAGTGCCTTGGGGCGTAAGCGGCGTGGTCAAGGGCGTGGCCGTGGCGGTGGTGGTAATCGTGGCCCTGGCGGTGGGCTTGCGACTGGGCGGCCAGTGGGCCGGCGGGTCTCTGCGCGCCAGCCCCCTGACGACCACCCTGCTCGTTCTGGTGCAGGACCTGGTGCTGGTGGCGGCGCTGTGGGTCTTTGGCGTGCGCCGGGGCGGCTGGCGCAGCCTGGGGCTGCGTGGCTTCAAAGCGCAGCGCGGCTGCGGGCTGGCGATGGGCGTGCTGCCCGCCTCGTTCACTTTCAATATCCTCTACGCCGTCATCGTCATCGTCATCCTGCGCCTGCCCTACAAGCCGCAGGCCATCCTGCCGCTCTTCGGCGGCGGGCTGCCGGGGTTCGTGGCTGCTTTGTTTACCGTGGTGGTCATCGCCCCCCTGGCCGAGGAGGCGTTCTTCCGCGGCTTCGTCTTCGCCGGGCTGCGCCCGCGTCTGGGCGTGGTGGGGGCAGCGTTGGTCAGCGCCGCCGTCTTCGGGGCGGTGCACCTCAGCCTGGGCACCTTCCTGCCGGTGGCCTTCCTGGGTCTGCTCCTCACCCTGCTCTACGAGGCCACCGGCTCCCTGTATCCAAGCATCATCGCCCACGCCTGCAACAACGGCTTTGGCCTGCTGTTGGCCTACCTGCTGGAGGTAAGCGGCATGGCGGCGGTGTAGGTTGAACCCTTGCGAAGGTTCGGAACCTTCGCAAGGATTTTCTTCTCACCACGGAGCATGAGGATGACGATGAAGAAGGCAATCCTCCTGATCCTGATCCCCACCTTGCTTCTCCTGGTCATCTTTGGCGCCCGTCCCCACGTGCGGGCCGCGCCGTGGAATGCAGACGTACGTCTGCACTCCGCGGCCCCGCCCCTCGCCGTCTACTACCTGGGCGAGGCGGGCGCGGTGCGCCAGGCCCTCACCCTCACCCCGGCCATCCATCTAGTGCAGACCCTGGACGAGGCCCAGGTAATTTTTGCTAACGGGCCGGCGTTCACGCGCACGGACCTGCGCCTCATCCCGCAGGCGCTGCAGGCCGGCAAGGGGCTGGTGCTTATCCTGGGCGAACCGGTGGAGGCGGCAGCACTTACGGGCCTGCTGGGCGTGCCAGTGACTATCCAGCAGAAGAGCGACGCCGTCAGCCTGGTGGCCGTGCCCAACGGCGACCCGCTCGTCCGGCAGATTACGTGGAACTCAGCGCCGCAGGTGCGGGAGCGCACGGCGCTCGGCGGCCTGCGCCTGGAGCCGCTGGTGCAGGTCTACCAAACTGATGAGGTGGTTCTGGGCCGCCTGAGCGTGGGCCAGGCGCCGGTCTACGTCTTCACGCCGTGGCTTTCCACCTACCAGAAGGAAGGTCAGGCGACCCTGGCCAACCCGCAGATGCGCGACTGGCCGTACTTTAACTACCTGATCTACAGCCTGGCGCTGCGCGCCGCCGGCGTCACGCCGCTGTCTTACGCCGATTATCCCGCCTCCCCCGTGCCTCACGCCAGCGACCGCCTGGCCATCGCCGGCCTGGTGACGCTCCTCCTGCTGGGCACCACCGTCCTCTTCCTGTGGGTTCGTCGCTACAGCCAACGCCACCCCGAGGCGCTGGCACACCTGGTGGCTTCACCGGCGACCTATCGCCGGGCACAAAAGGTGCAGTGGGAAGAAGTAGGCTTCCAGCGCCCGCTGGTGGGCTTCCTGGTGCTCCTGACCACCGGCCTGCTCATGTTCGTCCCGCTGATGATCTACCAGACGGCGATTTTCTCCGGCGTCATCCTGCCCTCCTCGCAGGCGCGGGGGGCGTGGAGCATCGTCACCAACATCTTCCAGTTCGTCTGGGTGCTCTTCGATATGGGCACCAGCACGGCCTTCGTCAAGTTCTTCTCCCAGTATCGCATTGACGATCCGCAGAAGGGCATCAAGTACGTCCAGTTCTACGTCTGGTGGCAGGCCATCACCGGGACGATCCAGGTGGCAGTGGTGGCGCTGGCGGCGACCATCATCGTGCCGCAGATGCCGGTGGCCTACATGGCTTTCTACATCGCCACGCACGCCCTGATTCAGTTCCCCGGCTTCTTGCGCGTCTTCCAGTACCTGCTGCGCGCCCTGCAGCGCACAGACTACGATCAGGTGCTGAACATCATGGCCACGCCGCTGCCCAACACCATGGGCATCCTGGTGATTCTCATCCAGCCGCTGGCGGTGTTGGCCATGCGCGCCTGGGGCACGGCGCACCCGGCTTTTGGGGAGATGATGGGCGGCGTGTTCGGCCTGTCTGCGGGCTTCATCCTGGTGGAGCTTAGCTTCTTCCTGCTGAGCTTCTGGCTCTATCGCCGTCTGGGCTACCAGGCTAAGGTGGTGTTCATGGCCAACTTTGACCTGGCCACAGCCAAGGAGGCGCTGCTCTTCGGCCTGCCGCTGACCCTGGCCGCGCTGGCCGGGGCGTTTGGCTACACCGTCCAGGTGAGCCTGACGGCCGCTTTCCTGATCAACTACGCCGAGATTCAGGGCAACTGGGACGTGGCCTTTGGCCTGATCGTGGCCTACGGGGCTTTGGGCGGGTTCTACCAGAACCTCATGCCCGCCGTGTCCGAGGCCTTCAGCCACGGCAAGCTGGCGCTGACGCGCTACTACATCGCCCAGGCCTGGAAGTACGGCGGCTGGTTCAGCGCCTTCATCGGCTCGGCGCTGCTGGGCGTCACCGATCGCTTCATCATCGGCAGCCTGGGGCAGGAGTGGGTGCGGGCAGCGGAGATTTCCACCGTGCTCATCCTCTGGGGGGCCGTGCAGTTCCCCGCCTGGTTCGCCGATCGCCTGCAAGAAGGCACTAACCACCCCTGGATGCAGTTTGCCATGCTGGCCATCGAGCAGTCTATCCGCATTGTCCTCATGTTTGTCCTGCTGCAGCGCTTCCAGCTTCTGGGCCTCATCCTGGCCTACTGCGTGGCCCTGCCCACCAAGGACGTGCTGGTGTGGCTGTGGAACTACTTCGCCATCCTGCGCTTCCGCATCCATTGGTGGCAGACGGTCTTTGCCCCGCTGCTGGCCGGGATCGTCAACGTGCTGGCCCTGCGCCTGGTGGGCAACCTCATCTGGCAGCCGAACATGGTCGCCAGCATCGTGCTCTTCCTGGTGGGCATCCTCTGCTCGCTGCCCTTCTTCAGCTTCTGGAGCGGCTTCTTTGGCGGCTGGGACGCGCCGAACCTGCTGGAGGTGAAGCGCGCCGCCGAGATGAGCCCCGTGGGCAAGCCCGTGGGCTATTTGATCTACTATCCGGCGTCCTGGGGGGCGCGATTCAGCCCGCTGCACAACCGCTTCCCCATCCCGGCGGAGCCGGCGCTGGCCGAGGCGCAGGCGCTGACGGGGGAGAAGGTCTCGCTGGTGTAAGGAGAAAAGGTAGGGCATTGCCCGTGGCCTGCCGCCCTCGTGCTGCCACATGACGGCGGAGTTTGAGGAACCACCAAGACACCAAGACTCAAAGAGGAACTTGGTGTTCTTGGTGTCTTGGTGGTTGACCTCGAGAGTGTGCCGCTTCCGCAGGGCTCTTGCAAGCGCAAAGGGTTCGTGTTATAATCTTCACAAGCCAGGTGGTGTTCCATGTTCCATGTTCCATGTTCTAATCTCTGAGGAGGTTCACCTGTGTACAAAATCCTGGCCAGGGAGGACCTGGCGCCGGTAACCAAGCTGTTCCGTGTAGAAGCACCGGATGTCGCCCGCAAGGCCCTGCCCGGGCAGTTCGTGGTGGTGCGCATTGATGAGCGCGGCGAGCGTATCCCCCTCACCATCGCCGACTGGGACCTGGCCGAGGGCAGCCTCACGCTCATCTTCCAGGAGGTGGGCGCCACTACCATGCGCCTGGGCACACTGCGCGCTGGGGATGTCCTGGCCGACCTCATCGGCCCGCTGGGCCTGCCCAGCGAGATCCACAACTTCGGCACTGTGGTGTGCGTGGGCGGCGGCGTGGGCATCGCCCCGGTGTACCCCATCGCCCGGGCGCTGCGTGAGGCCGGCAATCACGTGATCTCCATCATCGGCGCGCGCAACAAAGATCTGCTCTTCTGGGAAGACAAGATGCGGTCGGTGAGCGACGAGCTCATTGTCTGCACGGATGATGGTTCGTACGCCCGCAAGGCGCTGGTCACCGAGCCGCTGAAGGAGCTCCTGGAGAATCGGAACCCCATTGACCGTGTCCTCGCCATTGGCCCGGCCATCATGATGAAATTCTGCTGCCGCACCACGCAGCCCTTTGGCGTCAAGACCATCGTCAGCATCAACAGCATCATGGTGGACGCCACCGGGATGTGTGGGGCCTGTCGTATTTCGGTGGGCGGGCAGACCAAGTTCGTGTGCGTGGATGGGCCGGACTTTGATGGTCACCAGGTGGACTGGGACCTGCTCATGGCCCGCCAGCGCATCTACCTGGACGAGGAGAAGCTGGCTCTGGAGCGCTACAAGCAGCGTTGCCAGACCTGCGCCGAGGCGGAAGCCAAGAGCTGAAGTAGATGTTGTATCTGCAGCCGATGGCCGCATAGGGTTGGAGAAGTGAAGATGCGCAAAAAGGGAGAGCGAGAAAAAGCACCTCGGGAGATACGAGAGCCTTTAGCAGAGTACACACGTAACAAAGCGATACCCAGTTTCTTCGGGCAGCCAATGCTTAAGGGCACGTATGCTCCAATAGAGTCTGTGAATTTAATCCCAGCAGTCCCTGTCCTATTCTACCATTCTCCTGCTGGCGAAATCTGGGTTGGAGATGCGGTTGCCTGGTTGTGCTCTCTGCCCAGTGAGTCCGTTGATCTGGTCTTCGCCGATCCGCCATACAACATCCAGAAAGCAGAATGGGATACCTTTGAGTCGCAACAGGAATACGTCAACTGGTCGCTCCAGTGGATAGAACAGGCCGCCAGAGTTCTGAAACCGACTGGCACTCTGTACGTCTGTGGCTTCTCCGAGATTCTGGCCGATCTCAAACTTCCCGCGTCGCGGTTCTTTTGTGGGTGTCGTTGGCTGGTATGGCATTACAAGAACAAAGCCAACCTGGGCATTGATTGGGGACGTTCGCACGAAAGCATGCTGCACTTTAGGAAAAGCAGGCAGTTTACGTTCAATGTGGACGCGGTACGGATTCCCTATGGGCGTCATACCCTGAAGTATCCGGAACATCCACAGGCGGAGACCAGTCAGTATGGCAAGGGTAGTAGCCAGGAGCACCTTTGGCGGCCACACCCGGACGGAGCCAAGCCCAGAGATGTTATAGAAATCCCTACGACGTGTAATGGAATGCATGAGAAAACTCCTCATCCCACGCAGAAGCCCGAAGAGCTTTTGCGGAAGATCATCTTAGCCTCGTCCAACCCAGGTGACTTAGTGGTTGATCCTTTTCTGGGCTCAGGGACGACGGCTGTGGCGGCTGAACAACTGGGGCGTAAGTGGAAAGGGTGTGACATTTCCCTTGAGTATTGCCGGTGGGCAGCCCAGCGGATTGAGTTGGTCGAGGATTGGCTGCCAGAGAAATGGATCGAATATGATTTGAAGAATGCTGAGCGGAGGATATCCATCCGATGACAGAAATCGTCCTGGCCGATCTGCAAGAGAGTATCCAAGACAAGACAGCATTTGGGGCGCTGGGTGATTATTTGGCGATTGCCAGTGCCTTTCTCACCTTTGTGGAAAGCACAGGCCCGACACGCATCGTTTCCCCTTCTCACCCCAGCTATATCTTCTACCAGTATGGCGAAGATTATGGGCACAAGATTACCCGCCCACTGAACGCAGACCTGCTCATCGCCACGGCTACCGAGCTCCAGAAGGCCTTTGAAAGACTCATCACCTTTCTTGCCGATCTCAGGGAATACCAAGAGACAGCTATTGACCAAACAAGCCATGGGCGATACTTAGAGGCGAAGGAAATCAACAAAGTTGTCTACACCGTCCAGCAGACTATCGGCTGTATTGGCGATTCCTTTGACAATCCAAACCAATCCCGCAAGCGAGTAGGGCAGCTTTTCGAGACGCTAATCAAACTCATCATCCAAGAGGTCGGCCTGGAGTGTGAGCCGCGCACCATCAGCATCCCCGTACCAGGCTATCCAGGCTACGCCATGTCTTATGAGCTGGATCTGGTCTTCTCCCGCAACAAAGCCATCATCGCTTCAGAAACCAGGTTAATCCATCCCTCAGAGGTTGTTGGCTCAGTCAAAACGACGAGCAAGGATCGGATAGACAAGGTCTTCCTGGATAAGTATTTGCTGACGCGGCTGCTGGGCCGAGACATCCCTGTAGTCGCTATTTTCCTCCACGACGTGCAGCGTGCTCAAAGAGGCAAGAGCATTTTTGGGGTAAACTCCACATTCAAGAGCAATCACTTCCTGGGCTACACTGTCGCCCTGAACCGGCTGGATGGCGTCTATTACGTTGATCCCAGACCGGAAATGCAGGCTAATGAGCGCCTACGTGAGCAGATACACGATTTCCAGCAGTTTCTGGTCCAGGACCTATGGACGCTCTCCAGCCGCTGAGAGGCCATAGCGCAAACTCATCTTTGTTATTTGCTAGGAGGCTAGTCCAACTATGCCGCTCGATCTAAATCGTCAAGCCATGCCCATGCAGGACCCTAAGCTCCGGGCGCACAATTTTACCCAGGTAGCTTTGGGCTATCCGGCCGAGTTTGCCCTGGCCGAGGCTGCTCGCTGCATCCAGTGCAAGAAGCCCACCTGCATCCAGG